>ERZ772889.966-NODE-966-length-28718-cov-4.677668_pt1 | contig 28718 bp, 26 predicted proteins | sample MGYA00512127_ERZ772889 | MGnify/ENA primary metagenome ERZ772889 (study PRJEB29015, sample SAMEA2737689) | human gut metagenome | biome: human gut; feature: human-associated habitat; material: faeces | place: China | collected 2012 ...
AGATTTTTTAAGATATTTCCATAATATCATAAATCAGACAAATCAGCAACAAGACAGCGAGATTTCAATCAAATTTTAAAAATTACTTTCTTTTCTGTTTGTCCGCTCTCTGCAGGCGTTTCCTATATTGGTCAGGCAGAGCACTGTGGTGATCAGGAAAAGTCCGGGGATCAGAATGATCCACCAGGAACCTGTCATTAATGCCTTATCTGACAGAGACAGCATACTTCCCCATGTGATAACCTCTATCGGAAGTCCAATACCCATAAAACTTAAAGTAGCTTCAGAGATCATTGCAGTTCTTACATTCATGACTACCATAAACATAATGGATGAAAAAAAGTTCGGTACCAGGTGCTTCCACAAAATACGGAAGAATCCCGCTCCCATACATCTTGCAGCGATGATATACTCACTGTTTCGTATCTGCCGTACCTCTGTGCGTACTACTTTCGCAATACTGGTCCAGCTGGTCACACCGATCACAAAGGACAGACTCAGGATATTGGCCTCCCCCATGATAGCCTGCAGCAAAATGATCAGGAGCAGAGTTGGTATACTTAAGAATATTTCTGTAAATCTCATGATCAGTTCATCAAGCCAAGCAGGTGCCACTCCACTGAAGGCACCGACTACCACTGCAATAAAAGTAGAAATAACTGTGGCTAATCCACCGATCAGGATCGAGATTCTTCCTCCATACCAAATCATGGAAAAAATATCCCTTCCCATAGTATCCGTTCCAAAAAGGAATTCCCTGTCAGGAGCTTTGTTATAGTTTAACAGATCCATATAAGTAGGATCCTTTGTCATGATCAGTTCCGCACACAGGCAGCCCAGTACGATAAGAATCAGGATTGCTGCCGAAACAACGGGTTTTCCCTGATACCACTTTTTCTTTGATTTGGGAATTACGGTTTCTGTCTTTCTGTTTCCTGCCAGTTCAAATAAATGATTGGTCATCCTTCTACTACCTCCGATTTCTCGGTTATTACTTCATCCTTCATACGGGGATCTATCTGTTCATTGATCGTCTGACTGACGATATTACAGAAAATAACCAGGATTCCTGACATCATACAAAGCAGCATCAGCAGATTGTAATCATGATATCTGGCACTCTCATAGGACAGAGCTCCGATTCCGGGATAAGAGAATACACTTTCTACCACATAGGTTCCTCCAAGTACATGGGGGACTGCAATGGCCATAATACTCAGATAAGCAGGCATTACATTTCGGACACAATGTCTGAACATAAGCTTTTTCTTATCCAGGCCTTTTGCCTTTGCCAAAAGTACATAATCTGCGCGAACCTCTTCAAGGATCTTATTTCGGATCATGTAAGCATAATACCATAAATGCTCCATGACCACGATGGTCAGAGGCATGATCAGATGCAGCACTCTGTCACCGATATCTCCTGCATTTCCTGTACTGTAAGCTCCACTGCTTGGCAGGATCTTAAGATTTACAGAAAAAACAAGGATCAGGACCAGAGCCATCCAGAACTCAGGAATACAACTGGATATGGTTCCCAGCTTACACAGGATCCGGTCTGCCAGCCGGTTTTCGTACCAGGCACACAGGATTCCCAGGAGCAAGGCTCCGGCAAACATAATGATAAATCCGATTCCTCCAAGTACAAGTGTATTGCCAATACGGCCGCCGATCACTTCTACCACATCCTGTTTATATTTAAATGAAATTCCAAATTCTCCATGAAAGGCATTTTTTACCCACTTCACATACTGCACAGAAATCGGTTCGTTCAATCCCAGTTTTCCCATAGCCCATTCACGTTCTTCCGGACTCATCTTCTCTGTACGGTCACCATAATAGGAGATCAGCGGATCTCCCGGTGCAAGACGGGCTACATAAAATACAGCTACAGACAATATAAATACTGAGATCAGGAATATCAGGCATTTTTTACCATAGTAGACTAACTTTTTTTGTCTCATTATATACTGCACCCCTTTCCTTCAGCCGGAAGCATTGCAAAATGTCCGGGTGACACTTCTGTCCACACGCTGTTTTCCATTCCTTCGCCATCATAGTACTGCAGAACTCTTTTTCTCTCCCTGATCGGGTCAGGAACAGGAATTGCAGACAGCAATGTTTTTGTATAAGGATGCACCGGATTGGAATACAATTCTTCTGATGGCGCCAGTTCTACCAGTTTTCCATGATACATAACTCCCACACGGTCACAGAGATACTCAACCATAGCCAGGTCATGAGCTATAAACAGAAATGTAAATCCATGCTCCTCCTGCAGATGACGGAACAGATTGACGATCTGGGCCTGTATGGACACATCCAGAGAAGCTATAGGTTCATCAGCCACCAGAAATTCCGGTTCCATACACAGAGATCTGGCTATGGCCACTCGCTGTCTCTGTCCCCCTGATAATTCAGATGGATAACGGTCCAGGAAACTGTTCTCAAGTCCTACATATTCCATCTGAAAAGCAGCTTCCTTCACAAAGCTTCCTCTCGGAGGTGTGATATGCTGGATTCTCATTGGTTCCGTAATAATATCTGACACCTTCATTTTCTGGTTCAGACTGGATGCGGAATCCTGAAATATCATCTGGCGGCGGGTCTGCAGCATTTTTTTATGCTTTTTGAATTCCTTTTTGTCGCAGATATTTACATCTTTATACCAGATTTCTCCCTGAGCCGGCTGATATATATTCATCAGACATCTGGCAACTGTGGACTTTCCTGAACCGGATTCCCCTACCAGACCAAAGATCTCACCTTTATGGATCCGAAATGAGACATCATCTACAGCCTTTACCTTGATCTTTTTTGTCAGATGAAACTGCTGAGTCAGATGCCTGACATCCAATAAAACTTCTTTACTCATGCGCTGTTCCTCCCACAGGTGATTTGATCTGCGGTGCTCTTGGATCCAACAGCCAGGTTGCCGCATAATGAGTATCTGTTATCTTAAACATAGGCGGCATTTCTTCATAATCAATATTCAGGGCATATTCATTTCGACATGCAAAAGCATCACCTTTCGGCGGATCTATCAAAGTAGGAGGCATGCCGGGGATGGTGTACAGGCTTTCTTTTCCATTTGCAAATGCAGGCAGTGATCTCATCAGCCCCCATGTGTATGGATGTCTGGGATCATAATACACTTCATCTGCTGTACCGATCTCTACGATCTTGCCTGCATACATGACTGCCACTCTGTCTGCCACACGTGCAACCACTCCCAGATCATGGGATACCAGTATGGTAGCTGTTCCAAGCTTCATCTGTATTTCCCGCAGAAGATCCAGAATCTGTGCCTGTATGGTCACATCCAGTGCAGTAGTTGGTTCATCTGCAAATAAAATATCCGGATCTGCTGCCAGAGCGATGGCCATGACACATCTCTGACGCATTCCCCCGGAGAACTGCCAGGGATACTGATGATATCGTTCCTTTGGATGGGAGATACCTACCAGTTCCATAAGCTCCAGAACCTTCTTATTTACCTGTTCCTTCGTGTAGTTCTTATTGTGGATCACCACTGCTTCCCCAATCTGTTTTCCAATTTTAATAGTTGGATTCAGGGATGTCATAGGATCCTGAAAGATCATAGAAAAAACTCTTCCACGCAGTTTCTGCATCTCCTTTTCCCTGTAACAGGTGATATCCTGTCCGTTTACATAGATGCTTCCCTCTTTTATTTTTGCGCTTGGTGGCAAAAGCTTCATGATACTTTTGCAAAGCACACTCTTCCCGCATCCGGATTCTCCAACTATAGCCAGCACCTCTCCCCTTTTTAATGAAAAAGACACATCTCTTACTGCCTGGACTTCTCCGGCAGGACCGTCAATGCTGACTGAAAGATTTTTAACCTCTAATAAATGTTCCATTTTTAATCCTTTTTCCGCTCGTGTAAAAAGGGGGCACCTTTAGTGCCCCCGTCACAACCTTTATCTTTTTATTCAATAGTCCAGTCTGCTACATTCCAGAAGATTCCAACTCCATGATGTCCCATAATTGTATCAGGATCGATTCCTTTAATATTGCTGTCAGCAACATAGTTGGCATCAATATAGCAGATCATTGCATAAGCCGGATCCTCTGCCAGAGCTTTCTGGAAATTAGCATAGGCTTCTGCACGAACTTCCGGATCAGCTGACTGTCTTGCTTCTGTCAGATACTTGTCAACGTCTGCATTAGAATAGCCGGAGTAGTTTGCTCCCTTATCTGTTCCGAATACTTTGTATGTATGGTCGTCAGCGTCAAATGGGCTTCCCCATCCGATCAGGAATGCCATCTGTCCTGCCCAGTCTGTCTGTGCAGGGATCTCTACTGATACATCCATACCGATCTCTTTCAGTTCCTGTGCTGCGATCTGAGCCATATCAATACGTACCTGATCTCCTGCACTTACGCTGATTACAAATCCCACTTTTTCGCCGTCACGATAATAGAATCCGTCATCACCCATCTCGCATCCTGCAGCTTCCAGAATTTCTTTTGCTTTTTCAGGATTGTAATCATAATGCTCTACATCTTCATAATTGTAGATATTTCTCTGAAGAGGTCCATAAGCCGGCATTCCCTGTCCAAGGATAACTGCGTCGATGATCGCCTGACGGTCAAGCCCATAGCATACTGCCGGGATCAGATCACGGTTTTTCTGCCAGTATTCATTTCCAAAGTTAAACATGATTCCACGATAGTCAGAAGTCTTCATATCGTAGCATGTATATGCCTCATCATCTGCAAAAGCAGCTGCATCCTTTGGTGTTAATAATGCCAGATCAAGTTCTCCGGATTTTAACTGAAGTGCTTTCGCATTGTCATCCGGTACGATCTTGAATACAATTTTATCGATGGAAGGCTCACCCTTGAAATAATCTTCATTCTTAACCAGTGTAATCGCCTGTCCCTCATCCCAGGATTCAATCTTGTATGGACCTGTTCCTACCGGATTACGGAAGAAATCTGAAGTCTGCATATCTTCTCCCTCAAGCAGATGCTTAGGAAGAACTGCCATTGTCATATAGTCAAGGAATGCAACGTTTTTGTCCTCAAGCTTGAACGCAACCGTATGATCATCAATAACATTGATCTTTTCTACGTCCTCGTAGTTGGGTGCATTCTCAGAACCGTTTTCCGGATCCATGATCGCTTCAATAGTAAATTTAACATCCTCTGCTGTCACAGGTTCGCCGTCCTGCCACTTCGCATCTTCTACCATATGGAATGTATAAGTATTGGTTTCATCATCAAAATCCCAGCTCTCTGCCAGTCCCGGAACTACCTGATTATCTCCGTCATGTGCAGTTAAACCATTGAAGATCAGAATGTTGATCTCTCCATGTTCATCCATAGCAGGATTGATCCTGGTATAATCTCCGCTTCCGTATACCAGTGTTGTTTCTTCCTCTGCCAGTACAGGCACTGTTGTTCCGGCACTGACCAGTGATACAGTCAGAAGCACTCCGGCCATTGTCAATAAACCCTTTTTCATTTCATGTTCCCTCGCTTTTTCTTTATTGGTAACTGGCTTTTATGATATCAGACAATTCTGACATCAGTAAGCCCTGCGGGGGGATATTGACATATTCCTTTTTGTGCCTTATATATGCCATATATGGCATACCTGCAGCAGTATCATTACTCTCCATCGCAGTGCGATCCTTGCGTTCTCCGTCATCCAGCATGAACTTCAGAAGCTTCTTGAAGATCGGCTCGATTTTTACGTTGGAAAAATCAACTTTCTCAGTCCAATGTTGTAAAGCTCTGCACCCTCTTGATAGCGTACAAATTTCTTTGCTATTTTCTTTGTTTTCTCTACATCTTTACGTGCATATCCCATGCACCGCACCTCCTTTTTTGCATAAAAAAAGCAGCTAACCTATTTTTCGTAGACTAACTGCTCGTGTTTTTGTTCCATATTCTGTTTTAATTTACTGAAACGTCTTCTGTTTGGCTTAACTGTTTATGAATATCACGTCCACCATACATAATTCGCACTACATATACTATTTCAGTTTCATCATCTGTTTTGTAAAATACCAGATAATTATCCACCGGAAAGATTCGAAGTCCTCTGCTGTGCCACGGTTCTTCCTCATAGAGCCGATTTCTATTCGGCATAGTATCCAGCTTCCGAATTGCCGTCATAATCCGCTCTGCCTGTCCTGCAGCATTCTCCGGAGCTAACAGTTCCTCTGAAATATATCTGAAAATATTTCGCAGATCTTTCTTTGCTCCTGCTGTATACATCACTTTATATTTCATATACCAAATTCCTGTTTCATTTCTGCTTCAACTTCATCTGCTGAATACACTCTGCCAGCCTTAATATCTTCCATGCCTTTTTCTATTTCTGCATTGAACTGTTCCTTTGTCAGAGAGCCATATGCAACAGGCTCCTCATAAGCTGGAAGTTTCATCTCAAAAGGAATTCCTCTCTGGAGTACAATCTGTCTCAGAAACATTCCTACTGCATTGGACATTGGAATTCCAAGTCGATCAAGCACCTGTTCTGCCTGTTCTTTCACTTCAGGCTCAACACGTGCAAATACATTTGCTGTTCTTGCCATAGATATCGCCTCCTTTTTTTCTTCATTATATTTCGTTTGATTGCAAATTGCAAGCAGTTCGCAATCTTTTTTATCATTCATACGCTGGCAGGTGGCAGACGGCAGATAGGTTATCTATAAAATCTGTATTTGCTTCAATGACTCTGCCACCCATTATTCTTTTAATCGAATACTTTTTTCCTGCTTTTCATTTATTTGATACCCCTGCATTATCTCAAACAAGCAACTCGCAGTTGCTGTCCTTATTATTCGCCTTTTTCGTTCACGGCTACATCAAGATTTTGATAACCGAGCATATAGCCCCTTTCGCTAACCTTTTACTTTTCGCAAAGCAGACTCATTTTACTCTAATTCCTGTTCCTCGCTTTCTTTTTGTTGCAGATAAAACATCGCTTTTTGCGTTTCAATCTCTGCTTTCAGTTCTTCTTCTGTAGGCAGATACAATTTGTACTTTGAAGCAAATAGCTGTTCATTTCCGTGCATAACAGAATAACGGGCAATATCATCATCGGTACTGTAAATGATTTCTGCCTGTTGATAACGCAGATACTGTCGGCGTAATTTTCTAAGCTGCTCTGGTACTTCTTTCATACTTGTAATTGGTTTATAACTTTTACCCATGATGTTTTCCTCTAAAATTAGATTTACTGTTTTACAGAAGCTGACCGCTGGGATGTGACTTTCCAAGGACGAAAAAAAGCACCTCTTAGATTAACTCTAAGAAGTGCTCTTACTTCATTGCCCAAACCTGTGCCCTTTCACCTGAAATTCGTCATGCTTCATAACGATTCATCATTCTCCCAAATTTTGTTGTCAAATTGTTGTCAAATGCGGTCTGACATCATGGTTTTAGACATTTTATATTTAATTTTAGTACAGCTTTGCACCTGCTGGAATATGGTCATCTACCATCAGAAGATGAAGTTTTTCTTCGCCCTCTTCCTCATGGATTGCACTAAGTAACATTCCACAAGATTCAATTCCCATCATTGCTCTAGGTGGCAGATTTGTGATAGCTATAAGTGTCTTACCTACCAGTTCTTCTGGCTCGTAGAATGCGTGAATACCGCTTAAAATGGTACGTTCTACGCCTGTTCCATCATCCAGAGTAAACTGTAAAAGTTTCTTTGACTTCGGCACTGCGACACACTCTTTTACCTTTACTGCACGGAAATCGGACTTGCTGAAAGTCTCAAAATCTACCTCATCTTTGAACAATGGTTCGATTTCTACCTTTGAAAAATCAATCTTCTCAACTGGCTTTTCTGAAACCGTTTTAGCCTGCGCAACGTTGTTTGCTTCGTTCTTAGCAGCGCCCTGGGACTTCATTGTCGGGAACAGCAGTACGTCACGGATTGCCTGGCTGTCTGTAAGCAGCATAACCAGACGGTCGATTCCGTATCCGATACCACCTGTAGGCGGCATACCGATCTCCAGTGCATTCAGGAAGTCTTCATCTGTGTGGTTCGCTTCCTCATCTCCTGCGTCAGCAAGAGCATCCTGTGCTTTGAAACGCTCTCTCTGGTCAATCGGGTCATTGAGCTCGGAATATGCGTTACACATTTCCCATGTATTAATGAACAGCTCGAAACGCTCTACCTTATTCGGATCAGAAGGTTTCTTCTTTGTCAGCGGAGAAATCTCGATTGGATGATCCATGATAAATGTTGGCTGGATCAGTTCTTTTTCACAGTATTCCTCGAAGAACAGGTTGATGATATCACCCTTCTTATGACGTTCTTCATATTCAATATGATGCTCATCTGCAAGCTTCTTAGCTGCTTCATCATCTGCAACTTCATCAAAGTCAATTCCTGCATATTTCTTGATCGCATCATTCATGGTCAGACGTTCAAAAGGTTTGCTGAGGTCGATCTCGATACCATTGTAGGAAATCTTCGCAGAACCACAAACCTTCTCTGCCAGATAACGGAACATAGACTCAGTCAGTTCCATCATGCCTTCATAATCTGTATATGCCTGATAAAGCTCCATCAGAGTAAACTCCGGATTATGACGGGTATCTACACCTTCATTACGGAATACACGTCCGATCTCATAAACTCTCTCAAGACCACCAACGATCAGTCTCTTCAGATAAAGTTCAAGAGAAATACGAAGCTTAACATCTTCGTTCAGTGCATTATAATGAGTTTCAAACGGTCTTGCTGCAGCACCGCCTGCATTTGCAACCAGCATCGGAGTTTCCACTTCCATGAAGTCACGATCTGCAAGGAAGTTACGGATTTCTTTCAGAATCTGGGAACGTTTGATAAATACGTTCTTGCTGTCCTGATTCATGATAAGGTCTACATATCTCTGACGATAACGCATATCTGTATCTGTCAGTCCATGGAATTTCTCAGGAAGAATCTGTAAGCTCTTGGAAAGAAGAGTCATCTTCTCTGCATGAATGGAAATCTCACCTGTTCTTGTTCTGAAAGCAAATCCCTCCAGACCAAAAATATCACCGATATCAGATTTCTTAAAATCTGCATAGGAATCGGTTCCAATGGCGTCTCTTGCCACATAAACCTGAATGTTACCCTGTAAATCCTGGATATTGCAGAAAGAAGCTTTTCCCATTACACGCTTGAACATCATACGTCCTGCGATCGATACGTGGATCGGGCTTGCGTCCATGATGCTTCTTCTTTCTTCATAATCCTTCTTCTGAGCCTCTTTTGCCTGCTCTTCATCAAGACCTGTTACATCAAGTTCCTTGCGATCTTTGAGAAGCTCTGCCTCATGTGCTTCATAGAGATTCTTTACCTCAAGGGAATGATGTGTCTGATCAAATTTTGTGATCTGAAACGGGTCCCTGCCATTTGCCTGAAGGTCTGCCAGTTTATCACGACGTACCTTAAGCAACTGGTTTACATCCTGCTTCTTCTGCTCTGCCACTTGTTGGCCTCCTTAATCTATCTGTCGTTCAAGCGGATCTGTGCGATCCGCTCCGTTGTCTGCTTTATACGTTTCTCTGGATCTCAAGAACCTTATATTTCATGATTCCGGACGGCATCTCAACCTCAACGATATCGTTGGTATGTGCACCGATCAGTGCCTTACCTACCGGAGACTCGTTGGAGATTTTGCCCTCAAGGCTGTTAGCCTCTGTGGAACCTACGATCTTCAGCTCCATGTCTTCCTCAAACTCAAAATCATGAACCTTAACCTTGCAGCCTACGCTGATTCTGTCAAGATCTACTTCGTCCTCTACTACAACCTCGGCATTTTTGAGGATCTTTTCGATCTCCTCGATACGTGCCTCGATATCTCTCTGCTCATCTTTTGCTGCATCGTACTCAGCGTTCTCAGAAAGGTCTCCCTGCTCTCTGGCCTCTTTGATCTTTCCTGCAACTTCTTTTCTTTTAACAACTTTCAGATCGTGCAGCTCGTCTTCCAGTTTTCTAAGTCCTGCGTATGTGAGTAAGTTCTTCTTTGCTTCTTCCATTTTGCCTTACTTCCTTTCAAAACCGTGCTGTTTTTTCTGTAAAAATACAGCTTCGGATATTTCTGTTGCTACCATTCCCAAGAGTTCTTTTTCCAAAAAAGGGCGTAAAAATCTCAGGATATTCACAATTCCTGTATTATACCGAAAAGCCCCTGTATTGTCAAGCATTCCACGTCGAAAAAAGAGCTCCGAAAACACAGAAAAAACCGCAGGAAAATTCAAATTTCCACACGGTTTTTCTGTAGTATTTTCTCTTATTCTGTTTCCTGTTTTTCTTCCGGGAAAAGATCTTTATACCGGTTGATTACCATCTGTGTCTGGAACTCAAAATCCTGCTTGTGCTGATTGACCAGCGTGGACAAAATAATTCCGGAAAACCAACAGACAATCGCTGTCATAATCACAAATCCGCTTACGATCAGTGTAGGCAGCTTGTTGACAGTTCCCACTTCCAGAAAGTAAATCAGTACCGGAATAAAAAATATCATCCCGATTACAAACAACACCGCTGCTATAATAGAAAAGAATTCCAGAGGTTTGTAATTTTTAAACATTCTCATGATCGTCTTCAATACTTTAAATCCATCTGCGTAAGTGTTCAGTTTGGATTCGCTTCCCTCCGGGCGGTCACGGTACTCAATAATTACATTCTCAACCTGCATGTTCTTATCTATGGCATGAATGGTCATCTCTGTCTCAATCTCAAAATTTCTGGAAAGAACCGGAAATGTTTTTACAAAGCGGTAACTCATGGCACGGTATCCGGTCATAATGTCCTTGATATCACTTTTGAAAAGGCGGTTGATGGAACCACGGACAATGCTGTTTCCAAAATTGTGGAAAGGACGTTTATTCTCGGTAAAATATGTAGAGGAAAGGCGATCTCCGACTACCATGTCTGTTCCGTTCTTCAGAACTTTCTCACACATCTGTGCCGCAAATTCCGCCGGATATGTATCGTCCCCGTCAACCATCAGATAACACTGTGCGTCAATATCACGGAACATACTGCGGATTACATTGCCTTTGCCCTGCTGAAGCTCGTAACGGACAATGGCTCCCTCTTTCCTCGCGATTTCATCTGTACCATCTGTGGAATTGTTATCATATACGTAGATCACAGCCTCCGGAAGTGCTTTTCGCATGTCACGGATAACCTTGGCTACAGTCTTGCTTTCGTTATAGCAAGGTATCAAAACTGCTATTTTATCTGGCATCTGTACTTTTTTTCTCCTGTAAAACTCTTATGTTTTTTGACCGACCCACTGACTGTAGCACGCGTTCTGTTCCTTGTCAATAGCCCTGGCTGTTTCTTCCCTTTTATCGCTGAAGAAGCATATCTGTAAGCTTTTTCAGTTCCTCATAACTTGCGATATTGTTGGATTCTCTCCGGATTCCGGCACTGTGCCTCATGCCGGCCGTATACCAGGCTACATGTTTCCGCATTTCACGGATTCCGATATATTCACCCTTAATCTCGATCTGGTTTCTGGCATGGCGCAAAATCATTTCGCAGACTTCCTCCACGGATGGTTTCGGCAGTTTTTCTCCGGTGAGGAAATAGTTGTTCAGCTCCCGGAAGATCCACGGGTTTCCACGTACTGCCCGGCCGATCATCACGGCATCACAGTCCGTCTCTTTAAACATGGCTTCCGCAGTTTCCGGAGAAACGATATCTCCATTTCCGATCACGGGAATCGTCACGGCTTCCTTCACCCTGCGGATGGCATCCCAGTCTGCCTGGCCGGAATAATACTGCTGTCTGGTTCTTCCATGTACAGCAACAGCTGCTGCCCCGGCATCTTCCACACGTTTTGCAATCTCAACCACATCCACCGGTGTATTGTCATCAAAACCAATACGCACTTTCACAGTCACCGGTTTGGAAATGGCACCGGAAACGCTGCGTACAATCTCTTCGATCAGTTTCGGATTTTTCAGAAGTGCAGATCCTTCCCCGTTATTTACCACCTTGGGGACCGGACATCCCATATTGATATCGAGAATATCGAAAGGCCTCTCCTCGATACTTTTTGCCACCTCTGCCATCAGATCCGGCTCACTGCCAAAAAGCTGCATGGATACCGGATGCTCCCCGGGGTCGATCTCCATCAGTGCCTCTGTATTCTTATTATGAAAAGAAATTGCCTTGGCGCTGACCATCTCCATACAGATCAGGCCTGCTCCCTGCTCCTTGCAAAGTCTTCGAAATGCAAGATCCGTAACTCCTGCCATAGGTGCAAGCACAAAAGGATTCGGGATCTCCACATTTCCGATCTTCCACTGCATCTTCATGGATCAGTCCTCAACTGCATCTGCTTTTTTCTTAAGTTCCTCATCCGGGATATCTCCCAGGAAAAATACTTTGTAGTACATTTCCAGAGATTCCAGAAGCTCTCTTTTGTCCCGCTGGAGCTCTTTGATCTTCAGTGCACTTCCAATCTCATCAAAACGGGCATCTGCCTCCAGTGCTTCTGTCTTGAACTGCAGGCTTCCGTCCTCGTCAAATTCCAGTGTCAGGATTCCGCCTACATCCTCTGTGAAAAGCACGCACATGATCTGCAGTTCCTGCTTTACTGCTTCCGGAAGGGACGCAAAATCCTGGTTAAAATAATATTTCTGCTCATATGAGCTCGCTCCGCAGAGCACAATGTTATCCTGATACATAAACTCTCCTTTATTTACACATAGCTGTACAGACCGCGCACAGAAACCTCTCCGGAATTTACTTCCTCAACAGTTCCATCTGCACGTTCCACCAGAAGTTCCCCGCCGGGGTTGATTCCCCTTGCAATTCCTTCGTACGGATTGTTCTGATCCAGCACACGTACCGGCTGGTTCAGATTAGCCAGAAGTTTCTCGTAATCCGGTTTCAGGCCGCTTAAGTCTTCCGTCTCTACAAACTTCTCATAATTTTCCTCAAAGTGTTTCATCACAAGCCCGGTTACTTCTGCCCGGTCAAAAGGATGTCCGCTTTCCAGATACAGAGAAGTGGCTTTGTCCGCCATTTCTTCCGGGAAGCTGTCCATATTTACATTGATTCCGACTCCAATAACCGCACAGCCAATCTTATCCTGTTTCATGGTCATCTCAGTAAGGATGCCGCAGATTTTTTTGCGGGAAACTACTACATCGTTGGGCCATTTGATTCCCACATCAAGACCAAGATCCTCAACTGCCTGAGCAACAGAAAGGCCCATGACCAGTGTCATCATCGGGGCCTTCTGAGGTGCAAATTCCGGGCAGATCAGAAGGCTCATGGTGATGGCGCTTTCCGGCGGTGCACTCCACCGTCTTGTGAAACGTCCGCGGCCTGCAGACTGATACTCCGCCACAAAAAGCTCTCCGTGCTGCGCCCCCTCTTCCCTCCAGGCGCGTTTGCCCCAGAGGTTGGTGGAATCAATTTCTCTTGCAAAATGGACGGTTTTGCCCGCCCATTTTGTATGTGTTGCCTGTGAAATTATTTCTTCATTAAATAACTCTGCCATTATTTCTCCGGCTCTCCTAATGTAGCAACGATCACAGCCTTGATGGTATGCATACGGTTCTCTGCTTCGTCAAATACCTTGGACTGCGGAGACTCGAATACCTCGTCTGTAACCTCCATGTCTGTAAGGTTGAAACGCTCGCCCATCTCTTTTCCAATCTTTGTCTTAAGATCATGGAATGCAGGCAGGCAGTGAAGGAAGATTGCCTTCTCACCGGCGTTCTCCATTACATGTTTCGTAACTTTGTATGGTGTCAGGTCATGGATACGCTCTGTCCATACTTCGTCAGGCTCGCCCATGGATACCCATACATCTGTGTAGATAATGTCTGCATCTTTGGTTCCTGCCTCTACATCCTCTGTGAGAGTGATGGTGGAACCTGCCTCTTTTGCCCACTGCTGGCACTGTGCTACCAGTTCATCATTCGGGAAATATTTTTTATTGGTGCAGGCTACGAAATCGAGACCAAGTTTGGAGCATACAACCATGAGGGAGTTACCCATATTGTAACGGGCATCACCCATGTATACAAGTTTCAGGCCTTTCAGTTTGCCGAAATGCTCACGTACTGTCAGCATATCTGCAAGCATCTGTGTCGGATGATACTCGTTTGTCAGACCATTCCATACCGGAACACCTGCATGTTTTGCAAGCTCCTCAACAATATCCTGGCCAAATCCGCGGTACTCAATTCCTTCATACATTCTTCCAAGAACTCTTGCTGTATCTGCGATGCTCTCTTTCTTTCCGATCTGGGAACCTGTCGGATCAAGATAAGTGGAACCCATTCCCAGATCATGAGCAGCTACTTCGAAGGAACAGCGTGTTCTTGTACTTGTTTTTTCAAAGATCAGGGCAATGTTCTTGCCTCTGTAATACTCATGAAGCTCTCCGGCTTTTTTCTTTGCTTTCAGGTCCGCTGCAAGATCGATCATGTAAGTGATCTCTTCCGGTGTAAAGTCTTTCAGTGTCAGGAAATTTCTTCCTTTAAGATTCATAATATATCCTCCTCACGGCTGCAGATTTATTTCTGCTCTGCCGGTTTATCTGTCATGATTTCCTTCAGGGATGTTGCCAGCCCTGCAATGCCCTGTATCTCGGACGGAATGATGATCTTCGTTGCCTTGCCGTCAGCAACCTTTGTAAGAGCCTCCAGGCTCTTCAGAGTAAGAACAGATTCATCTGCTCCTGCTTCCTTGATCATACGAAGTCCTTCTGCAGTTGCCTGCTGTACTTTAAGGACTGCCTGTGCCTGTCCTTCTGCTTCTTTGATCATACGCTCTTTCTGTGCTTCCGCATGAAGGATCGCTGCCTGTTTCTCAGCCTCCGCGTCAAGGATCGCGGACTGTTTTTTACCTTCTGCGACAAGGATGGTAGAACGTTTCTCTCCTTCTGCTTTCAGGATGGCTTCTCGTCTCTCACGCTCGGCTTTCATCTGTTTCTCCATGGCATCCTGGATGGCTGCCGGAGGAATGATGTTCTTAAGCTCTACACGGTTCACCTTGATTCCCCATGGATCTGTAGCTTCATCAAGGGAAGCTCTCATCCTGGTGTTGATGACTTCACGGGATGTCAGTGTCTCATCCAGTTCCATATCACCGATGATATTACGAAGTGTTGTAGCAGAAAGATTCTCGATAGCCATGATCGGATTCTCAACGCCATATGCATAAAGCTTCGGATCTGTGATCTGGAAAAATACAACGGTATCGATCTGCATGGTTACGTTATCTTTCGTGATCACCGGCTGCGGTGGAAAATCCACAACCTGCTCTTTTAAGTTTACTCTTCTTGCAACACGCTCAATGAACGGAACCTTGAAATGAATACCTGTGCTCCAGGTAGCTTTGTAAGCGCCAAGACGTTCCAGTACCACAGCATAAGCCTGCGGCACAATGCGGATGCAGGATGCAAGTACCCACAATACAAGAACGATGACTACAAGCAAAACAATAACTCCACCCATAATTTTAGCCCTCCTTATTATCTTCTTTTACGATCAGCTTCACTCCGCGGATCTCTTTGATCTCAACTACTGCACCGGCCGGTATTTCAACCGATTCGTCGGCTGAACGTGCCGTCCATTCGATATCATTGATCCGCACCTGCCCGGTCTGAGCCAGGTTGTTGATTGGCTGTATCACTACGGCCCTTTTTCCCAGAAGGCTCTCTGCATTGGTCTTCTCCACGCCCTTGTTCATGTAGCGAACCGCCAGAGGTCTGGTAAAGATCAGAAGCACCACGGAAACTCCGAAAAATAAAAGGAGCTGTACAACAATTCCCCCGCCGAGCCACGAGACAATGCACGCCACAAGAGCACCGCCTGCAAACCAGACAGTGGTAAGTCCTACCGTGATCGCTTCAATTACCAGTAAAATTGCCAGTATTCCAAGCCAGGCCAAAGGTGTCATAAAACCCCTCCTCTCTTATTCTCTTCTCTGTCTTGCAGCTTCATACATCAAAATCCCCGATGCCATAGCAGCATTCAGCGATTCTACTTTTCCGCACATCGGGATGCGTATCAGGCAGTCTGCTGCGTCCGCAGCCTGGTCTGTAAGACCTTTTCCCTCGTTTCCGATAAAAAATGCGGTACCACCTTTATAGGATTCATGATCGTAGGAATTCTCACCTTTCAGATGAGCTGCAAAACTGCGGATTCCTTTTTCTTTCAGCTTCTTTTCTAATGATACCACATCTTCCACATATAGAAAAGGCATTCTGTAAATGGAGCCCATGGTAGAACGGATCACCTTGGGATTTGTGATATCCACACAGGTTTTTGTAAGAAAAACGCCGCTCACGCCGGCACCCTCACCGGTCCTAAGAATGGTTCCCGCATTTCCCGGATCCTGAAGATCTTCAAGGACCATGACCAGAGGATTTTCTCCTGCCAGTACTTCTTCCTCGCTCCAGGAAGGCAGTTTCAGAACGGTAAGGATTCCCTGGGGAGTCTTGGTATCACACATCTGACGGAATACGGAATCTTTCACGATCTCATAAGGATATTTCTCTACCTGAGCCATCAGTTCCCCATCCTGGGAAAAAGTCTCAGAGACAAACACCTGAAAAACCCAGTTTTCCGGTGCTTCCAGGAACATCTTCCGGCCTTCTGCCACAAAAAGTCCCTGTTCTCTTCTGGCTTTTGCCTTCTGGTTCAGTTGCATGACATTTTTTATTTTTGCATTTGATACGCTGGTTATCATACTTTTTCTCTTACTCCTTGCACTTATCCTGTTTACGGAATCTTCGAAAAATCACTTCATAAACGCCGGTTCCGCATTAAGATCCTTATTTTTTCCAATGGCGATTATGGAACAGCGGTCCGGAAGCGGCTCGGACGGTTTCAGATCTACTGTGACATTTTCGCCCTGTTTAATACCAATGATATTGATGTGAAAACGCTCACGTACATTCAGATCTATCAGGCTTTTTCCAACCCATGACTCCGGAATGGAAAACTCCGCCATACTGAATTCCGCCGAAAGTTCAAATACATCCAGATATCCGCCGGACAGGAGATTTCTGGCAACACGGAGTCCCATGGCCTGTTCCGGATAAATGATTTTATCTGCACCGATTTTGTCAAGAATACGTCCATGAAGAGAATTCATGCTTTTTGCAACTACAAAGGGAACTCCCAGATCCTTGGCCTGCATGGTTGCGGAAATGCTGGCTTCCAGATTTTCGGCAACTGCGATAATGGCCACATCCACATTCTGAACTCCCAGTGCTTTCAGGATTCCAGGTTCACGGACATCTGCTTTCACCGCGTAGGTTACTTTTTCGGAAATCTCTTCGATATTTTCTTCTTTGTCGTCAATGGCAAGGACATCACAGTCGGACTCTGCCAGCGTCACCGCCAGAGTCATTCCAAACTGTCCAAGCCCGATCACAGCAAAAGATTTATTTTTCATTTTATTCTCCTGTTTAACCGATCATGATATCTTCTTCCCCGAGATGAGTCGTGCTTCCCGGCCTGTTACGCACACGCACCACAACTGCAGTTCCCAGTGTCAGTGGTCCGATACGTCCCAGATACATGGTAAGGATCACGATCCACTTGCCTGCCACATTCAGCTGAGGTGTCAGTCCTCTGGAAAGTCCTACTGTAGCCCCCGCAGAAGTGATCTCATATAAAACATCTGCCAGATCCACTCCCGGCATTACTGCGGACAAAAGCACCGTCATGGTAAAAAGGATCAACACACTGGTTCCTGCAACAACCATGGCAGAACGGAGATAGCTCTCACGGATCCTGCGGCCGTATACCTCTACATCCTTTTTTCCCTGAAGATATGCTGCAATAGAAAGGATCAGAACCGCAATGGTAGTAGTCTTCACACCACCGGCAGTGCCCATGGGTGATCCTCCGATAAACATCCACAGTAGGGAAATGATCACGGTAGGTGTGGACAAAAGCGACTGATCCATGGTATAAAATCCCGCCGTACGTGTTGTCACTGACTGGAAAAAGGATGCCATGAGCTTTGTTCCCAGTGGTGCCCCCTTTAGCGTGGAAGGGTTTCCGGATTCAAAGATAAATACCAGAAATGCTCCTGAAAATACCAGGATCCCGGTCATCGTAAGGACCAGCTTGCTCTGAAGCCGCAGTACACGAAAAATTCTGGATGGGGAGAGCTCTTTTCTCAGAACCTTGCGGAATTTATCCCACAGATCCCACCAGACGATAAATCCAAGACCTGACACAATGATCAGGCCAATCGTAGTGATATTGACCAGCGGATTGCTCACATATACCGAAAGGCTTGTTTCCCCGAAAAGATCGATCCCTGCGTTGCAGAATGCAGATACCGCCAGAAATATGGCATGCACCAGACCTTTTTTTATTCCAAATTCCGGTACAAAGCAAAACGCATACAGGACCGCACCGATTCCTTCTGCAAGAAACACGCATTTCACCACACTGCGGACTACAGCCACGACTCCACCCATTTCATCCAGGTTATAGGATTCCTTGATGATCCGCCGGTTTTTCAGGGAAATTTTCCGCCGGAGGCTGATGAATATCATATTCGCCAGTGCGATCAGTCCGATCCCGCCGATCTGTATCAGGCACAGGATAACCACTTTTCCAATGGGGCTCCACTGGACTGCCATAACGACTGTGGAAAGTCCCGTCACACATACGCTGGTTGCCGCTGTAAAAACAGCATCCGGGAAGGTAACAGCCTGCCCGGGTGCACTGCAGAACGGCAGCCACAAAATAAATCCGCCTACAAAAATCACCCCCGCAAAGCCGAGGGCAATTATTTGTGACGTATTCAGTTTATGCAATCCGTCTGAAACTTTTTTCAAGTTCATATTTTTTATTTATTGTAGTTGTGAGAAAGAGAATTGCAAACCTCCCACATGTAGGAATCTACATTCTTCTGCATTGCAAGAGCCTCATTGATGTCAAAATCAACGAACTCACCGTGGCGATATCCAACAACACGGCTGCGTTTACCGGCAACAAGAAGGTCTACTGCAAGAGCACCCATCATGGACGCATATACACGGTCCTTACATGTAGGGCTTCCACCACGCTGCATGTGACCAAGGATAGTTGCACGTGTCTCGATGCCTGTTGCAGCCTCGATACGTTTTGCCATAGCCTCTGAATGGCCGATACCCTCAGCATTTACGATGATATGGTGTTTCTTGCCTTTCTTACGGCTCTCTACGATATTGTCAATAAGCTTCTGCTCGTCGTAATCATATTTCTCCGGGATCAGGATATCCTCAGCACCGTTTGCGATACCGCACCATACTGCAAGGTATCCGGCGTTACGTCCCATAACCTCGATGATACTGCATCTCTCATGGGATGTGGATGTATCACGTACCTTATCGATGGCTTCCATCGCTGTGTTTACAGCTGTATCGAAACCGATGGTGTACTCGGTACATGCGATATCAAGGTCAATGGTTCCCGGCAGGCCAATGGTATTGATTCCAAGGTTCGCAAGTTTCTGAGCACCTGCGAAGGAACCGTCTCCACCGATAACAACAAGGCCGTCGATTCCATGCTTTCTGCAGATCTCTGCAGCCTGCTGCTGTCCTTCCTCTGTTCTCATCTCTGCACATCTGGCAGTATAAAGAATTGTTCCGCCTCGCTCAATCGTATCGGAAACATCTCTTGCTGTCATGTCTCTGATCTCTTCATTTAAGAGACCGCTGTATCCTTTATAGATTCCCTTTACGTTCAGTCCGCTGCTTAATCCTCTTCTGACAACAGCACGGATTGCAGCATTCATTCCAGGTGCGTCACCGCCACTGGTCAAAACGCCGATCGTTTTGATTTTGTTCTCTGCCATATTGTTATCCTCCATCTTATGAAACAACCTATTGTAATACACATATTCGGATATAGTTTATAGCATTTTTATAAGTTTTTCAATACTCTGTCCACAATTTTAACATTGGAACTTCCATATTTTTCACACATGTGTTCCAGCCAGGAATCCTCGATATGGACCTGATAGGCAGGCGGAAGTTTCTTCATTGCCTTGACATCTTTGAGATAAATAACCACACTGCTGTTTCCTCTGGATGACATCAGATCATCTACCAGACCGGTCTCGGCTTTTGCGTAGTCTTCCCGGCTTTCGAACTGGATCCACAGTTCTTTTGGCATATCATCGAAGGTACGGACTTTTTCCAGGATCAGTTTGCTGGCTTTGTCGTCTTCCGCAGATACTCTTCCCTGGATGAAAAGTCTGGCATCTTCGTTCAGGAACATCTGGCATTTTTCGTAATCACGCGGAAATACCACAACTTCCACGGTGCCTACCAGATCTTCTACGGTAAGGAACGCCATTACCTTATTATTCTTTGTATATTTTATGGTTTTATCCGTAATCATTCCGCCTACGATCACTTTCTGGTTATCGTAGACTTCCGGAATTCCGGTTTCATCATCCGGCTGGAAATCCGACGTTTTTGCAGAGATCATTTTTTCCATCATATTCCGGTAGCGCTCCAGTGGATGGCCGCTGAGATAAATGCCAAGAACTTCTTTTTCGAAGGTCAGGATGATCTCTTTCGGATATTCCTCAACCTGCGGCATACGGATCTCAAATTCCTTTTTATCTTCCTCAGAAGCAATATCAAAAAGGCTCAACTGTCCGGCCATGGTGTGCTTTTTGTCCTGGTTGATACTGTCGATGATCTGCGTATATATGGTCATCTTCTGTTTCCGGTTTCCTTCCAGACAGTCCAGTGCTCCGGCCTTGATCAGATTTTCCACAACACGTTTGTTGATCTGATCAATATTTCGCTCCACAAAAGTTTTCAGGGAAGTATATTCCCCGTGCTCCTCTCGTTCCCGCACAATCCCCTCAATAACCGGGCGGCCGATACTCTTGATAGCAGAAAGTGCATAGCGGATGGCACCGTTGTCAACAGAAAAACCATACATGCCATGATTGATATCCGGCGGAAGGATCTGGATTCCCATCTGACGGCATACGGAAATATACTCCGCTACCTTGTTTGGCATTTCCACAACGGACGTCATCAGCGCAGCCATGAATTCTACCGGATAGTAGTATTTCAGATATGCGGTCTGATAGGAAACCACCGCATAAGCGGCAGCGTGAGACTTATTGAAAGCATACTTCGCAAAGTCTGTCATCTCATCGTAGATCTTGTTTGCGATCTCCTCGGAAATGCCGTTGGCGATACAGCCCGGAACCCCCTCTTCCACATTTCCGTAAACGAAATTCTGGCGCTCTTTTGCCATAACAGAAGCTTTCTTCTTGGACATGGCACGGCGCACCAGGTCGCTTCGTCCAAGAGTATAGCCTGCAAGATCACGGACGATCTGCATAACCTGCTCCTGGTATACGATACAGCCATAGGTCGGCTTCAGGATGGGCTCCATCTGCGGGCAGTCATAACGGATGGTATCCGGACGGTTTTTTCCGCGGATGTACTGCGGAATGAAATCCATGGGACCCGGACGGTAAAGGGAAATTCCCGCGATGACATCCTCAAGGCTCTGAGGCTTCAGTTCCTTCATGAAGTTTTTCATTCCGGCACTCTCGAGCTGGAACACGCCGTCAGTACGTCCTGTTCCGAGAGAATCCAGTACTTTTTTGTCGTTGTAATCAATTTTCTGCATATCCAGGAGAACGCCTGTACTCTGTTCTATCATTTTTACTGCATTCTGGATAACGGTCAGGGTACGTAACCCCAGGAAATCCATTTTCAGAAGTCCCAGCTCTTCCAGTGTTGTCATGGTAAACTGCGTGACAATGGAACCGTCCTGGGCTCTGGAAAGAGGTACGTATTCCGATACGTCTTTCTGGCTGATCACAACACCTGCTGCATGCATGGAAGTATGTCTTGGCAGACCCTCCAGACGCTTGGCAAGGTCGATCAGGCGGTGGATATCTTCCTGTTCCTCATAGGCTTTCCGGAACTCCGGATTCATTCCCAGTGCCTTATCAATGGTGATATTTGGCTCCTGTGGAACCATCTTGGCGATGGTGTCTACCTGGGCATAAGGCATGTCCAGAACACGGCCTACATCACGGATCACACCGCGGGCTGCCAAAGTACCGAAGGTAACGATCTGAACCACGCAGTCATCGCCATATTTCCGCCGTACATAATCGATAACCTCCTGTCTTCGTTCAAAGCAGAAGTCCACATCAATATCCGGCATGGATACTCGTTCCGGATTCAGGAAACGCTCAAAGAGAAGATCATACCGGATCGGATCCAGCTGGGTGATCCCAAGTGTATAGGCAACCAGGCTTCCTGCGGCGGAACCTCGTCCCGGGCCGACCATGATATCATTGTCTCTGGCATATTTGATGAAGTCCCACACAATGAGGAAGTAATCTACATATCCCATGTTTTTGATGGTGGACAGCTCATAATCCAGGCGTTTTTTCAGCGCATCGGTTACCGGATGATAACGCTGTTCCAGCCCTTCATGGCAAAGCTTGTTCAGATACTCCCAGGAGGTCAGTCCGTCGGGCACATCATATTTCGGCAGCTTGGTCACGCCGAATTCGATCTCCACGTGGCAGCGCTGCGCGATCTTGTGGGTATTTTCCAGAGCTTCCAGAGCATATGGAAAAAGTCTCGCCATCTCTTCTGGAGATTTCACATAATACTGGCCGCCCTCATAGCGCATTCTGTTCTCATCGCTGAGTTTTTTCTGGGTCTGCAGACAGAGGAGCACGTCATGGGGCTCCGCATCCTCAGCCATGGTATAATGCACATCATTGGTAGCAACCAGGTCGATTCCTGTCTCTCTGTGCATGCGGAGAAGCTGCTGGTTTACCGTCTGCTGCTCCGGAATTCCATGATCCTGAAGCTCCAGGAAGAAATTTCCTTTTCCAAAAATATCCTGATAACGCAAGGCTGCGATTTTTGCATCCTCATACATTCCACGGGCAAGATACCTTGCGACCTCTCCTGCCAGGCAGGCACTTAAGGCAATAACCCCCTCGTGATATTTTTCCAGAAGTTCCAGATCCACACGTGGCTTGTAATAAAAGCCTTCCACAAATGCCTTGGATACGATCTTCATCAGATTGCTGTATCCCTGATTATTCTCGGCCAGCAGAACCAGATGGTAATAACGGTCATCGCCACTTCCCACTTCCCGGTCAAAACGGGAACCCGGAGCCACATAAACCTCGCATCCCAGGATGGGATTGATCCCGGCTTCTCTGGCAGCCCTGTAAAAATCGATCACACCGTACATAACACCATGATCGGTGATCGCCGCGCTGTCCATACCCAGTTCTTTTACTCTGGCCACATATTCTTTGATCTTATTGGAGCCATCCAGAAGACTGTATTCTGTATGGACATGTAAATGTGTAAACTCCAAATTTTTCTCTCCTTATTGTAAAAACAGGGCTCCGGATCCTCCCCGCTCTGCACTTTTCTCTGAACGTGCCGGAGCGTGTCTGATCCGGAGCCGGTCAACACCTTGTTATTTTTTAATGTAGATCCTTCTGTCACGGATCTCTACTTTTCCTTCTTTCATCAGATGGCCGACCGCACGCTTGAATGCGTTCTTGCTGAGACCAAACTCTCTCTTGATGACTTCCGGTGAAGCATGATCATCAAATGGCAGCACGCCTGCAAATTCCTCGATCACGCTGAGTACGCTCTCTGCATCTTCATTGATCTGGATGTAAGCTTTCTGACGGTCGCTGACATTCATCTTTCCATCCTCTTTTACCTCAGTGACACGAAGATCAAGAATAGCTCCCGGTCTGTATTTGCCGGTTGCCTCTCTTGCAGGGATCAGTGCGGAATATTTATCATCTACTGCAACAAATACACCGAAGTTTCCGCTGATCTCATAGACACGGCCCTTCACCATATCTCCCGGTACATAAGGAGTTCTGGTTGAAAGATAATGATATACTTTCATGGTTGCACAGAGTCTGCTGCTCTTATCTACATAAAGAGCTACCAGACATTCTTCCCCCTCACGGACTCTGTTGGTCTGCTCATGATACGGAAGAAGAAGATCTTTCTCCAGTCCCCATTCAAGAAAAGCTCCTATTCTGGTGACCTGTTTAACCTTGAGGACTGCTGTCTGTCCCACCTGGAGCATCGGCTCACGGGTAGTCGCGATCAGTCTGTCCTGAGAATCTTTGTAGATGAATACCTCGATCTCATCACCTACTTTGGTTCCTTCCGGTACCTGTTTGGATGGAAGAAGCACACGCTCGTTCTGCGGTGCATTTCGGTCCTCTCCAAGATATATTCCGAAATCTACGGTTTTTACAACCAGTAATTTCTGTTTTTTACCTAATTCTATCATTCTTACTCCTGTTCCTAAAAAATATATATGTTCATTTACTGTTTGCTGTCTGTCCTGCATTATAACATAAGAGAATTATTATAGAAAGCACAAAAAAGGCAGCTTTGGAAATTTCTTTCCGTCACTGCCTTTTATCGGTCGGTTATGCGGATATCTGTGATCCGCATCCGGTCCATCTGTTTTTTTATTAATTTATTCTGTCGGTTTCTCAATCGGCATCGGGTTTTTCATCTTGATGACAAAAAGTACAATCAGCATCAGCACGATTCCCACCGGAAGAGCGATCCATGCTGTTTTTACAAAGCCTGCAACAATATAAGTTACAAAGGATACTGCCGCAGCCAGGATCGCATACGGGAGCTGTGTGGAAACGTGAGTCACATGATCACACTGTGCTCCTGCGGAAGCCATGATCGTTGTATCAGAGATCGGTGAACAGTGATCTCCGCAAACCGCACCTGCCATGCAGGCAGACATGGAAATGATCATCATCTCAGGACTGGATTTCTCAAATACCGCAACAACGATCGGGATCAGGATACCAAAGGTTCCCCAGGAAGTACCGGTAGCAAATGCAAGTCCGCATCCAACCAGGAAAATAATGGCCGGAAGGATAACTTCAATACCACCGGCAACGGAGCGCATTGCTTCTTCTACGAATACCGCAGCACCAAGTGAGTCTGTCATAGCCTTCAGTGTCCATGCAAAGGTCAGGATCATGATCGCCGGTACCATGGCCTTGAAGCCTTCCGGGATGCATCCCATACAATCTCTGAAATTGATCACACGTCGGATCATATAGAAGATAATGGCAAATACCAGACCAAAGGCACTTCCCATTGCAAGGCCTGTAGAGGCATCACTCTGTGAAAATGCAGTAACAAAATCTGTTCCGCTGAAAAATCCGCCTGTATAGATCATACTGATGACACAGCAGATAACAAGCACAACGATGGGGATCACAAGATCGATCACCCTTCCTCTCGGATTCGGTGTCTCATCATCCGTTGCATTCTCATACGGTCTTGCAGATGTTGTATAAAGATCTCCGTTCAGAGCATTGATCTCATGTGTTCTCATGGCACCAAACTCGGTTTTCATCAGTACCATGCCAACCATCATCACAATCGTAAGGATCGCATAAAAGTTATACGGAATGGTTCTTACAAAGATTGCAAGTCCATCCTGTCCTTCTACGAATCCGCTGACTGCTGCTGCCCAGGATGAGATCGGTGCGATGATACATACCGGAGCAGCTGTCGCATCGATCAGGTATGCAAATTTTGCTCTGGATACATGATGTCTGTCTGTTACCGGACGCATAACGCTTCCTACTGTCAGACAGTTGAAATAATCATCAATAAAGATCAGAATACCAAGCACAATTGCGGCAAGTTCCGCACCTACACGTGTGTGGATCTTTTTGCTGGCCCATCGTCCGAATGCGGCGGAGCCGCCGGCCTTGTTCATCATACATACCACAGATCCCAGGATAACCAGGAAGATCAGGATTCCTACGTTATAGCTGTCAGAAAGAACCTTGATGATTCCTCCCTCAAAAATCTGTGTTACGGTTCCTTCGAATTTGAATCCGGAATAAAGCAGTGCTCCTACTACAATTCCCACAAACAGAGAACTGTATACTTCTTTTGTGATCAGCGCAAGGATGATCGCTACAAGAGGTGGAAGCAGTGCCCAGATTGTTGCATACAGAGCAGGCTGATAAGTCTCCTCCGCATCCGCAGCCAGCACAGTCAGGGGACTTGCCAGTGCGCCCATGAATACCATTGCCATAACAGACAATGCTGTTCCTGCTTTTTTACTCATTTTTCTCCTCCCTTTTCGGGGACAAAAAAACGGAGGCTGTCCCTTCTTAAGAACACCTCCGGTTAAATAATCTTCTTTATTCAACTTACGATAGCGCTCCACATCCGTGACAGTACAACGCATATTCTGCGTTATCCCAGTACCCTGTCATCTGGCCTTTCAGAGCACTTCGGCAGATTTTCCTTTCTTTATGGACAGCCTGCCAGGGCCTCTCGTCCATAAATACTGATAAAATCCGCGCCTCTATCTCTTTATCCGTGACCGTTTACCCCCGCAAGGTTTCCCGGTCGCCTTTTTTCTTTATACTGTAGCAGTTTCCGACATAAATATCAAGTAGTTTGCTGTATAAATATCAGTCATACCAATTATCATGCTGCTGATCTCAGGAGCACTCTTCGTTCAGCAACCACTTCACATCCACACCCAGCACTTTTGCAAACACTCTCAGTTCATAATCTGCCACAAAACGTTCTCCGCCTTCGATCCTGCTGATACTGTCACGTTCCAGCATCACACCTTCCACCTGCATTTTTGCCGCCAGATCTGACTGTGACATCCGTTTTATATTTCTCATCTGACGTATTTTTTCTCCGGAAACGTTCTTTCTTCCCTGATAAGTGTAAATTTTCATCCTGCCACCTGTTTTCCAAAATGTGTTAATGTTCTGCATTTTTCTTGACATTAGCACATATTTTGGTGGCACCTGTGTTAAAGGTCAGCAAATCTGGTTTTTTTCGACAAAAAATGAACATTTCTTCATTGTTTTACCCTGGATAGTATCTTTTACAGGACACTATTGTATCAGTAAAACAGTTATTCCATTCTGAATTACTGCCCGCCCGTAAACGGCACCTCTCCACAATTTATATTCCACAAAAAAAGAATGCCACACTTTTCCATGTGACATTCTTCTGCTTCTTTTTTTTCTTATTTATTTCCCTGTCCATAGTAGGCATTTGCGCCATGTTTTCTGTAGTAATGTTTATCCTGAAGCTCCTGCGGCGCCGGTTTTACATCCGGATTGATCAGCTCGCAGCGGGAAGCCATCTTGGCAACTTCTTCCAGGACAACTGCGTTGTGAACAGCCTCATGTGCATCTTTTCCCCAGGTAAACGGTCCGTGGTTTTTGCAGAGGACTGCCGGAACTGCTTCGTAATCTTTATCTTTGAAATAGTCGGCAATGAGAATACCGGTATTTTTCTCATAGGCTTCCTCGATCTCATCTTTTGTCAGGTTACGCACGCATGGAACCTCTCCGTAAATATAATCCGCATGTGTTGTTCCATAACATGGAATGGATCTTCCTGCCTGTGCCCAGCTTGTAGCCCAGGATGAATGGGTATGCACAATACCTCCAATCTTCGGAAACGCATTGTAAAGCACCACATGTGTGGCAGTATCAGAAGACGGATTGTATTTGCCCTCGACTTTATTTCCTTCAAGATCGACTACAACCATATCTTCCGGCGTCAGTTTATCATAATCCACACCACTTGGTTTGATGACAAAAAGTCCCTTCTCTCTGTCGATACCGCTGACGTTTCCCCAGGTAAACGTAACCAGGCCATATTTCGGCAGATCCATGTTTGCTCTGTAAACTTCTTCTTTTAATTTTTCCAGCATTGCGTTTCCTCCCTTTTATAAAGTGTCTTTACAATCCACTTCGTAATATATCCATGCTGTTTAAAACAGCTCTGATTACTTTGTAAATTCCACCACAGCGTAGGGTTCCTGATCTTCCGCATTGAGAACTACCGTTGCCTTATTTGCTTCCATATATACTTCCGGAATCATTACATTTCCAAGGACAGCCTGTCTCTTGTACTCCACACGAAGCTGATGGACCGCAAAATCCTCCGGCAGAAAATCAGCTGCCATTCGGATATACTGGCAGTTGTTTACGTGGTGGTTCGTATCCAGATGATGTTTCTGTACGGCAAAAGATTCCTGCGGCTTCCGTTCTTTCGGAAGTGCGATCTTTCTCGGTGCATAATCCATTTCCATCTTCTCGCCCAGGTCATAAGGATCGGTATCTGCCGGTGTCAGTTTCTCCGGAAGCCCTGTCTCTGTATTAATAAAAGACCAGTAAGAATTCGCCCAGGCCAGTCTCTCGCCATCCGCTGTCTCAAGAATAAAATTACGCATTCCGATGAAACCACGGAATCCATAAGGAATGGTCGTTACTTTTATATTTTCACCAAGCTTCGGATATCTCTTCACAATTACCTGCCATGCGGAAAGTACCCAGGCTCTTTTCTGTGCCTTTAATACTTCCATTCCGAGACCTGTCTGTTCAGATTCAAAGGTACAGCAGTCCTGAAAATAATCCAGAACTCCCGGCAGCGTCAGGCAGCCCTTCTCTCCGATCTCGCTGAATCTTACGCGACTTTCAAAACTGTAGCTCATAATGTGCCTCCTGTTATACTGTCTGCAAATTTATTGTATCACTTGTTCTAAAGAAACACACTTGTTTTTTCTCTTATTTCATAGAACAAAAAAGCACCTCTCATCGAGGTGCTCAAGAAGCAGGGCTACAAGGATTCGAACCTTGAACTGACGGAGTCAGAGTCCGTTGCCTT
>ERZ772889.971-NODE-971-length-28623-cov-3.813008_pt1 | contig 28623 bp, 29 predicted proteins | sample MGYA00512127_ERZ772889 | MGnify/ENA primary metagenome ERZ772889 (study PRJEB29015, sample SAMEA2737689) | human gut metagenome | biome: human gut; feature: human-associated habitat; material: faeces | place: China | collected 2012 ...
CTTACCGGAATTATAATATATATTTGATTTTTGGGGTTGATACGGGTGAGAAAAGTGATGTGGTTTTCGCAGCTCCCTTCTGAAAACAACTCGTTTTTACAAACTGAAAATCCAAAGTGTTATACTGATACTGCAGCTGCAGAAGCATTGCAGCCGATAACGAAACGGGAGGAATTTTCAATGTCTCAGAAAAAACGAAGACCAAACGAATTTACAATAGGATACAAGGCAATGGTGACAGATTATCTGCTTTACGAGGATTGCTGCGACTATCATCTGAAACTGATTCTTGCGGTTTGGGATGGTGTGACTGTGCAGGAAGAGGTGAAATATTTCAGCTATCTGACCACATGGGGCAGCAGCCAATTCCGTGATTTGTGTGTGGATTTTGGCTTGCTGGCTTGTGCGAGGTCCGTATACTGCGATTTGAATCGTCTGCTGGGAGCCTATTGTATTGTGCAGTATTATCCGAAAAAGCAGCAAATACCGGAGGATAAAATTGACGAAGTCATGCCGGTGGTGTCGAATTGTGACAGGGAAAATGATTGGGATCATCTGCAATTTGCAGAACCATTTGCTCGTATTGCCGTGGCAGAAGAAAAAGCGGAAAGTAGCATACCGCTGGCAAAGTATGTAGATGATATCGAAGAAACATATTGGTTTTGCATCGATCATCTATGGCTGCACCCGAACATTCGGTGTATCTATCGAAAGAATCTGCCAGAGCTTCCAATTCCCAGACATCCGGAACATGACAAGAAATGGATCTCGATGCGGAAAAGGGATTTCCCAGAGCATAATCTGTATGTTCCGGTCAAGGAATATGACCTGCGAATGGAGCATGATGCGGAGTCATACTATGTAAAGGAGCCGTTGCGGCGGAATCGGTAAGGGGAAGCTGATAGAGTAGGGGAGATGTGAAAAAATCCAGTGAGGTTTGGGAGGAAACCTTGCTGGATTTTTTTGTTATAGAGAAATATATTTTAATGGCTGAAAAGCAGCATGTGCAATCAGTTTCGATGTACTACGACCTTTACGCCTGACAGATCTTTGTATTTTGTGATTGATTTGAAAACGATAACACATTCTTTTTCTGTGATGCCTTTTAAAATGATAGGGATATCCTTATCGCTAAAAATACCGCTTTTTTTCACACTGATTACCTTTACTTGTATATAGGCTTTTTTTCCATATTGAAATTCAATTTGATCATCTTTTTTGATACAGCCTTTTTCTATTTTCCCATAAAGGAAAACAGATGTACCGTTCTGAGCAGAATATGACACTGTAAATTCTGCATCTACTAAGCTTGCAGCTCGAAGATAATATTTTTCTGATTCAGATGTATTATAGGGTACACCTTTTCCGTTGCCATAGCAAAATCCAAGATCATATAGTGCACGATATTCACCGCAATCAGCAGCTTTTTGATACCATGAAGCAGCGGTTTTGTAGTCTACTTGCAAACTATTTCCATAATAGTAAAGTTCGCCCATTTCATACATTGCCTTGGAATTGCCCAGATTAGCTGCTTGTAAAAACCATTTTTTTGCTTGTGCATAATTTTGAATGATGCCAAATCCATTTTTATAGCAATACCCAATTTGGCACATAGATTCAGGATCATTTTCTGCAATTGCCTTATCATAATATGCAATGGCAATTTTGGTTCTCTCCAAGTATTTACCGCAGAGTTTTTCTAATTTATCTTCTGCAACAGAATAATGGTGTTCGACCGCTCTTGCATACCATTTTGCAGCTGCGATTGGTGAAGTAGCGGAATTTCCATTTTCGTCGAAATAAGTTCCTGCGAAACTAGAACCAAGAGAAAATTCTGCGTCAGGGAATCCCTTCTCGGCGGCTTTGACAAGATATTCCCAATAATATCGCAGCTTTTTGTTTAAGAGATCGCTTCCAAATACTTCTTTTGCAAGATGACCGGATGGGTTCATGATACAAGATTTTGCATAATCCCCTAATTCAAATTCGGCAAGGGTATCGCCTTGTTTTGCAAGCCGTTCCAAATCGGGAACTGCCTGAGAAATTACAGCTGTTTTTTCATCGGAATTTGGCATGCAGTGAAATGCATAGTTGATCATGACTAAGGGATCGTCCGATTGATAGCGGAATTTTTTGAGGATCTCTTTTTTCTTTTCTGCATCTTTTGGAATCACATCATATCCATCCATATAATACATTGCCAGAATGTAGGCGGCTCTGGGGTTGCCGTTATCTACACATTTGACAATCATCGGATAAGCTTCTTTGTAGCGGCCTTGTAAATATAATTGCTCTGCTTGTGCATACTGTACTGCTTCACCATATGCATTCACATAGGAAGCTGCGATTTTGGAAAAGGAATCCATTCTTCCATTGAGAAAGAATTGTATGTTGCTCTTTTCAATTTCTCGTGCAAGCTGCTTAAGTGGTGCATTGTTTTTTTGAAAATATGATTGCATCATAAAATAAATTCCCACATAGATGGGTAAGTGCATATTCAGCGGACGAAGTTTTCCGGAGTTATTATTGACACTGATATTTTTCCCCAGCGTAACGGGAATGATTCCCACAACCGTTGAAAATCCAAGTTCGCTGTCCATATTTTCCGGCATAGAAAACAGGGGCGTAAATGCCTTTTTCACCGCATTGCAGATTATGTGATATGCCTCGGTTTTGTTGCTTTTACCAATTGCTTGGTACGCCAGATCAGATTTTGTGATCACGATTGCAATTGGCGGGAGTTTTTGATTTTCAGCAGCATACTCCGAGAGAAAATGATTGATCGATCTGGCACAACTCTCCTGTATCACATCAACAAGAATTTCTGTTTTTTCCTTGTCATTGGAGGCGGAAACAAGTTCGTCGTCCTCTAAAAACAGACCGCCGTCCACAAAAATGTACAGCACTTCTGAATTTGCAATGGCTGTTTTTAGCTTTTGATATTCTTCTGCATCGCCGCTGTTTTTATTTCGCAATAAACCGCCGGTATAATCAACCCATTGAAAAGTTTCGATGGGTTTATACATGTATTGTAATTCAAAGGTATAGTGCGAACTCTGATTTGTAGTTTCCGGAAAACGCTCTGTGCCGCTTCTGTCACGCATTTTTTCATAGTATGATGTCAGCTTTAACGCCTCATCATCGCCTGTTTTTAATGTGTAGCCATCAGCACCGGCGGACATCTTATAGTACATGCCTGCCATAAAGCAGGTTTTTCCGGAGCCGCTGAGCCCGAGCGTTGTGAACAGATGGTGGGTTTCTTCAGGCATTGGTATAGCTGCCCTCCTTGTTTTAGAATGTTGGAGAATATTATTTTATGGTTTCCAACTTTTTGATTTCATCTGGGTTTGGAAGTGTAACACCAAGACCATTGGACATTGGCTGGAGAAAACGATTTGTATTTTCCATGCCCATACGCATCAGGTCATCTGTGTTTTGATTCAAACGCTTAAAGTCTGCGGCAATTTCCTTCATAAGTTCGTTTGCATGGTCAATAATAGCATTCATATTATCAATTACAGAGTCTTCCATTCTAATTCGAACTCTTTCATTGTTAGCAAATCTTACGTCAATTTCTTCCAGTCTTTCCATTGCGGCAGTTTCAGCTTTTTTCTGCATCTCTATATATGATTCTGTTTTTTGCTGAACCAGTTCATTTGCCTTTTCACGAAGCTCCAAAGACATCATACCAATGTTTTCTACAATATCTGTTGTTGCATTAGCCAGATCGATTTGATAACGTTTGATACATTCTACCAGACGATCTCTTCTTGCGTCTTCCTGCTCCAGAATCATTTGGTCGATTTCAGTATTCCATCTCCGAATATCTGCATCAATTTTGGCTCTTGCTTCCAGATCTGCTCTGATGCTTTCCCGTTCTTCTTCGATCAATTCCTGATCTAGTCTTTTTTGTGCCGCATCGTTCTCGGCAGCCTGTCTGGAGAGGTTCAATTCATGTGCTCTTGCGGCAGCATTTGCTCTTTCTGTTGCTTCAATATTCATCTGCTGTCTTTTCATTTCTCGTCTATGCTCAAAAGTACGCAATGGTTCCTTTATCCAGTCGCAGACGGTTTCTACCGGTTTATAAATAATATCGTCCAATTTGTCAAACATATCTAAAACTGCCATTTTAAATTACTCCTTTAACATCATTTATTTTTGATCTATGTAATTTTTCAGCATTTCCTGATACTGCTTTTTGTGTTTTTCCATTGCAAAGTTCAATTCTTTGCGATGTATATCTGCTTTGGCTGAAATTTCAATCATATCTCGAAGTGCCTGTTTTTTTACTTGAAGAATTTCATAAAACGCCTTGCTGTACATTTGGTTTTTTACATCAAATCCGTCAATAAACCTTAGGAAATACTTAGAAAAAACAGTCAGAACTTTTCGGCGGTCAGATTCCAAAGGGATATTCTGATCAATATATTTTTCGATTCGGTTCCAGTGTTCATCGATCCAGATGACGTGGTAAAGTTCTGCATATAATTCATATTCGCTGTTTTTTACGGAATTGTAGTGCAACAAGCCAGTTCCCATATCAGGGTCGATCCGATCTGAAAAATCTGATAGCATTTTTTGACGTTCTTCTTTCAAAACCTGAAGCGAAAGCGTTAACTGATATCGTTCATCTACCATACCGATTGCCTTACACTTTCCCTAAACGTGTTTGAAGTTCCCGTTCAAATTCCTTAGATTTTGCAATAATGAAGTTGTTTAGAAATTCTTCGCTTACCGCAAAACTGTGTTCCATATCCGCTTTCAATCGGTTGCACCAGTCATCGATTGCTTCTTTGCTGACCATCTGTTCTGCCAGATTTTTGCGGATCTGGGGGATTCGCTTCTCCGTGAACTCCAGACGCTCTTTTCGAATATCCTCTAATTGCCTTAGTACATAATCGATTTCTTCGTGGTATTCTCTGCAAAGAGCACCATGAATTTTATAGTATGCTTCTAAAGCATCTGCCTTTGGAATGCGATTGTCAACATTCAATGCTTCAAAAACTTCTAATTCATTCGGCATCTTCCGTTTCTCCTTCCTCTGACGTGCTTTTGGTTGTTGTATATTTTTTTATAAGACCTATCATAATTGGAATCATTACACTGATGCAAATGGCACCAATGATTCTCCAATATTGTTTCATGAAGCGACCGAACTTGTTTGACTTCGAAGCTTTTTCTTGTAATGCCTCTTGAATTTTTCCAGCTGTTTCTTTTTTCAATTGTTCGTATTCAGATTCTTCTAAAACATCTTTCCAATCATGATAATTATTAAGATTAGAATCAAGATCATTGTTAATGCCGGGATAATTTTCGGAAGTGTCTTTATTTTTTTTTTGCGTACCATAGGAAGAATCAGCTTCTATAGTACAATCATTATCTTTCTTTTTCGAATGTTTTTTCTCCCGTTCCTGACGTTCTCGCTCCAAGCGTTCTTCTTGTTCTTTTTTCAGTCGAAAACGATTATTTTTGTTTGTTACAACATGGCTGAAGCGGCTGTTTTTCAGTGCCTTGAAATCATTGACACAAGAGCAATAACTGAGCACAGTTCCATTCAGCGCATCAAGCAAAAGAGTGGTATACAGACGGTCTGGATTGTCGGTTTCAGAGTGAACATGGACTGTCTCATTCCAAAGAAATTCTTCAGGAATCGGTGAAACAGCGATTTCTTTCTCTTCCAATGAAATTGGCTCTGCTTTTTTGGTGTCTTGGTCTAAGCAGTTCCAGTAAGGCATAACATACTTTTCATAAGCACGAATGATGTCACAATCTTGAATGTCTGGAATTTTGGAAGTATTAAAATCGTTTTCCCTTTTTGCCGCGAATCCATAGAATCCGAAGATTGCACGATTCTTTTCATCACGGGCATAGAGTTCAACAGTCGTTCCGCCTATATCCTGAATAAATCCTACAATTCCAAATAGGATCATCTTATCCGTACTGATAATGAGGTGCTTTTTGGTATGTTCATATGCATCCATATCTGTTGTTGCGGTGCGAATGTAGGGAAGCACTTCTGCGGGAACAATGAAATCAGGACGAACGTGGAATCCGGCAAAATAATCGCAGCAGCGTGTTCTTGTGTAAATAACCGGATAATACTGCATATCAATCAACTCCTTTTCACTTGATTCAAGTATCCTTCTGCCAGTGTAGAAAACTTTCCGGTACGTCCATCCAACCAGAATTGGATGCCACTATCTTCAATTGCGTCAGAAAGCTTTTTGATTGCAGAGTCTTGTCCATTGTTTGCACTTTTCATCATGAACCAGATACCGATATAAGCCGGCATATGCATGTTGATTGGTCTTAGCTTTCCTGTGTAACCGTTTTCACTGATTTTTTTGCCGAGTGAAACAGGAACGATTCCAACCATGCTAGTGTGTCTGTCATCTCCGGTATAAACGGTCGGATCCGGAAATAGCGGATTGAACGCTTTCTGAATGACCTTGTTCAGAAGTTCCATATTTTCTGAATTCGATGCTTTCCCCAATGCCTGACAAGCCAAATCATATTTTGTGACGATGATAACGATCGGAGGAAGCTTTTCACGTTCTGCCGTATATTCAGAAATAAAGTGATTGACCTGTCTTGCACAGCTGTCCTGTACAATGTCCACCATAATCTCCATTTTTTCCTGATCGGTTTCAGCTTCAGCGACTTCTTCGTCTTCGTTGAAAAGACCGCCGTCTACGAAGATATAGAGCACTTCCGATTTTGCGATGTCATTTTTCAGTTCCTGATACTGTTCTGCATCTTCACTGCTTTTCCCTTTGAGCAAACCGCCTGCATAGTCGATCCATCTGAATTTCTCTAAGGTTTTATAACCGTACTGCAATTCAAACGTATATTCGGAATTCTGATTGGTTCCGCTTTTGAAACGATCAACGCCTCTTTTGGCATCGGCAAGTCTTTCGTAATAAGCGGTGAGCATAACGGAATCGTCATCGTCTGCTTTGATGGTGTAACCGTCTACGCCGGCAGTCATCTTATAGTACATTCCTGCCATAAAGGTTGTTTTTCCGGAACCGCTCAATCCGAGTGCTGTAAATTGATAGCCTTCTCCACTGTTTGCCATAGTACTTCTCCTTTCTGAACTGGTGGGATTCAAATGAAACCTTTCCCGCAAATTCTGCAGCTGCTGGGAATTTTCAATTACCAGCAGGTCTCTCTGTCTTGCTTTTATTGTAAAGCCATAATCATCGGACTTGATTGTGACCAATGAACCGGGATCGCACTCCAAAAATGTATAAATTGTATTTTTATGCTTGTCCCATTTCGGTGCAAAAAATATTTTTGTAGTATCTCTTGATGTGAATTCATAGTAGCACGTCGCATCATGTTTAAAAAACAATTTTGTGCCAGCTTCTTTGTTCTGATAATTAAATTTATGAAATACAGACTCGTCCAGCACATCGATTCCCATGTCCTCTTCTGCATCTATATCTCCTAGGCGAACTGTGATTTCTTCACCATAGGCTTCTAAGACAACAAAGAGTTTCCTGCCGTTAGAAACTTCATGATAACCTTTAACGATCCAAGAGTGTTTCTTCTTTTTGGGAGTCAGGCAACATTTCTCGTTATTTTGACGCCAGAAGACATCTGCACTGCTTTTTATCCAGACTTTTGCGCCGATTTCAAATGGTTGACATGAACTTTCAGAAGTATTTTGCTTTATCGTACGAATACCTCCTTTTATCGATATTCCAAAAATTATTTTTCAAATGGTGAATACTATTAACCACCACTATCCTCATTATATCATATAATAGATATGATGTCAAATAATATTTACCATATCTTCAAATGAGGGAAACCAATATGTTCAAACTGAAAACCACCTTGGGTACCAACAATATCTGCGGACCGAATCTGATTCGGATCCGGCATGAAAAAGGGCTTTCTCAGCGACAGTTGGCAAAGAATCTGCAAATTGCCGGATATGATGTAGACCACCACTTTATCCGCCGTATCGAAAATGGAGAACGATTTGTGACAGATATGGAACTGGTGGCACTGGCAAAGGTGCTGCAGGTGGAGATCACGGACTTGCTTGACCCGACAATTCCCGTAGCGGTGCAGAAGGATTCCCTTTGATTCTATTGTAGCAAATGAACAGGACAAACGTCTGTCTGTTCAAAGAAATGTTACGGCTGTAATAAAAAAAGGACCGGCTTGCAGTGCAGCCGATCCTTTCCATTATGATTTCTTGGGAGTATATTTCCGAATTTCTGCAAAACACGTGTCACAGTAGCCTAATCGCTTTTCCCAATGCAGCTGCTGTTCCGGAACGACTTTGCCGCAGCTTTCACAGCGGCAATTGCCGGAAGTGTCTTTCCAGGGTTGGTGCAGCTTTAACATTCGCAAAAATCGAAGCTGCCATGTTCCTGGTTGCAATAATGCTCATAAGCCCAGACAAACTGCATCATGTCCATTTCGTCCTGGAAGTTCGCTGAAGAATACTTCATCAGCCGGTTTACATAGAGGTTTCCGGATTTCGGGGACTGATAGAGATAGATGGTAAGCGGTACAAAGCAGGCATTGTGCAGCTCACACAGATCGATCTGCTCGTTGGGGTTGTCTTCTTCATAGAGCAGCCCAAGCGTCGCACAGAAGTGCTCGTAGTCGCCACGCCCTACAGAGCGAATGCGGTTGATGTAATAGTCCTTGTGTACGATGTGTCCTCTGTCTATAAGAGTAACGTAACAGTATAGCGTTAGTTCTTCCGGACGAAAGCGGTCTTTTTTCAGCTGGATCTTTTCGATAAATCCGGCACAGGGGCGATGCAGCTGCAGCGGCGGAAAACGACGGTAGTTTTGGAATAATGCCGGAATCTCCCGTTTTGCCTTTTGATAAGAAACGCTCTTTATCAGCATGAGATCTCGTTTCAGCTGCAGACGCTGTTCCCTGATCTCCGGAGCAAGGTTTGCCATATCCTTTTCAGTGCAGTAGGTTTCCGGCTGAAACCAGCGGATCTTCTCGTAGCAGTCGTCCAGTCCGAAAGCAATTTTCAGATCTGTATCGCCAAGAGGTGTGATGCTTTCAAAGCCACGGTCTGAAGAAAGGACAGCGGTGCAAGGTGTTCCAATGGCATAGTCGAGTTCCAGTACGTAGTCATTTCGATGTTCTGTTCGATCGGAAAACAGGTCGAACTCCTCGCAGAAATTTTGGAATGCTTCTCGTCCGTTGGTAAAGGGCTTATTGAAACATTTCTGATGTTCGGAAATTTTGCCGTCGACCGCCAGTGCAGCGGTTACTGTAACACTGGGATACGGTTTTTCCACTGTCTGAATGTCTGTGATGATGCCGATAAATGTGCCGTCTGGGTAGTTGCAAGTGTCTTTCATTGAAAAAATCTCCTTTGTATTGATTTGCAGTTTTTTCTGCCTTTATAGTATACCATGCCAAAAATCCATTTTGTAAAAACGACTTTGCAGGAGGCGATCGTGTGACGGAAGAAGAATTGTACGCAGGTGCAGGTGAGGTTACCAGAAAGTGTTTGGATGACATTCTGGAATCTGAGTATGGCTTTGTGCAGGACGATGAGGAAACTTACACATCAGAGTACCTGCTGACCTATCCGTGCAAAACATTTGCAGAGGGCTTGACGGATACGCTTTTGCAGCATGGATTTTCCGGACAGGCAGACGATGCCAAAGAAAAGATTGCCTATGTCCGGGAATGCTGTAAGCAGCGAGGGGTAACGCTCAATCCGGAAGTCATCAAAAGCTGGTTCTGCGGAACTCGTCCTAACAGTGGCGAACGCAGCCGGGACAGTCTGTTCCGGCTCTGTTTTGCTCTGGGATTGAACGACCGGGAAACGGCTTCTTTTTTTCAGAAGGTGTACTTTTCTTGTCCCTTCAATTTCCGCAGTGCAAAAGAAACAGTGATCTGGTACTGTCTGCGAAATGGACTGGGGTATCCGGAAATGCTGTCTCTGGCAGAGCAGGCGGAACAGCTGATAAATGGAGAAAGTACGGCAGAGGAAGAAATGTACTATGAGCAGACCAGCCAGCTGGAAAGTGCACTGCTGCAAGTTGGTTCCACGGAAGAACTGCTTTGCTTTTTCCGGGAAAACCGTCTGGATTTTCAGATGCCCAGAAAGACTGCCATTCACTATGCGAAGTGTCTGATACAGGAAGCCACAGAACTTGCTCAAAATGCAGTTGCAGATCAAAATGAAATTTCCCACCAAAAGCAGAAATCCGGAAATGTCGATCTGCTGCTGAGTGTGATCTTCGGGGAGAATATGCGGACTTACCAGAAAAAGAGTTCCTTTTCCAAAGAGGCTGTTTTTCCGGAATTGATACGTTCTGATTTTCCCTTGGGAATGAACCTTTCCAGAATCAAACGGGGAGAACCAGTTTCAGATACGATTTTGAGAAAGACACTGATCCTGCTGAACTTCTATTGTTTCTTTGCAGTGCTGTTTGCAAAGAACAGCACATCTGATTTGTTTTGTGCCATTGAGTCTGATTTTCTGGACTTTGTCCATGAAACCAATGACCTGTTGTGCAGCAGCGGTTTGCCGGCTTTGTATGTGCGGAATCCTTATGACTGGCTGTTTCTGCACTGTGCCAATCATCCCTATCCGTTGGAAGAACTGCGGTCTGCCATGCGACGGTACTATTTTGACCAGGCAGACGAAAAAAGCACATCACTTTCCACACTGTGATGAAAGTGATGTGCCTGGATCATGTTGCTGTTAGAACATGGTCTTGATTTTAGAACTGCATTTGCAGGTGTAAGTAGAAGTCGCCGCGGTTACGGTGTACCATGCGTGCTTCTGTGCCTTCTTCGGTCAGAATGTTTTGAAACATTCGGTGAAATTGAATGCTGGAAATGCTGCAGGGAAATCGATTTTCCCGGCAGTAGCTTAAAAATCCGGCATATACCACAGCGGTTCGCTCTGCTTTTTTGTGCTTGGGTTCTGGCAGGACGATGCAGTGATTGTAAAATGCCTTTACCACATTGTGTTCGTTTTTGTAATGCTCCAATGCAGCTTCGCAGGCAGGAGAATAGGTGAAATTGTAATCATTGTCGATCAGTCGCTCCAGTCCGGCATAGGCAAAATTGAAGATGCCCGGGAGTTCTTGCATCAGATCTCCTTCCAGATAAATGTTCTTGTAGAGAACACCCTCCTCCGGCTCCTGATTGGGGGCGAGGTCGTGGAAACACTGTTCAAAGGGAATGATCAGCAGCCGGCGATAGAACCCGTCGCTGTAATCCTTAGTCTGGATCATGTCATTTGCAAGGAGAATAAACTTGCTGTGGATCTCTGTGGTATAGGACTTTTCAAATTTTTCTTCGATTTCAATGGAATCGCCGCCGGTCAGTGCCTTTAGGTCAGCTGTGCTGTATAGCTTTTCTGTCTTGGTCTCAGAGGAAATGTTCAGCAGCTTTCGGTCCAGGTTTTGCTTGCCAAATCTTCCGCTGCTGATCTGATCCAACGCAACAGCAGATACATTCCGTTCTCCCAGCATATGCTTGATCATGTTGGATAACAGAGACTTTCCGTTGGAACCGGAACCCAGAAAGACGACAAGCTTCTGCATAATGTCCTCATAGTATAGGCAGGCTCCCATGATCTCCTGAACCAGATCAATCCGTGTCTGGTCGTTGTCAAAGAGTTCCTGCAGAAAGCGGAAAAACTGCGGTGCTTTTGCCTTGGGGTCGTAGTCATATGGGATTTGTACCAGACAGAAGATGTCCGGCGTTGGTTTTTCTATCGTTTCCTCCTGTAAATCGAAAATGCAGTTTTGGAACTGCAGGAGTCCCGGACGCATTCCGTTATCCTCTGCATAGGGAACCTTTCGCTTGAAATAGGGGATATACTCATTTTCCTGCTTTCGTTTCCAGATGTTGCAGGAAGCTTCTTCAATGATCGCAAAGAAAATCTTTTTGTATGCGTGATCTTCCAGGTATTCATAACACTTTGACTTGAAATTGTAGAAGTAGAGCTTTCCGTTGCAGTATAATGCGTGGACTCTTGTCATTGCATACTGAATAAATACGGTGTGGTCGAATTGAATCTTGCTGCCGTTTTCTTGAGTAAATCCACGCTGTGCCAGCATCTTTTCCTTGACTTCTTCCGGCGGCAGACTGCTTTTCCATTGTTCGTTTTCTTTGTCTTTGGCAATGTAGTTTGTTTCCTGAAATGGTTTCATATGATTTTTCCTCCTGTTGTAAATTGGCGGAGAGATTTCCGCATGATTTATTGTATCATAGGAAGAAATGGAGTTTGTAACAATGACTTTTCAAGTGGTTGTTACAAATGCCGTATGGCGTTGTGTTACGATGACAGCCGGGAGGTGATGGGATTGCAGGAATGTGTTTGCCAGGCAATGGAACTGATCTCTGTTTTGCAAAAGGAGTTCGTTTCTCCGGCAGCTTTTTTGAAACAACACGCATCATTTTTTTCAGGTATCCCTTTGTGGTCACTGCTCGCACCGGAATGCAGGCAGAAGGCAGTTTACACAGAAAGCAGCTATGTCTACTTGATCGGCAGCTATTTGTATTTTCAATGGGAGAGAAAACCGGTGACATGGCTGGAGCGAAGACGGTTTGCTGTCCTTCCGTCACACTCGGAATTTTATCAGAAAACATTGTGCAGCAATTGGAAAAGGCGATTTCAGACATTGCAGGAATTGCAGGAATACCTTTTACAGATGCCGTCATAAATCAATATCACAACTTTTGAAAAGAGGAACTTACCATGCGAACGCCACTGCCAGTCGGTACACACCTGACTCTTTCCGCCATTGGAACCCAGCAGCAGATCACGGTGCAGATTCAGGAACTGATCGGAACAGGAGCCAGCTGTCTGGTCTATACGGCGGTTTGCAGGGACGGAGAACAAAACGAATTCTACCTCCGGCTGAAGGAGTTCTGCCCAGAGAATCTGCATCTGATTCGGCAGCAGGACGGCAGTTTGCTTGCGGCAGACGAAGAAGCTTTTCAGCGGCAGATGCAAAGCTTTATCTGGGGGTATCAAAAGCAGATGCAGTTCCGGCAGTTTCCGGAGAGCTGCAACAGCATCAGCAATGTCCAGGGCGTTTTTACCGGAAACGGCACCCGGTATATTGCTATGAACTGTCAGAACAGCATTCCGCTGGAACAGCAGGAGTTGTCGCTTTATGACACATTTCGGGTACTGCGTGCAGTGGCACAGCAGCTGGACAATCTGCATCAGCATGGGTATCTCTATCTGGACTTAAAGCCTGCCAATGTGCTGCTCTATCCGGAAACGCCGGAACTGGTGATGCTGTTTGATTTCGACAGTGCCGTCGAAAAAAGCCGGCTTTCTGATGCGGTGATCTCCTGTACAGCAAAGTGGGCAGCACCGGAAGTGTTACAGCAAAACCGCAGAAAGATCGGCGTTGCGTCCGATGTCTATACGCTGGGCGGACTGTTGTTGTACCTGTTGTTTCGCCGTGTTCCGGAAGTAAAGGACAGGAGAAATCGTGCGGTATGGGATGCGGAGTTCCCGGACTCAGTGCTTGCCGGAACTTCTCCGGAAATCAGACGCATGGTCACAGAACTGCTGCGAAAGACCTTGTCCGCCAATCCGGAAAAGCGGTATGCCTCCTGTGCGGAACTCCTGGCACAGATCGAGCCTTTTCTGGATTCGTTTCGACAGCCAAAGCCTTATCTGCAAACCAAACTGCCCTTGGGCAACAACTATTTCTGCGGACGGGATATCGAATTGCAGGAGATCCATACCCTTTTGCAGCAGGAAAAGTTCCTGCTGCTCCACGGTGTCGGCGGTATCGGAAAAACAGAACTAGCAAAACACTATGCTATGACGTATGCGGAGGAGTATGACGCCGTTGTATTTGTTCGGTTTCTGGATAGTATGGAGAACACCATTCTCAGTGATACCAATTTCCCCATTGTGCATTGCACACGCTCTGACGGGGAAAGTGATGCGGCATATCTGGAACGGAAATTGCAGGTACTGCGTCAAATCTGTACGCCAAGGCATCTGATCCTGCTGGACAATTTCGATACCGGGGACTGTGAGAATCTGGACTTTCTGACAGAACTGCCTTGCCCTATTCTGGTGACTTCCAGAGTGGATTATGACGGTATTTTTCCTCAGTATGAGGTGGACATTTTGTCTGACGAATCAGCGTTGTATCAGATGATGGCGTACTATACAAAGAGAGAGCCGGACTTGTACACCGATGCCATATTGAAGGTACTGAATGGGCATACCATGGCAGTGGAACTGGTGGCAAAGCAAATGGCACTGCATCAGCTCACCTCCCGTGAAATGTATGAGAAACTCTGTGCAGAAGGCATTTCCGGAGATGACGGTAAAGTGCGTCAGTTAAAAGACAGTACACTTCGGGAAAAAACGGCGTTCCATCATATGGAGATCCTGTTCTCAGTGCTGGATTTGTCCGAATCGGAAAAGCAGGTGCTTCGCTGTGCTGCCCTGGTCGGTGCAACGCCAATGGAACGGCAGTATTTTGAAGTCATCGGTGACTTGAATGAGGCAGAGATCAACAGCCTGGATCGGCTGATTCAAAGCGGCTGGATCTCCGAGGTGTATCAGGATGAAATGTGCATTCTTTCTACCCATCCGCTGATCGTAGAAGTGCTGTGTGAAAAACTGCGTCCGAACAGCAGGGAATGCAAAAATATGGTGGAACTTGCTGGCAGTGCTGCTGGTTATATTGAGGAATCCGAGGATGCAGAACAACGATTTTTATCTGTGCAGTGGCTGGATCATATGGCACATCATATTCAGGGCGACGACCCGGAATTATCATTTTTCTTTGCTATGATGTGTTATCGACTGTATCTGGGAGAAAATCGTTGTGAGGATGCCCTATGGGCTGCACAGCAGGAACTTCGGATTCTGAGGCTGGAGGAAGACTCAAGGGTTCGACTGATAAATACGTTATCTTTTATTCAGGATTTTGCCATTAAACTGCATGATACAGAGACCAGCGAAAAAGCGGCAGCAGAATTAGCGGAACTGCATTTATCAGCAGAGGAACAACTCAGCGATCTGAGTGGAATACTGTTAGGGTATATAACCGATCGCTGTGATTTTGAAGGAACGAAATCATGTGTAGAACAGATCTTACAGCTTGCAGAAGAAATCGGAGAGCCTATGAAGCTTGCTTCGGCTTATTCCAATTTTATCTTGCTGGAAAATGCTTATTGGATCGATTGCAATAGTGCGTTTTACCTTGAAAAAACGTTGTTCTACGCAGACCAGTGCTTTGCAGAACAAACGGCGGAACAGGAGCAAGATATATCATTTTGGTCAGAACTGGGGGATATTTATCGGGACTGTGAGCAGTTTTCCCGTGCAATGGCGTGTTATCAAAAAGAGCGGGAATTGTTTCAAGTGCAAATGCAGGAAGAGCCTATGGAGGAAAGTACCAAACTGGTGCAATTTCAAACCGCTGTGGCAGTCTGCAATTTGAAAATGAAACAATTTTCTGAAATGGAAGAAAATTACGAGGAGGCAATCGCACTGGCAAATCAGCTCTATGGAGAGGAGCATGAAGAAACCGGAGAGATCTGGGCTACCTATGCCTGTGCATTGATCGACTGGTACAACGCTCAGCCAAGCCGGGAACTGCTGAAAAAATGCAAAGCTGCCATGGAACAGGCATTGGAAACTTTGCTGGAGCATGATGTGTATGGCGAAGTTAGGATTGCAAATTTGATGATGCGGTATAGTTCTGTGCTGTCAGAATTGGGAGAATTCCAGAATTGTGACATCGTTGCAGCTGAGGCATTGGAGTGCTTTCAGAAGAATTTCGGGGAACTGCATGAACAAATGGAATGGGTGTATCTTATGATGGCAGACAATTACCGCAAGGCAGGGGATAAGGAAAATGCCAAGCGATATTATGACCTGGCGATCCGTGTCTTGCGGGAAAACGATTATGAGACGGACGAGCTGGAAGAACGAGTGGAGGAGATATTGCAGGGGATGTGATTTGAGGAAAGTGTGTCACTTTTTTCACGGTATATAAAGATAAGACCAGCCTGAGGTTCTATGATCGGAATCTCAGGCTGGTTGTTTTATGGCTTTTTAGGAGTGAGAAAAGTGATGTGCTTTTTGAAAATCTATCCTTGAAATATATTGGAAAATGAGCCAAAGTCATTTTAACGCTCGGTCGTGTTATAATGAGTTTGATTTAATGCTTACCGAGCGTAAAAGGCGTGTTAAAATGAATATTGGATTTCGAGAAAATATGACGGCTGAATTCAAGAACAATCTGAAAAAAGTATCAGATGATGTGATAATTGAAAGTGTAGTGCCATAGGCAACACCTTATCAATGATTATTTGGTAAAGTTTGAACGGTTGGCTTTACAGCAATAAAACCGAAAGGACAGATACAAATGATCGATGCGATGTATAATTACAGACAGGGTGAAATCCACTCCGCCGAGTTCTCCGATGAGTTTAACAAGCTCTGCATACCGTTTGAAAATTCACTGAACGAGGAGCAGATTGACGTATTCCACAAGATACTTGACTGCGTGAGCGAGACTGCTGCTGATGAAATGCGTTCCGCATACAAGGTCGGTTTCAAGGACGGTGCAGCTATGATGCAGGAGATTCAGGACTAAAATAATTACAGAATAAAAAAAGGGAATGTTTTCGTGATCGGGGCATTGCCCTTTGACGATCCATAAGTATAGCATAGCAAGCTATAACCCAAAGGTTCAAACCATATAACCAATCGAAACTTCTCAAAGCCTTCTTTTCATGGTATAATATACACAAGGAACACGAATCGGAGGTGTTCTCATGGAAGAAAAGGCAAAAAAGAAACTGACGGTCAAGGGACTTCTGAAAGCGCTTCTTGTTGTCCTGCTGATACTTGTCATCCTATCGCTTATCATCATTTTGGGCGGCAAGGGCAACAAGAAGGATAATGCGATTATCAGAGGCGAAAGTGGAACGAAGTCGCTTGTGGTATATTTCTCTCAGGCAGATGTAGTTGATCTCGACAAGACCGATGCTGTTTCATCGGCAAGTATGAGAACGGATAACAGCGGAAATGTTTACGGCAACACAGAGTACGTTGCAAGACTGTTTCAGCAAGCAACGGGTGGCAGATCTGTACAGTATTCAGACAAGCAGGCTCTATTACGAGAGCTATCCGCTGACGGCTTATCGTGCGTTCTGGGAGGAACTGTTTAACACTCGTCCGAAGCTGATCGGACTTCCCGATGATCTCGATCAGTATGATACGATCTATATCGGATTTCCCGTATGGTGGTTCAATGCCCCGATGCCGATAGGTTCTTTCTTTGAGGAATACGATGTCAGCGGAAAGACCATTGTTCCGTTCTGCACAAATCAGGGCAGCGGCGTTGATTCGGGCTATGAGCTTCTGAAGGACGAATGTGACGGAGCAACGGTCGCAGAGGGTTTCAACGGAAACAATACCGATCTGAATGAAGTAACAAACTGGCTGAAAAGTCAGGGATATATCAATGACTAATGGGAGGTCAACTATGGAATATGTACAGCTCAACAACGGGATCAAAATGCCCATGCTCGGCTACGGCGTATATCAGGTGACAAAGAACGAGTGCGAGAGGTGTGTGACCGATGCACTTTCGGTGGGCTATCGTCTGATCGACACGGCACAGAGCTATTTCAACGAGGAAGAAGTTGGTGCAGCTATCACAAAATCGGGTATTCCCCGTGAGGAGATTTTTCTCACAACTAAGGTCTGGGTGGAGCATTACGGCTATGAGGAGTGCAAGAAATCGGTCTACACTTCCCTCGAAAAGCTGAAAACCGACTATCTCGACCTGATGCTCCTGCACCAGCCGTTCAGCGATTATTACGGTGCATACCGTGCATTGGAGGAGCTTTACAACGAGGGCGTTCTCCGTGCGATCGGCGTATCCAACTTCTATCCCGACAGACTGGTAGACATCGCCAGCTTTGCGAACATCGTACCAATGGTAAATCAGGTGGAAACGCACGTCCTCAATCAGCAGAAGGTCGCCAAGGAGTACATGGACAAGTACGGCGTACAGTGTGAGGCGTGGGCGCCCTTCGGCGAGGGCAGAGGCGGTCTGTTTGAGAATGAAACGCTCATAAATATCGGCAAAAAAATATGGCAAGACCTCCGCACAGGTCATGCTCCGCTGGAATATTCAGCGCGGTGTTGTTGTGCTGCCGAAGTCCACACACAGAGAGCGAATGATACAGAATATCGACGTTTTCGACTTCACGCTCTCTGATGAAGATATGACAGCGATCGCCGCCCTCGACACTGCGACAAGCTCGTTCTTCTCCCACTACGATCCTGCAATGGTGGAGTGGTTCGTGAAGATGGTCAAGGAACGCAAGAAGAACAATCGCAGTGAGAAGGAAACAAAGAACTGGTAAGGAGAAATGATATGAGCATTTTATTTATCAACGGCAGCCCGAATCCTGATGGAAATACTGCCGGACTTGCGAAGATACTGCTGAATGGTAAGAATTACGAAACACTGAATCTGACAGACTATGTGATCGGCGTGTACGGACAGAAGCTCCCTAACGATCAGTTTGATGAAGTCCTGGCAAAGATCAAGGCGGCAGATGTACTTGTGATCGGCTCTCCACTTTACTGGCACAACATCTGTGGCAGTGTGCGTACTTTGCTTGACAGATGCTATGGTCCGGTCGGGCAAGGAGAACTGAGCGGTAAGCTGTTCTTTATCTTTCAGGGAGCAGCACCCGAAAAGTGGATGCTTGAAGCCGGAGAATATACAATGTCACGCTTTGCAGGGCTTTACGGACTTTCCTATGAGGGTATGATCGTGAACTCCTCCGATGCAAAAAAGCTGTCTGCAAAGGTATAAAATGTATGAAAGACCTGTCTGATCTATTTGGACAGGTCTTTTGGCATTAACCTAAAGGTTTATGCTTGTTTTTTCGTCGGTGCTGTGATATAATGGAATATAGCAGATCTCTACGAAGGGAGCATTATTATGTATAACCACCAGCTCGACACATTTATCGTTGTCGCAGACAGCGGCAGCTTCAATAAAGCGGCGGAAGCACTGTTTATCTCGCCGCCTGCGGTCATCAAGCAGATCAATCTGCTGGAAGACAGTCTCGGTGTCCGTCTGTTTACACGCACGCACAGAGGATTACAGCTCACAAAGGCAGGACAGTCGGTCTATGAGGATGCGCGGTATATCATCGCCTATTGCCGTGAATCGGTGGAGCGGGCGAAGAAAGCCGATGACACACAACTGTCTGTACTTCGTATCGGTACATCGACCATGACACCCGGACAGACCATTGTGGATATGTGGACGCAGATCAGAGAGGAGATCCCCGACATCAAATTCCAGCTCGTCCCCTTTGAGAATACGCCCGAAAATGCAAGGGAGATACTAAAGAATATGGGCAAGAACATCGACATTGTGTGCGGAGTTTATGATGAACGAGCACTGAAAAACTGGCAGTGTGCGGCGCAGTTCGTAGCAGATGTACCCATGCGCTGTGCAGTATCGTTCTATGATCCTCTTGCGAAAAAAGACAGGCTGACCGTGGAAGACCTGCACGGCAGGTCGATCATGCTGATCCGTGAGGGCTGGAACGAGGAAACGGACAGGCTTCGCAAATGGCTCACGGAAGAACACCCTGAGATCAACATTGTGACATTTGATTTCATCAATCTCTCGGTGTTCAACGATTGCGAGAACAGCGATCATATCCTGATGTGTATTGATATGTGGTCGAATGTCCACCCGCTGCTGAAAACGCTGCCTGTGGACTGGGACTATTCCATGCCCTTCGGTCTGCTTCATGCACCGAAACCGAGCAAGACCGTGAAGCGGTTTCTGAATGCGGTGAAAAAGCTGAATAAGTAATAACCCAAAGGTTAATAGGTAGAAACAAACGGAGACTTCTCATGAGGTCTCCGTTTTGCTATAATATAGGTAAAGAAAACCGAAACGGAGGTATTACTTATGAAACATTCAATGAAAATCATGATCCCGTTCCTGATGATCGCAGGATTGCTCACAGGCTGCGGAAGTCAGGTAACAACAGGTTCAAAAGCTGAAACAACACAAGCGACAAAAACAGAAACGACTACGGCAGTATCAGAACAAGAAACGCAGACGGAAACAGAGCAAACACCAGAAGCTACCGAAGCTCCCGAAGAAACGACTGATGAGACCGCTGACAGTAATATCCTTGTGGTCTATTATTCGGCACAGGAGCATACCAAAGGTGTGGCAGAGATCGCTGCCGATGCGCTTGGAGCAGATATGTTTGTGATCGAACCTGTGGAAACTTACACAGAGGACGACCTCAACTGGACGAATGAGCAGAGCCGAGTCGTGACAGAGCATAATGACGAGAACCGTCACACAGAGCTTGTTTCCACGACTGTTGAGAACTGGGACAGCTATGATACTGTTCTGATCGGCTATCCCCTCTGGTGGAGAGAAGCCTCATGGGTGGTCAATGATTTTGTAATGGATAATGATTTCAGCGGGAAAGACGTTATCCCTTTCTGCACATCAATGTCAGACGGCATTGGCGACAGCGGTGTTCACCTTGCTGAAATGGCAGGTACGGGCAACTGGCTCGAAGGTATGCGGTTCAGTGAATATTACGATACTGCCGAAGTTACAGAATGGGTAGACAGTCTGAATTTACAGTAAACGGTCAACACATCTTTCAGAAAGGAGCGAAGGAGATGAACGCTATGAAACGCTTTGCATTACTTGGAACAGTACTGATGTTATTCCTGACAGGCTTCGGAACACAGCAGGAAAACACAGCAAACTCGCAGACGATACCAAAAGCCGCCGTAAGTTCAGATACGGTGAAGGAGATCGCCCAGACGGGTATGAGTACCGCCGTTCCCGATACATATTTGCAGCCGATCGAACAGGCAGGAACGGTCACGCAGATCACCTATGACAGCAAGGACTTTGTCCGTGACGGGAGCGATATTACCAAGACCGCATACGTCTATCTTCCCTACGGCTACGATGAAAACGACACCGAAACACGCTACAACATCTGCTACTTGATGCACGGCTGGGGCGGTCATGCAGGTGAGTATTTTCAGTACGCAAACATCACGGATATGCTGGACAATATGATCGCAAAGGGCGATATTCCGCCTACGATATTTGTGTCCGCCACATTTTATAACGACAATTCAGACACGGGCTTTTCCGGCTCTGTTGCGGAGTTCAGACAGTTTCACCGTGACTTTGAGGAATACCTGATGCCTGCGGTAGAGGGACAGTTCCACACCTATGCGGAAAGCACCTCGCCCGACGATCTGAAAGCCAGCCGTGACCACAGAGCCTTCGGCGGATTCTCCCTCGGCTCGGTGACAACGTGGCTGCAATTCTGCTATGATTCCGACTATATCCGCTACTTCCTGCCCATGAGCGGTTCGTGCTGGTATTACGGCGGTTACGGCGATTTCCAGATCGAAAAAAACGTGGACTTCATTCAGCAGCTCATTCAGGACAACGACCTTGATGAGCGTGGATATTTCATCTATCACGGTGTCGGCACGAATGATACGGTGAAGTCGCAGTCCATTGACATGGCGGAGGAAATGCTCTCCCGCAGCGAGGTGTTTACCCCCGATCACTATGTTTTCTATCAGCGTGAGGGCGGTCAGCACGATCATGTTTCCTGTCGTGAGTTCATGTACAACGCTCTGCCGCTGTTCTTCGAAGGTGAGAACGTGCAGACAGATAGCTTTACTGAAAATACAACAGTCGCAGAGGTCAAAGCAAATGTAGCTTTCGGTGATTTCGGCAGACTGCTTTTCCCCGTGGACAGGACTGTTTCCGACGATATGACACTGAAAGATGTGAGTTCAAGCAGTACCTACACATGGTACAATTATATCAAGCCCGAAAAGACTGTTGAGATCGTCAATTACCTGAAAAACGCCGCAGAAAGCGGTCAGCAGATATTCTACAACATCTACACCGAGGAGGAAATGCAGGCGGACAGCATTCTGCGTGACACGGGACTTTTCTTCTTCAAGGGTGAGGACAATGCGAAATTTGCTGTGTGCAATGCAGGCGGCGGATTTGCCTATGTGGGGGCGATGCACGACAGCTTTCCCCATGCTCTTGAACTGTCAAAAATGGGCTATAATGCCTTTGCGCTGATCTACCGTCCCGATGCTCCCTATGATGACCTTGCGAGGGCGATCGAGTTTATTCATGACAATGCCGACACGCTGAAAGTCGATCCTGATGATTATTCTTTATGGGGCGGCTCGGCAGGTGCAAGAATGGCGGCAACGCTTGGCAATGCGGACTATTTGCAGCAGCTCACAGGTCGCACCGACATCGGACAGGCAGGTGCGGTCATCATGCAGTACACGGGCTACACCTACACTTCAAAGGCGGACGCTCCGACTTATGTTTGCGTGGGAACGAGTGACGGTATCGCAAATTGGAAAACGATGCAGAGCCGCCTGAATACCCTTGAAAGCTACGGTATCCCCACGGAGTTCCATGCCTATGAGGGACTTCCGCACGGCTTCGGACTCGGCACGGGAACAGTCGCTGAGGGGTGGATCTACGATGCTGTGAACTTCTGGGAGGAGCAGTTTTCGGGAACGATCCCCACAAAGCGTGAGCCTGCCAATTTGCAGAACTGGCTGCTGGCCAAGGCAAAAAACGCACACGGCAATGACTACGATCTGAACCATGATGAGCGATGGGATGTGTTTGATCTCTGCCTGATGAAACGTGAGCTTTTGAATGGAAGCATTGAATTCGGTACCCAGGAAAAAGACGGCTTTATCGTGGATAATGTGCTGCATTCCGATACACAGGGCGATATCCATTTTTCAAGCTATATCCCCGAAAGCTATGACGGCTCTGAACCCTATGCGTTGTTCGTAACGCTCCCCGGTTGGGAGGGGCTGTACTTTCAGGGCGTGGGTGCGAACCTCGGTGAAAGCTATCCTTTTGAAGCAAGAAATTACAATGACAAGATGATCGTTCTCTCCACGCAGCTTGACGATTGGGGCGAAACATCGGCAAATATGGCGATAGAGCTGACGGAGTATTTTCTGGAGCATTACAATATCGACCGGAAGAAAGTCTATCTGCACGGCTTTTCGGGCGGCGGTGAAACAGGCTCGATCGTCATGGGCAAACGCCCTGAGCTGTTCAGCGCCTATCTGATGACAAGCTCCAAGTGGGACGGTGATCTTGATGTCCTCGCAAACGCCCATACTCCTGTGTATATGGCGATCGGTGAAGACGACAGCTATTACGGTTCAGGCTATCTGAAACAGGCGTACAGCGATCTGTATGCTCTGTATGAGGCGCAGGGGCTTTCTGCCGATGAGATCAGCGAGCTGCTTGTCCTTGATGTAAAGGAACAGGACTATTTCTCCGAACGAGATTTCAGAGATCAGCACGGCGGCGGTATGGCTTTTGCGGAAGATGAAAGCATTATGGGCTGGCTGTTCTCACAATGAGTAATAACCCAAAGGTTTATAGGTGATAACGAATCGGAACTTCACAAGTGGCTCCGATTTTATTATAATGAGTATAACAAATCAAAACAAGGAGGGTTTCCTATGAAACGTATCTTCACATTAGGTGCTTTGCTTGGTGCTGTCGTGATCTGTTCAGGCACGATGACAGCGATCACCTCAGTCCAGGCTGACACAAGCGAGTACACCTACACCATTCAAGATGCCCGCAATTTGCAGGACTTCCTGCTTGCAAAACCGACAACTGAGGATCTGACAGGAAAGCCTTATGATATGAACAATGACGGTCGATGGGACGTATTCGACCTCTGCCTGATGAAACGTGAAGTGCTGAACAACACCCCGGATAATGATGATACCAATAACCTTGTGGTTTATTACTCCGCAAGCGGCACAACGGAAAAGATCGCAGACTATATCGTTGAAGCGATGAACGCTGACACGTTCGTGATCACACCCGTCCAGCCCTATTCTGATGCCGACCTCGACTGGACAGATCAGACCAGCCGTGTGGTCATGGAGCATAATGACGAGAACCGCCACACGGAGCTTGTTTCCGTTGATGTCCCCGATTGGGAAAGCTATGACAATGTGTTTATCGGCTATCCGATCTGGTGGCAAGAAGCATCGTGGGTTGTGGACGATTTCGTGAAGGAAAATGATTTCACAGGCAAGAACGTCATTCCGTTCTGCACTTCCATGTCCTCTCCGCTTGGCGACAGCGGAACGCTCCTTGCGGAAATGGCAGGCACGGGCAACTGGCTTGAGGGTATGCGGTTCACAAGCAGTTCTGCAAAGGAAACGGTGCAGTCATGGGCGACAGGACTTGACCTCCCGAATCAGGAGCAGAAAAATGATATTCTCATTGCTTATTTCACCCCGGCGGAAAACAGCGGCGTTGATGCAATTTCCTCTGCAACACTGACCACATGGAATGGTGAGAATATGGGTGCTGCGGAGGTTCTTGCGAACATGATTCATGACCATACTCGCTCCGATATGTTCTCTATCCGCACGGAAGTCAATTATCCGCTGGAATATAACGATCTTGCGGATTATGCAAAGGACGAGCAGGACAATAATGTATTGCCGGCACTGACTTCGCATATTGAGAACCTCGATCAGTACAGCACGATCATTGTGGTGTTCCCGGATTGGTGGTACACCATGCCGCAGGCTGTTTACAGCTTCTTTGATGAATACGATCTCGCAGGAAAGACGATCATTCCTTGCTCCACGCACGCAGGAAGTTATCTGACAGGCTCTCCTGCAACGATCAGGGAGCTTGAACCCGATGCAAAGGTCATTGATGACGGCTTCACGGTCGCTGCGAACAGAGTCACGACCGCTGAGGACGATGTGACCGCCTGGGCGGAAAAACACGAATTAAACTGAAACAACAGGAAGAGAGGAATCGTTATAAATCAAAGAATCATCGGTAAAGATCTGGAAGTCAGTGCAATTGGTCTCGGCTGTATGGGAATGAGCCACGCTTACGGTAACCAGTGTACGCCCGATGAAGCGAAAAAGCTCATCGAAACAGCGATAGAGAACGGCTGTACGTTTTTTGACACAGCAGAGGTCTACGGAGAGCCTGACTGTCCGCACCACAATGAGGAAATGCTCGGTGAGATCTTGAAGCCGTACCGCAGCAAGATCGTGCTTGCAACAAAATTCGGCGTGAAGTTCGATGTGTCTGCACCGACTGTCAACAAGCCTGTGATACCCGATTCCCGACCGGAGCAGATACGCAAGTCAGTTGAGGGAAGTCTGCGCCGTTTGCAGACCGACCATATCGACCTCTATTATCAGCACAGGCAGGATCCCGATGTGCCTGTTGAGGAGGTCGCAGGTGTCATGGCTGACCTGATCCGAGAGGGCAAGATCACCCATTGGGGATTGTCCGAGGTGAATGAGGAGATTATCCGCCGTGCCAATGCGGTCTGCCCCGTGACGGCAATTCAGAACCGCTATCATATGATGTACCGGGGTTATGAAGCGCTTTTTCCCGTTCTGGAGGAATTGCAGATCGGATTTGTGGCGTTTTCGCCCCTTGCAAACGGTCTGCTGTCGGGTGCATATTCGCAGAACAGCACATTCAGCGAGCAGGGCGATTACCGCAAGGCAATGCCGCAGTTTCAGGCGGATTCTTATGAGAAAAACAGAGCTTTATTCTCGCTGATACAGCGATATGCAGAAGATAAAAATGCCACTTCTGCACAAATATCCCTTGCGTGGCTGATTTGCAAAAAGCCCTATATCGTGCCGATCCCCGGAACGAGAAAGCTCGGTCGCTTGACAGAAAACCTTGGTGCTGCCAATGTGGTGCTGACCACACAGGAGATCGCTGAGATCGACAAGGTACTGATTGATATGGAGATGTCCGATGTGTTCGGAGGAGCGAAGATCGTGAAGAAGTAATAACCCAAAGGTTTACAGGTAATAACTGATCGGAACTTCACAAACGGTTCCGGTCATGTTATATATAGTGATACAGAAACACATAAGGAGGTATCCCACATGAGCAAGAAGCTGGTACTTTACTTCTCGGTATACGGCACAGCAAAGAAAGTCGCTGAGGAGATCGCAAGGCAGACGGGAGCAGACCTGACGGAGATCATTCCCGAAATACCTTATGACAGCAACCGTGACAACTACAATGCACTTGCGGCTTATGCAAAGAAGGAACATGATGAGGATATGCGTCCTGCGATAAAGAATGACATCAATATCGCTGACTATGATACTATTTTCATCGGCTATCCCATGTGGTGGTACACCTTCCCAATGATCATTTACACGCTGTTTGACAAGTACGATTTCAGCGGCAAGACCATTATTCCGTTCAACACACATATGGGTTCTCACGATGGCGGTACTTATGATACCATTCGTGAGCTTGAACCGAATGCGACTGTTGTGATGAACGGTCTGCCTGTTGAAATGAAAACAGCGGAAACAGGTGCGGCAAAACAGGTCGAAAAATGGCTGAAAAGTCTGAACATATAAGAACCTGTCTTCACAAGCGTATACACGTGTCTTTTCGGCAAATTTTGCTGCATCCTGCGTGAAAAATACTTGCCGGGCGACAGCCCGCCTGCGTATTTTTGCCTTGCCTGCAACAAAATTATGCTCGAAAATCCACATATATTTCTTGTGAAGACAAGTTCTAATATTTAAGGCGGATACGATCATGGAATTTGTAACACTGAACACAGGAGCAAAAATGCCGCTGGAAGGCTTCGGCGTATTTCAGGTACCCGATCCTGCCGTATGCGAGCAGGCAGTCTTCGATGCGATCAAGACAGGCTACCGTTTGATCGACACAGCACAGGCTTACATGAACGAGGAGGCTGTCGGCAAGGCTGTGAACCGTGCAATTGCTGACGGCATCGCAAAGCGTGAGGAGCTTTTTATCACCACCAAAGTGTGGGTATCCAATATGAATACTGAGGACACAGCTTATGAGTCTGTACAGACCTCCAGCTGATTCAGGATTATCTGCTGGGAAAAATCACAGCATTCTCAAAAAGCAGTGCGGGTTCTGATGAAACGAATCCAACTGCATATAGAGAATCGCTGTTCATCGGCTTGACCCGTTCAGATTTGTTTGGCTATGTGGGTGCCGCCTGTCCTGCACCAGGACTGACACCTGGAACAGATTTGAGTATGCACCCCGGTCAGCTGCAGGAAAATCAGCTGAAACCGGCATACCAGATGCCGAATCTGATCATGATTACCGGCGGTGGGAAAGATGGTACAGTTGGCTCACAGCCTTCTGTTTATCACAATATCTTGTCTGCAAATGGAATTGAACATCTCTGGCATTCTGTTTCTGATGGAGGACATGATTCATCTAGCGTTCAGCCGCATTTTTATAACTATCTTCGTGGGATTTTTCAAAGTAAAAAATGATTTTCTCCCCAATGGGAAGAATCATTTGCAATAAATCTCTGCGGCTCTGTTCCAAGCCGCAGATGAAAAGAAGCTTCTGAAAATTCATGCTGTTCCAATGGTTTTTAGGTTTTGTTTCTTTGAAAAGCGGTGGCTTTTTGATAAGCTGCCGCTTTTTTCATAAACCTGTACGTTGAGAGGGCTTGCGGCAAAGCGTGTCACTTTTCTCACTGCATATCAAATAAAATCAGCCTGAGATTCTACAATTGGAATCTCAGGCTGTTTGCTATCCTCTGAAAACGCCTTTTACCTCTGATGTAGTATAATAAAGCTTGACACCCTAACCTCAAAGTGTAGTTGTTCTTCACTTTATCAATTTTTTCTTGCTTTTTTTAAAACGATGTGTTATACTAGAATGTGTTCGCATAAAAATGAAATGCAGGTCTTTTCAGCAAGATTTTACGCTGACGGTGTAAAGGCAATCTGCCGAAAAATCTGACAACGCACCTTACGCACAAGCTTTGTGCGGTGTTGCCTTAGATTTTCTTATTTTGTTGTGTAATCACCGTTGGCATAGAAAATTCTTGTGCATAAGATACACATGCCTTTGTTAAAGGAGTACTTGCCTTATGAAAGAACGTTTTGAAAAACAATTGCAGAGCGATTTCCCGTTTATGCAGCAAAATCGGGACAAAAAAGAAAGAAATATATATCGCAGGTGGGGGTGCGAATGCAGTTCAGGCTGGTTCGAACTGATCTACGAATTATGTCAAAGAATCACGAATAGATATGCTGAAGAAGGTATTCCGGCAAATGAGATTGACTTGGAAATTCTTCAGATAAAAGAGAAGTTCGGTACACTCAGGTTTTATTACAAATTTAAAGGCGTATCTGGCGAACTACAGGCTATTGATTTCCTCGGTGTTGCTTCTTTGAGATTTGAACCTCAGAATTGTGAGGATAACGAAGCAAAGAAGAAACTCAGGCATGATATATCAGAACTCGTTCGAGGATATGAAAAAAGGTCTGCACATATCTGTGAATACTGCGGTGAGAGAGGTATGTTCAGAATGGATATGCCATGGAAAAAAACGCTTTGTGATGATTGTTATAACGCATACTTGAAAAAACACGAAGAGAAAACAAAATCGTAAACAACAGCATTGCTCTATGAGCATCTATCTAAGAACCCGTCTTCACAAGCGTATACACGTGTCTTTTCGGCAAATTTT
>ERZ772889.976-NODE-976-length-28474-cov-4.293888_pt1 | contig 28474 bp, 20 predicted proteins | sample MGYA00512127_ERZ772889 | MGnify/ENA primary metagenome ERZ772889 (study PRJEB29015, sample SAMEA2737689) | human gut metagenome | biome: human gut; feature: human-associated habitat; material: faeces | place: China | collected 2012 ...
TAAAATAAAAAAATAAGGAAAAACAGTTGCTAAGAAAAAGCTAAATAATTATACTGTGCCTTGTTTGAAACATTAAGCGAGACAAAGAGGTTTTGCATACACAATGTATGCAGCCTCTTTTTTCTTTAATAATCCCCTTATGTTATTAGAGAAAAGGCTTAAGTTTTAAAATATAACTTTTTACAAGGAGGCAGGAAAGTATGGTTAGAAAGGGTAGAAGAAAAGAATTTGGAAAATTCACAAAGAAGATTGCAGCAGTAGGTTTGGCACTTGCAATGACAGTTTCAACAGCTATACCAACATATGCATATTATGGATTTTCCGGAGAGTTTACCAGAAGTGAACGTTTAACTCAGACAAGAGTTACCTCAACATTTTCAGAGAACGAATTAGGAGTCGTTAACTTTGAAACAACATGGGGTGACAAAAAGGCTAACATAGCAAGTATGGATGAGTATATTGAAGAGGCAGACAAGAAGGGAGTAAAAGTTTTAGTTTTTCCTGAAATGTGTGTAACGGGATATGTTTCATCAAGTGATCCAACATCAACTGAATATAAATGGGCAGTTGAAAGTGCAGAAACTAAGGACGGAGAAACAGCTTCTCATTTTGCAAAAATAGCAGATGAAGATGATATGTGGATTATATATGGTGCAACGGAAACAATTGAAAAGGATGGAAAAATTGATAAGAATCATGCGTATAATTCAGCTTTTGTTTGTTCACCGGATGGAGATGTGACAACTTATCAGAAGATTACACCGGTTGAAGGTTCATGGTGTACATCAGGCGACACACCGGTAATTATAGATGCAGGTGAATATGGAAAATTAGGCATTAGTATTTGTTATGATACATATTCAACACCTGAACTTGAAAGATATTATTCAGCAATGGGATGCAATATCTTGATTAATCCAACAGCTACGGGAGGTGGCTGGAGTCAGAGTAATATGTCAGCATGGGAAGAATATTACAAAGTCAGACTTGAAAGCATTGCTTCAAGAGATGGATTCCTTATATTAAGTTCAGATTTGGTTGGAATGAATGAAACACCAAGTAATCCTTCTAAATTCCCTGGTGGTAGTATTATTATGAACGCAGTGTTTAACGGACCTTCATATTTGGTAGGTGCAGATGATGATTCAAATATTATTACAAATCAGGAAGGACTTCTTACAAACAGTAAATCAGTTAGGGCATCAACAGGTTCTACGTGTTCTAATGAAGATTTTAATCCTGAATTATATGTTGATTTATATAGTGAATTAGCTGACAAGATGGAAGAAAACGGTGGAGTTCTAAGATATAGTGCAAATACAACAGCTTCAACTAAGGGACCAAAGGCAGCCGTTGTTAATATGACAGGTTATTGGGGCAATAAGACAAAGACAATTGCAAAGATGAAAGAATACATAGAAGAAGCCGGAAAGAAGGGCGTAGACATTTTAGTTTTCCCTGAAACGGTATTAACAGGCTATGGATATTTACAGCCGTCACAGGATCCGTTCTATCAGAAGTTTGGAGTATCTATGCAGGTTTATACAGCTGAAACAATTCCGGGAGCTACAACAAATGAACTTTCAAAATATGCAAAGAAATACAATATGTACATTATCTTTGGTATGACTGAAAAAGATGAAGCGGGAACAATAAAAGACAATGGTGTTGAAAAAGTATACAACTCAGCAGCAATTCTTTATCCTAATGGAAAAATTGATTCTTATCAGAAGATTCATAGAGCAGGCCAGGAAAATAAGTGGTCAGTAACAGGTAAGACACCAAAGATTATCGAAACAAAATGGGGCAAGATTGGTGTTGATATATGTAGGGACGGACATTTTTATCCTGAACTTGGACGTTATTATGCAGCAATGGGGTGCACAATGTTTGTCCATCCTACAGCAACAACAGGAAATGCATGGTATAGATCAACAAGAATCGGTTCATATGTAGACCGTGATGGAATGGTAGCAATTACATGTAACTTACTTGGCGGTGATGGTATTTATGTGGCAGACGGAGCTTACACATACAGCCCTGATGATATTGATGAAAATGGTGATTTCGTTGGTGGCTCAGCAATACCTGAAACAATTTATAATCAGAATGAAATTGAAGATGATCCATACTGGAATAGCAGAAACTGGCTTGGAACAGGTGGTGTATTTAACAGCACAAGTTTTATAGCAACAAAAGGTTCAACAGCTTCAACAGCATTAAAGCCAAGAATTAACTATAACGGTACAGGTGCATATTCAGAAGGCTTCGAAGAAAGAGGTAATACAAGTCCGCTTGGTCTTGAAATAGCTGATATGGACCTTACAGGAACAGGCTTTAGCGGAACAGAGTCAACATTTAAGCCGGCATTATATGCTAAATTATATGATAAACTTGCAACATTATATCGCGGTGGTTATGTATCAAAAATAAAAGATAAAGATAATAGTGGCACAACACCGGAAACAACAACTGCAAAAGATTCTGCAACAAAGACTACAGAACCAAAGACTACAGAAAACAAAAAGGTAGCAACAACCACTGTAACAGTGAACAAAACTTTGGTTAAGAAGGCTACAAAAGTTAAGGCTTCTGCAAAGACAAAAATTTATGTTAAGAAAGTTGTAGGTGCAGCTAAGTATCAGGTACAGGTATCAGCTACAAAGAACTTTAAAAAGGTTTTGGCAACTAAAACATCAACGAAGGCAACATTTACAATTAAAAACAGTAAGCTTAAAAACAAGAAAGTTTTATATGTAAGAGTGAAAGTTGCAAAGAAAGTAAATAACAAATTAGTTTACAGTAAGTGGTCAGCTTCAAAGAAAGTTGTAATAAATAAAAAATAATTAACAAGTAAATTAGTACAAAAAACTTTATAAAAATCTAATAAAAAGCGTCTTATGTGAGAAAAAATCATATAAGGCGTTTTTTTTCGACAAAATAAATTCAAAAGAGTTAAGTTATATGATAAAATAAAGAGTATTTATTAATACAGAGGAGATTAAAGTATGGGGACTAAAGAAAAAAATAAAAAAGGTTTAAGCATTGCAAAGGTTTATTTATCAAAGCAGATTTTAATAATATTATGCATTGTGGCAGTAGTTCTTGTTGCGTGGTTTGGCACAAGGAAGGTTGTTTCAATTGACAATAAGACTACTAAATTAGGTTTTGAGAATATTGGAGAACTTGCAACTCAGGAAGCATATTGCACTGAAGTTAATGTTACAGATGAGTCAAAGCAGTTGTTTGGAATCGACATTCCTTTTACTCAGAGCAAGTATATTTACAGTTATGATGTAAATGTTAAGGCAGGAATTGATTTTGACCAGATTGACTGGAGCGTAAAGGATAAGACCATAACGGTTAAAGTTCCAAAGGCTAAGATTCTAAGTTGTGAACTTAATAAGGATTCTTTTAAGGTATATCACGAACAAGAAAGTATATTCACAAAGATTACTTTAAAAGATAACAATGAGGCAATGAGCAAGCTTAAGGAGAATGCCAAGAAGGATGCAGAAAGCAATGGACTTCTTGAAAATGCCGAAAAGAATGCCAAGACTATTATAAAAGGTTTTATTGAAAAAGTTTATGATAGTAGTGAGTATGAAATTAAGTTTGTTGAAAAATAATATTAAAAAGCTATAAAAAACTATCAAAATTAGCATAGAAAATTAATAATGAAATTAGCATAAAATTAGTATTAAAGTTTGGATTAGGAGATAAATATGAGTGAAAAAGTAAGAAAACACATAATCTTCTATGGAAGAGTTCAGGGGGTAGGATTTAGATATTATTCAGTATATAAATCCAGACAGCTTGGGCTTACAGGCTGGGTTAGAAATTTGTATGATGGAACTGTTGAAATGGAAGTTCAGGGAGAACAGCAGGTTATAGATCAGTTAATTGTTTTTCTTCAAAATCAGAGATTTATAATGATAGAAGATGTGGACATTAAGAAGATTCCTGTTGTGGATGACCATGATTTTTACGAGAGGTAATAACATTGATTATATGGATTGTTACCTGCTTTGCACTATAACAATCTGTCCCAATATTTGCATATTGTGAAGTTTATACTTCATTGTATGTTAGTATTGGAACACTGTAATCAATATAATTATATATAAAATGATGATAGATGAGGTTAAGGTTTTGAAAAAAGGATTTGATAATGAGAAGTATTTAAAGATGCAATCAGAACATATTAAGGAAAGAATTGCACAGTTTGGAAACAAGTTGTATTTGGAGTTTGGCGGTAAGCTTTTTGATGATTATCATGCGTCAAGAGTATTGCCTGGATTTGAGCCTGACTCAAAGTTACAGATGTTATTACAGTTAAAAGACCAGGCAGAAGTTGTAATTGTTATTAGTGCTGAAGACATTGAAGAAAACAAGATTCGTGGAGATTATGGAATTACATATGACATGGATGTTTTAAGACTTATTGATGAATTTCAGTCAGTAGGGCTTTTTGTTGGCAGTGTTTGTCTTACAAAGTTTGCAGGACAGCCGGCAGCAGAATTATTTATGAAGAGATTAGAAGAACTTGGAATTAAGTCATACAAGCATTATAAGATTCCCGGATATCCAAGTGATGTTAACTTTATTGTTAGTGATGAAGGTTACGGAAAGAATGATTATATTGAAACTGAAAGACCACTTGTTGTTATAACAGCACCAGGTCCTGGAAGTGGAAAGATGGCTACATGTCTTTCACAGTTATACCATGAACATAAGAGAGGAATTAATGCAGGATATGCTAAGTTTGAAACATTTCCTATTTGGAACATTCCATTAAGACACCCTGTTAACCTTGCTTATGAGGCAGCAACAGCAGATTTAAATGATGTTAACATGATTGACTCATTCCATTTGGAAGCATATGGAGAGACAACTGTAAACTATAACAGAGACCTTGAAATTTTCCCTGTTGTTAATGCAATGTTTGAATTGATTTCAGGTAAGAGTCCATACAAATCACCTACAGATATGGGGGTTAATATGGCAGGAAATTGTATCTTTGATGATGAAGCTTGTTGCAAGGCTTCAAAACAGGAAATTATCAGAAGATATTATCAGGCTCTTTGTGAAAAGAGAAGAACGGGAAGTACAAAAAATAATATTTCTAAGTTAGAAATTCTTATGAAACAGGCTGAAATTACACCACAGGATAGAGAAGTAGCAGTTGTGGCTCTTAATAAAGAAAAAGAAACTGACAACAAGCCGGCTGTAGCAATTGAACTTCCTGACGGAAAGATTGTTACAGGTCGCACAACTGACCTTTTAGGTGCATCAGCAGCAGCTTTGCTTAATGCTCTTAAGGCACTTGGTAATATTGATGATGAAGTAGAATTAATTGAAAAAGAAGCAATTGAACCTATTCAGACATTGAAGACTAATTATCTTGGAAGCAAGAACCCACGTCTTCACACAGATGAAATTTTAATTGCATTGTCATCAACAGCAGCTCACAATGAAAATGCAAAGAAGGCTATGGGAGAATTAACTAAGCTTAAGGGATGTGACGCACATTCAACAGTTTTATTGTCATCAGTAGATGAAACTACATTTAAAAAATTAGGAATGCAACTTACTTGTGAGCCTAAATATGAAGAAGATGGTAGAAAATATCATAAACACTAACAAATAGTTCATAGAATATTCAAAATATGATATGAAATATTTGGTATAATATTTTGATGTGAAGGTATTTAAGAAAACGGATTGTAGATTTAGGTATATGGCAATCTGAAAATTAATATAGGGGTTTTTAACTGACAAGGAGAACTTATGAAGAATAGAACATCAAAAGACAATACAATAGTAAGAAAAAAAGTTCAGACAAGAAGATTTAATGCAGATATCAGATATGGTTTAAACAGTGATCAGGTTAATGAATATTTTGAGAATGGTTGGTCTAACGAGCCGGTTGAACCGCCGTCAAAAACTGTTCCGGAAATTATAAAAAGTAATCTGTTTACGTATTTTAACTTAGTATTTGCAGTTCTTGCGGCGCTGTTAATTTTGGCAGGTTCATTCCGTAATTTAACTTTTTTGCCGGTTATTCTGGCAAACTTGTTTATCGGTATTATTCAGGAAATAAGAGCAAAGAATACTTTGGATAAGTTATCAGTATTAAATGCCCCAAAGGCTTTAGTTGTTAGAGAAGGAAGACAGTTTAGTATTCCTGCGGAAGAACTGGTCCTTGACGATATAGTTATTTTTAAGGCAGGAAATCAGATTTGTGCCGATGCCATTGTTGTAGATGGCGAAGTTTCAGTTAATGAGTCATTGCTTACAGGTGAATCTGATGAAATATCAAAGAAGCCCGGCGATGAATTAATGTCAGGAAGCTTTATTGTTTCAGGTGAATGTTATGCAAGACTTGACAAGGTTGGTGAGGATTCATATATATCAAAGTTAACACTTGAAGCTAAGGCAATGAATAGTGAAGAACAGTCTGAAATGATTAGAGTTCTTGACAAATTAGTTGGAGTAGTGGGTATATTGATTATTCCAATTGGACTATTACTTTTTGGACAGCAGTTTTTCTTTTCGGGAGCATCTTTTAGCAAAAGTATAACATCTATGGTTGCTGCTGTTATTGGAATGATACCGGAAGGTTTGTATTTGCTGGCCAGTGTTGCTCTTGTTGTAAGTGTTATGCGACTTGCATCAAAGAAAGTTCTTGTGCATGACATGAAATGTATAGAAACCCTTGCAAGAGTTAATGTTTTGTGTGTTGACAAAACAGGGACAATTACAGAGAATACAATGGAAGTTAACGGAGAGATTCCAATGGATGGATACGACAGTCAGTCCATGGCTCCATTAAAGCAGATTATTAGTGATTTTGCTTCGGCAATGTCTAGTGATAATATTACTATGAAGGCTATGAAGGATTACTTTAATAAGCCTTCAGGTAGAAAAGCAGTGTCAGTAAGTCCTTTCTCGTCACAGTTTAAATATTCAGGAGCAGCCTTTGAAGATGGAAGCTATGTTCTTGGTGCACCTGAGTTCGTGTTAAGAGAGAATTATGACAATTATAGAGAGCAGATTGAACAGTATAGTTCAGAAGGATACCGAGTTCTTGTATTTGGTATTTATGACGGAGTTATTGACGGTAAAGCATTAACAGGAAAGGTTACACCTCTAGGCTTGGTATTTTTGTCTAACCCTATTAGAAAAGAAGCACCTGAAACATTTAAGTATTTTGAAAATCAGGGTGTGGAAATAAAGGTTATATCAGGTGATAATCCTGTAACTGTTTCTCAGGTTGCGTTGCAGGCAGGAATAGCAAATGCAGACAATTATATAGATGCATCAACTCTTACAACAGATGAGGCAATTGAAGATGCAGTATTAAGATATACAGTATTTGGCAGAGTTACACCTGACCAGAAACGTAAATTTGTCAGAGCCCTTAAGAAAGCAGGTAGAACTGTGGCAATGACAGGTGATGGTGTAAACGATGTTTTGGCACTAAAGGATGCAGACTGCTCAGTGGCAATGGCATCAGGAAGTGATGCGGCAGCACAGGCGTCACAGCTTGTTTTGTTAGATTCTAACTTTGCCTGTATGCCATCAGTTGTAATGGAAGGAAGAAGAGTTGTAAATAACATTGAACGTTCAGCAAGTTTGTTTCTTGTTAAAAATATTTTCTCATTCCTTTTATCACTATTTTCTGTATGCTTTATGATAAATTATCCATTGGAGCCATCACAGATTTCACTGATTAGTATGTTTACAATAGGTGTTCCGGCATTTTTCCTTGCCCTACAGCCTAATAAAAACATTATTCAGGGACACTTCCTATCCAATGTGCTTATAAAAGCATTGCCGGCAGGTATTACAGATTTCCTTGTTGTAGGAGCGCTTGTAGTATTTGGTCAGGTATTTGAAGTAGGTGAGACTGATATATCAACAGCCTGCACAATGTTACTTGCAATAGTAGGATTTGTAATTCTTTATAACATTAGTAAGCCTATGAATGCACTTCGCTGGTGTGTTTGGGGCGGATGTATTGTAGGACTTTTAGGTTGCAGTATTTATCTTGGAGATTTATTTGCAATGCGTGGTATGTCTACGAAATGCATTATGTTATTTGTGGTATTTGCCATAATTACAGAACCGGCATTAAGATATAGTACAATATTAATCGAAAAGATTGGTCGAAAGATAGTAGGCTGGATTGAAAAACGAAGAAAGGCAAAAATTATAAAATAAATTAGGATAAGGACTTCGTGTATTCGGGGTCCTTATTATATTATGAAAGTATACGATTACATCAAATAGTTGAGTTATAACAATAGGTGTAATTAATGAAGGAGAGGGATAAAATATGGATGAAATGGTTGTTTTGTTAATACCGTTGCTTGGAACAACCCTAGGTGCGGCAATGGTATTTTTTATGAAAGACAATATTAATGCAAAGATTGAAAAGACTCTACTTGGTTTTGCAGCAGGAGTTATGATTGCGGCAAGCGTATGGTCACTTCTTATTCCGGCAATTGATATGTCTAAGGAACAGGGGAGAATAGCCTGGCTTCCTGCAGCTGTAGGCTTTATGCTTGGAATTTTGTTTTTACTTTTAATTGACAGCATTGTGCCACATTTACATTTGGACAGCGATAAGCCGGAGGGTGTAAAGAGTAAATTTTCAAAAACAACAATGATGATGTTTGCAGTTACAATTCACAACATTCCTGAGGGAATGGCAGTGGGTATAACGTATGCAGGAGCGATTATGGGACATAGTAAGTTAAGTCTTACTGCAGCTGTTGCATTGTCAATAGGTATTGCAATACAGAATTTTCCGGAAGGTGCCATTATTTCAATGCCTCTAAAGGGACAGGGAATGAGTAAGATGAGGGCATTTAAGTGTGGGTTCCTTTCAGGTGTTGTAGAACCTATAGGTGCATTTATAACTATACTTCTTACATCAAAGATTATTGTAATATTGCCATATCTTTTGGCATTTGCAGCAGGTGCAATGATTTATGTTGTAATGGAAGAATTAATTCCTGAGTCACAGTCAGGTGAGCATACTAATATAGGAACAATAGGTGCAGCAATTGGATTTGTTCTTATGATGGTACTTGATGTGGCGTTAGGTTGATAAATGTGCTAAAATATACTGACGGTGTTAAAAATTGATAGGGTTCATTAGTTACATATTAATCAAAATTGAGACGAGGAGAAATATTATGAGAAAATCAAAAAAAGTTTTATCGGTTATTCTTAGTTTATCAATGGCATTTAGTATGTCACTTATACAGCCAAATTATCAGGTAAAGGCTGATAACAGTTATTCAGTTTTGGATGCTAAGGACAATGGAAAAGAAGAGGGTGCGGAAGTTACACCTATTGATATTAGTTCAGGAAAAGTTCAGATAGACTGGTCTAATGTTAAGGATAATTATGAGTTTGTTGGAAAGAGAATAACTCCAATAGTGTTATTATCTTATAAAGGAAAGAATTTAAATCCTATGGCTGATTATACAGTTACGTACAAGAACAATTTTTATCCGGGCAAGGTAACTATGATTATTAAGGGAATTGATGGTTATACAGGACAGATAACAAAGGAATTTCAAATTGTAAAAAAAGAAATAGGCAATGTAACTATTAGAACAGAATTCGAAAATAAACAATTGAAAATTACTGTCAATAATGGTAGTTACGCGATGACAAAAGGAACTGATTATGATTATACTGTAGAAACAGATGTAAAGGGTAAGATTACAATTACTTTCACAGGATTAGGTGATAATTATACAGGAACCTATGTTAGAACAATTGAGGCAGAAGACAATCCTAATGCGCCTAAAGAAACAGAAACTATTGAGGTTTCAAAGGCAAAGGTTAAATATGCCAAAAACAAAAAAGGCAAAAAGATTAGTCTTAAGTGGGCTAAGATTTCTAAAGTTACAGGATATAATGTAAGATATGCCACAACAAAGAAAAAGCTTAAAAAAGCTAAGGTTAAAAACATAAAAACCAATACTCCAAAATACACTATTAAAAAACTTAAAAAGAAGAAATATTATGTTCAGGTAAGAGCATATAGAACTGTTAATGGCAAGAAGATTTATGGTGACTGGAGCAAGGTTAAAAGTGTTAAAGTAAAGAAGTAATGAATTAGACATAGAGCTATAATGAAATGATATTGATAAATGTATGGAAAGTAAAGTATAATCATTGCAGCAACTAGGAAACGAGAGATTAAGCAGAAAATGAAAGAGAAACATTTAGACAATTTTGTAAAAGGACTAAAAAATGGTATTCCAATAGCATTGGGGTATTTTGCAGTAGCATTTACACTTGGAATACAGGCAAAGAATGCAGGAATAACGGCATTTCAGTCAGCAGTGGCAAGTTTTGGATTGCATGCCTCAGCGGGGGAATATATTGCATTTACTCTTTTTGGGGCCAACGCAACCATTTTTGTAATGGTAATGATGGAGGTTGTCGCCAATGCCAGATATCTTTTAATGTCCTGTGCGTTAAGCCAGAAGATTCCCGCAGACACTCCAATATGGAAAAGACTTATAATGGGATATTTTATAACAGATGAAATATTTGGAGCTTCAATATCTGTAGCAGGAAAGCTTGATCCTTATTATACTTTTGGACTTGCGGCAGTTGCCTCACCGGCATGGTGTGTAGGTACGGCGCTAGGTGTTTTGATGGGCAACGCATTGCCAATCAGAGTTGTAAGTGCTTTAAGTGTAGGTCTTTATGGTATGTTTATGGCATGCATAATTCCTGAGGGGAAAAAGAACAAAATAGTAGCAGGAGTAATAGTTGTAAGCTTTGTTTTAAGTTACATATTTAATACACTTTCTGTTTTTGCAGGAATTTCATCAGGTGTAAAAATTATGATTTTGACTGTTATTATTTCATTAGCGGCAGCAATATTATTTCCGGTAAAGGAGGAAGAAAATGCATAACATATATATATGTCTTCTTGCAATGGCTATTGCAACCTATGCAATCAGAGTGCTTCCGTTAACATTAATTAGAAAAGAAATTACAAATAAATACATAAAGTCATTTTTGTATTATGTGCCTTATGTAACATTGGCGGTAATGACATTTCCGGCAATCCTTACAGCCACACAGAGTATGTGGTCAGGTCTGATTGCATTAATTGGTGCGATTCTTTTGGCTTGGAAAGGTGGAAATCTTTTTCAGGTTGCAATAGTAAGTTGTGCGCTGGTATTTATTGTGGAATTGATAATTGTTTAAGAAGCAAATAATTTATAGAAGAGTAGGTTTTATAAAAATATGACTGTCCAAAGAAGTCATATTTTATTAAAGAAAGCATAGTTATTAAGGAAAGCGGGTTCGTTATGACAAGAATAGAAAAGAAAGAAATTTTGTCAGATGAAAAAACTAAAAAAGTAGCAATGCAGGTGTCTACAGTTAGTATTGTAGTTAATCTGCTTTTGTCAGTATTTAAATTGTTGGCAGGTATTATAGGAAAATCGGGCGCCATGGTTTCTGATGCCATTCATTCTGCGTCTGATGTTTTTAGTAGTTTTATAGTAATAATAGGCGTTAGCCTTGCAGGAAAAGAATCTGATGAAGGTCATCAGTATGGCCATGATAGATTAGAGTGTGTTGCAGCTATTATTTTGGCAGTGGTACTTCTTATAACAGGAGCAGGAATTGGCATAGATGGTGTAAATAAAATAATAAATGGAACCAATGGCAATCAAACAATTCCAGGAATAATAGCAATGGTTGCAGCGATTGTATCTATTGCAACAAAGGAATGGATGTATTGGTTTACAAGATCTGCTGCAAAAAAGATTAATTCAGGGGCAGTAATGGCTGATGCATGGCACCACAGGTCTGATGCTCTTTCTTCAATTGGTGCTTTAATAGGTATTATAGGTGCAAGATCAGGATTTCCTATTCTTGACCCTATAGCAAGTGTTATTATCTGTTTATTCATTGCCAAGGCAGCTTATGAAATTTTTAAAGATGCAATAGATAAGATGGTTGACAAGTCATGTGATGAAGAAGTTGAGAGAAAAATGGCCAACATTATTTTGAGTCAAAAAGGTGTAGTTTCACTTGATTTACTTCATACACGTCTTTTTGGAGCAAAAATATATGTGGATGTTGAAATTGCAGCTAATGGCAACATTTCCTTATATAAATCCCATGCCATTGCACAGGAAGTGCATGATGCAATTGAAAAAAACTTTCAGGAAGTTAAGCATTGTATGGTTCATGTAAATCCGGCTCCAAAGTTTAAAGGATATTTGCTTTGCAGTGATTGTGACGGTACATTAACTTATGGGGAAGAGGTTTTGTCAGAAGAAAACGTTAAGGCCATTAAATATTTCCAAAAAGAAGGTGGAATATTTACTTTGGCAACGGGAAGATTTCCTGAATATGCTGATAAGTTTAAGGATAGATTCAAGGTTAACGCACCAATAGTTGCTTTAAATGGAGCGGTTCTTTACGACAAGGATAATGAGCAGATTATTGAAAAGTGGCCAATGGCAAAAGAGGATTGCTACAAACTTGTAAAATATGTTAATGATAACTGGACGAAAGTTTGGGAATATTGGATTAATTATACAGCTCACGACAGCAAGGAATTTAAACCACTTGAAAGTGCTCCTGGAGATGGAAGTCTTGAGAAGTTGTTTGATAGTATTGGAGACGAAGTTTTTAAGATTTTATTTATTCAGGATGAAGAAGTTACGGTTGCAATGCAAAAAGACTTAAAGGAGAAGTTTGGCAATAAGTTTAGATTTGATACAAGCTGGCCTAACGGTCTTGAAATTCAAAGAGTGGATAGTGGCAAAGGCATAGCCGTAGAGTATTTAAAGAAACACTTTAACCAGCATATTCATACAACGATTGGAGTGGGAGACCAGGAAAATGACATTTCGTTGTTGCAGAATTGTGACATTGGTTATGCAGTTGGCAATGCCAAGGAGAATGTTAAAAAGTTGGCAGACAGAGTTACTGTTCCAAACACTGAAAATGCCATAAAAGCAATAATTGAAGACTTAGATAAGCAAAATTATTGATAAAATCTAATAAAAATCAACAAAAAACAAAGAATTTTTTTACAGTCGGTTTACACTGACTGTTTTTTTGTGTATAATATTAGTTCGACCGACAAAAAATAATTTTGTGGTCAGTTTAGTGTGCAAAAAACACATGTATGATAAACTAAGTTTCTTAGTTAGAAAGGATGCTGTATTGAAAAAGGAAGAATTTACTCAAAAAGTAGCAGAACTGATTGAATTGGCTCATAAGAAGGAAGACCGACTTACAATTAATGAGATTCAGGATTTCTTTAAAGATGATGATTTGACAGAAAAGCAAAAAACTGATGTTATAACAGAATTAACAGGAAAGAAAATCAATGTCAACATGGGAGTAGACGTAAACGAGCCAAAGGCACCTAAAACTGATAGTGCAAAGAGTGATGATGCCGATAATGATTTCCCGGAAGAAGGCGAGGCAACAGTTGATCTTGTTGCAGAACCTACAGATGAGGATATTGCAATGGTAGCAGCAGACGAAGGAGACTTACTGGAACCTACAGACGAGAATTTTGAAAATGATGAAGAAGAGACAGTAGAATTTGATGCTGTAGATTTGCTCGAGGGTGTAGGAACAGAGGATCCGGTTCGTATGTACTTGAAAGAAATAGGAACAGTTCCACTGTTAACAGCAGACGAAGAATTAGAACTTGCCAAGCGTAAGACAGAAGGCGACATAGTTGCCAAAGAAAAGTTAATAGAGGCTAACTTAAGATTAGTAGTTAGTATTGCAAAAAGATATACCGGTCGAGGAATGAGTTTTTTAGACTTAGTACAGGAAGGTAATCTTGGCTTAATTAAGGGTGTAGAAAAATTTGACTACACAAAAGGATACAAATTAAGTACATATGCAACATGGTGGATTAGACAGTCAGTAACAAGAGCGTTAGCTGACCACGCAAGAACAATCCGTGTACCGGTTCATATGGTTGAAACAATTAATAGAATGTCAAAGATGCAGCGTAAGCTTACATTAGAGTTAGGCTATGAACCATCTACTAAAGAACTTGCTACAGCATTAGATATGACAGAAGAAAAAGTACTTGAAATCATGCAGATTGCAAGAGAACCTGCATCACTTGAAACACCAATCGGTGAAGAAGATGATTCAAACTTAGGTGATTTCGTAGCTGATAACAACACGGTTACACCTGAAGCCAACATTGAATCAGTAATGCTTCGTGAACACATAGATGTTTTATTACAGGACTTAAAGGACAGAGAAAGAGAAGTCATCATCTTAAGATTTGGTTTAAGAGACGGTCACCCTCGTACACTTGAAGAAGTAGGAAAAATCTTCAATGTAACAAGAGAACGTATCAGACAGATTGAAGCCAAGGCATTAAGAAAGCTTCGTAACCCTGTTAGAAGTAAGAAGATTAAAGATTTTTTGAATAACTAGATATTATTTGATTATGTTAAAAGGACTTCCGGAAGGGAGTCCTTTTGTTATATCTGAAAGGCTATGGATGTGTTAGACCGGATTTTGTGGTGCTTAATAAAAAAACTCACTACTGCCGGGCTCGTGCCAGGAGGATGTTCACTAATATAGTGAAATGTGTGGCTTTTGTATATTGTAAGCTTTATAATTTTAAACTACAGGTTTAATTTATTAAGGTTTTCACCTATCCAATATAAATTAAATAAGCCAAACCTTAAAAAAATAAGAAAAAGGCTACCCAAACTTAATTTTACTTGATTTTCATACGAAAATAGTTTATAAAATTAAGTAACAAAATAAAGAAGGGTACAAAGACGTACAACAGTTATAGCTGATGTGGTTTTTGTGCCCTTTTTTGTTACTTACAAAATAAATTTTTGTAAATTGATTACTTTATTTATTAAGGTTAGTTATTATCAAACATTTATATAAAGGAGGAAAATCATGAATCAAAATGAATTATTCAGAAAAGCAAAAGAAGATGGATTATATGATCCACGTTTTGAGCATGATAACTGCGGTATTGGTGCTGTAGTTAATATTAAAGGTGTGAAAAGTCATGCAACAGTGGAAAATGCTTTAAAGATTGTAGAAAATCTTGAACATAGAGCAGGTAAGGATGCCGAGGGAAAAACCGGTGACGGTGTTGGTATCTTATTACAGATTTCACATAAATTCTTTAAGAAAGTTACCAAATCTTTAGGGTTTGAAATAGGTGGAGAAAGAGAATACGGTGTAGGTATGTTCTTTATGCCACAGGATGAACTTAAAAGAAAACGTGAAATGAAAATGTTTGAAATTATAACTGAAAAAGAAGGTCTTGAATTTTTAGGATGGAGACAGGTTCCTGTACATCCTGAAGTTTTGGGGTCAAAAGCAGTAGAATGTATGCCTTGCATTATGCAGTGTTTCATTAAGAAACCTGAAGGTTTAAGCAAAGGCATTGAATTTGATAGAAAATTATATATTGTAAGAAGAGTCTTCTCACATAGTAACGGTGGTACTTACACAGTATCATTATCAAGCAGAACTATTGTATATAAGGGAATGTTCTTAGTAGGTCAGTTAAGATTATTCTTTGATGATTTACAGGACAAGAGTTATGAATCAGCAATTGCATTAGTACATTCAAGATTTTCAACTAATACAAACCCAAGCTGGAGAAGAGCTCATCCTAACAGATTTATAGTTCATAATGGAGAAATAAATACAATCCGTGGTAATGCAGATAATATGCTTGCAAGAGAAGAATCAATGAACAGCGAGTATATGAACAATTCATTACAGAAGGTTATGCCTGTAGTTGACACTAACGGTTCTGACTCAGCCATGCTTGATAATACTTTGGAATTTTTAGTAATGAATGGTGTTGATCTTCCACTTGCAGTTATGATGTGTATTCCTGAACCATGGGAAAAGAACGACACAATAAGCCAGACTAAGAAAGACTTCTATCAGTATTATGCAACAATGATGGAACCTTGGGATGGACCTGCATCAATTCTTTTCTCTGATGGTGATTACATGGGAGCAATTCTTGACAGAAATGGTCTTAGACCTTCAAGATATTACATTACAGATGATGACCAGCTTATCCTTTCATCAGAAGTAGGTGTTCTTGAAATTGATCCTGCAAAGATTGTTGTAAAAGAAAGATTAAGACCGGGCCGTATGCTTTTAGTTGACACAGTTAACGGTAAGTTAATTGACGATGATGAATTAAAAGAATCATATGCAACAAGAAAGCCATATGGTGAATGGTTAAATAATAACCTTGTTAACTTAAAGGACATTCATATCCCTAACGTAAAAGTTGAAACATATGAAAAAGAAGAACGCCAGAGACTTCAGAAAAACTTTGGATACAGCTTTGAAGACCTTCAGAGAATTATTCCAATGGCTAACACAGGAAATGAAGCTACAAAGGCAATGGGTAAGGATACACCACTTGCAGTTTTAAGTGAGAGAACACATCCATTATTTAACTATTTTAAACAGTTATTTGCTCAGGTTACTAATCCTCCAATTGATGCAATCAGAGAAGAAATAGTTACTTCAACATCAGTTTATCTTGGAAAAGACGGTAATATATTAGAAGAAAAACCTGACAACTGTAATGTATTAAAGATTAACAATCCTATTTTGACAAATACGGATATTTTAAAACTTAAAAATATTAAAGAGCCGGGATTTAAGACAGCAGTTGTACCTATTGTATATTACAAAGGTATTAAGCTTGAAAAGGCTATTGAACAGGTATATGTAGAAGTTGATAAGGCACACAAAGACGGAGCAAACATTATTATTCTTTCAGACAGAGGTGTGGATGAATATCATGTACAGATTCCTTCATTGCTTGCAGTTTCAGCAGTACATCAGTACCTTGTAAAAACAAAGAAGAGAACAACATTATCATTAGTTCTTGAAAGTGGTGAACCAAGAAGCGTACATCATTTTGCAACATTGTTAGGATACGGTGCCAGCGCAGTTAACCCTTATCTTGCACACGAAACAATTAAGCAGATGGTTGAAGAGGGTATGATTAACAAAGATCCATATGCAGCAATTGATGATTACAATGAAGCAATTTTAAGCGGAATTGTAAAGATTGCATCAAAGATGGGTATTTCAACAATTCAGTCATATCAGGGTTCACAGATTTTTGAGGCAGTAGGTATAAGCAGTGATGTAATAAATAAATATTTCACAGGAACAGTAAGTCCTGTTGAAGGTATTACATTAGATGACATAGAAGAAAGCGTTGATAAGCTTCACTCAACAGCATTTGATCCATTGGAATTAGATGTAGACTTAACACTTGAAAGTTCAGGTGACCACAAACTTAGAAGTGGAAAGGAAGAGCATAAATATAATCCGGCAACAATTCATACACTTCAGATGGCTACATGGACAAACAACTATCAGTTATTTAAACAGTACACACATATGATAGATGAAGAAATGGCACCGGTACATTTAAGAGGCTTAATGGACTTTAATTATCCTGAAAACGGTGGCATTCCAATTGAACAGGTTGAAAGCGTAGATTCAATTGTAAAGAGATTTAAAACAGGAGCAATGTCATATGGTTCAATTTCACAGGAAGCACATGAAACAATGGCAATTGCCATGAATATGATTGGTGGCAAATCTAACAGCGGTGAAGGTGGAGAAAGTGTTGAACGTCTTACAATTGGAAAAGATGGTTTAAATAAATGCTCAAAGATTAAACAGGTTGCATCAGGACGTTTTGGTGTTACATCAAGATACCTTGTAAGTGCCGAAGAAATTCAGATTAAAATGGCACAGGGTGCAAAACCGGGTGAAGGTGGACATTTACCTGGAAAGAAAGTTTATCCTTGGGTAGCAAAAACAAGATATTCAACACCAGGGGTAAGTCTTATTTCACCACCACCACATCATGATATTTATTCAATTGAAGATTTGGCACAGCTTATTTACGACTTAAAGAACGCTAACAGAGATTCGAGAATTTCAGTTAAACTTGTATCAGAAGCAGGTGTTGGTACAGTTGCAGCAGGTGTTGCAAAAGCAGGTGCACAGGTTATTTTAGTATCAGGTTTTGACGGAGGCACAGGTGCAGCTCCTGAAAACTCAATTTATAATGCAGGTCTTCCTTGGGAACTTGGGCTTGCAGAGGCACACCAGACACTTATAGCTAACGAACTTAGAAATAAGGTAGTAGTTGAAACAGACGGAAAATTAATGAGTGGTCGTGACGTAGCCATTGCAGCAATGCTTGGTGCGGAAGAATATGGTTTTGCAACAGCTCCACTTGTAACTATGGGATGTGTAATGATGAGAGTATGTAACCTTGATACTTGTCCTGTAGGTGTTGCAACACAGAACCCTGAACTTAGAAAGAGATTTAAGGGTAAACCTGAATATGTAGTAAACTTTATGAAGTTTATCGCTCAGGAATTACGTGAATATATGGCAAAACTTGGCATTAGAACAGTTGATGAATTGGTAGGTAGAGTAGACTTACTTAAAGTTAAGGATGGCGTAAGCGAAGGAAAAGCTGACGAAGTTTGTCTTTCAAAAATCCTTAATGCTGATTTTGCTGATGTTAGAGTTAAATATGATAAGAAGAATGTATATGACTTTAAGCTTAATGAAACAAAAGACGTTACAGTATTGATTAAGAAACTTGGTAAGGCTCTTGAACAGAAGAAACCTGCTTCAGTTGAAGTTGATGTAACAAATATTGACAGATCATTTGGTACAATCTTTGGTTCAGAAATTACAAAGAAATACAATGACACATTAGAAGATGATATGTATACAGTAAAATGTAACGGCGCAGGCGGACAGAGCTTTGGTGCTTTCATTCCAAACGGTCTTACAATTGAGCTTACAGGTGATAGCAATGATTACTTAGGCAAGGGACTTTCAGGTGGTAAGATTATTGTTAAGCCACCTAAGGAATCTAAGTTTAAGCAGGATGAAAATATTATAATCGGTAACGTTGCATTATATGGTGCAACAAGCGGAAAAGTTTACATTAACGGTGTGGCAGGAGAACGTTTCTGCGTAAGAAACTCAGGTGCCACAGCAGTAGTTGAAGGTGTAGGCGACCACGGCTGTGAATATATGACAGGTGGTAAAGTTGCAGTAATCGGAAAAGTTGGAAAGAACTTTGCAGCAGGTATGAGCGGCGGTGTTGCTTATGTGTTAGATGAAAATAATGATTTGTATAGAAAAGTAAACAAGTCACTTGTATCAACAGAAGAACTTTCAAACAAGTACGATGTATTAGAATTAAAGGCAATGATTGAGGACCACGTAAAATATACTAACTCAATTAGAGGTAAGGAAATTTTAAATGATTTTGAAGAATATCTTCCAAAATTCAAAAAGATAATACCATATGATTACAAGAAAATGCTTAATGCAATTGCAAAGATGGAAGAAAAAGGATTAAATCCGGAACAGGCACAGATTGAAGCATTTTACGCTGCAACAAGATAGGAGGAATAGCGATGGGTAAGCCAACAGGATTTTTAGATTATGAACGTGAAGATGCAAAGGCATCTTCACCTAAAGAAAGAATAAAAAACTTTAACGAATTTCATGAACATTTATCTGAAGAAAAGCAAAAATGCCAGGCAGCAAGATGTATGGATTGTGGCGTGCCATTTTGCCAAAATGGTAAAGTAATATCAGGTATGGTATCAGGCTGTCCTCTGAACAATCTGGTTCCTGAATGGAATGATCTTTTATATCATGGAAATATGGAACAGGCATATAACCGTCTTCACAAGACTAACAACTTTCCTGAATTTACTTCAAGAGTTTGTCCTGCATTGTGTGAAAAGGCATGTACATGCAGTCTTTATGGTGATGCAGTAAGTGTTAGAGATAACGAATATAGCATAATAGAAAATGCTTACAAGGAAGGATATGCATCAGCCAAAACTCCGTCAGTCAGAACAGGTAAAAAAGTAGCTGTAATCGGTTCAGGCCCTTCAGGACTTGCAGTTGCAGATCAGTTAAATAAGAGAGGTCACAGTGTAACAGTGTACGAACGTGATGACAGAGTAGGCGGACTTCTTATGTATGGAATTCCAAATATGAAGCTTGAAAAACACGTTATTGACAGAAAAGTTAATATTATGAAAGAAGAAGGAATAAAGTTTATTACAGGTGTAAATGTTGGAAAAGACATTAAAGCATCAGTATTATTAAAACAATATGACAAAGTGGTATTAGCATGTGGTTCAAGAAATCCTAGAGATATAAAGGCAGAAGGAAGAGATGCCAAGGGAATCTATTTTGCAGTAGACTTTTTAACATCAACAACAAAAAGCTTATTGGATAACGATTTAAAAGAAGGCACATTTATTTCAGCAAAAGGAAAAGACGTAGTAGTAATCGGTGGTGGTGACACAGGAAATGACTGTGTTGGTACAGCTATCAGACATGGAGCAAAAAGTGTTATACAGTTAGAAATGATGCCAAAAGCGCCGGACAAACGTGCAGAAAACAATCCATGGCCTGAATGGCCAAGAATCTGCAAAACAGATTATGGTCAGGAGGAAGCTATTGCAGTATTTGGCAATGATCCAAGAATATATCAGACAACTGTAAAAGAGTTTAAAAAAGACAAGTCAGGAAATCTTACAAAGCTTGTACTTGTAAAGCTTGAAGCAAAAAAGGATGAGAAAACAGGCAGATTAAATATGGTTGAAATACCTGGAAGTGAATATGAAGTAAACTGTCAGTTAGTTCTTATTGCAGCGGGCTTCTTAGGCAGTGAAGACTATGTTACAAAAGAATTTAAGGTAGATATAACAGACAGAACAAATGTGGCTACAAAGGCAGGAAAGTACGCAACAAGTGTTCCAAACGTATTTACAGCCGGAGATATGCACAGAGGCCAGTCATTGGTAGTATGGGCAATTCGTGAAGGCCGTGACTGCGCAAGAGAAGTGGATGAATCATTAATGGGATATACAATGCTGTAGTGGGATGAAATATCAGAAAAGACATAATATAAAAGGAACAGGACCGTCAGTTGAAAAGGCTGAAAGGTCCTGTTTTTAAGTTTGATTGAATTGAGTTCCGTGTCAAGGACATTTTTAAAAAGTTTGTAGTGATTTTTAAATTGCTCCATATGAGTTAAAAGTTGTTCGTATGGGGCAAAAACAAGGCTTGAATACATTCAAACTTAACGTGAACTACCCCATGGAGTAAGGCTTGCGCAGAATATGGGGCAAGTACAAAGCTTGTATATATTCAAATTTAACCGAAACTACCCCATGGAGTAAGGCTTGCGCAGAATATGGGGCAAGTATAAAGCTTGTATATATTCAAATTTAACCGAAACTACCCCATAGAGTAAGAGCTGCGTAGGATATGAGGTACTTTTAAAAGATTTGTACCATATGAGCAGAAAATATCGTATATGGTACAGATATGAAGTTTGCCCAGTTTGATTTCTAAGAAATCTGTACCATATAAGCAGAAATTATCGTATATGGTACAGATATGAAGTTTGGTTAGTTAGATTTCTAATAAATCTGTACCATATGAGCAAAAATTATCATATATGGTACAGATATGAAGTTTGTCTAGTTAGATTTAGAATAAACAAAGAGCTATGCTTAGAAAAAAATCTTACCATTGAGAAGATGTAAGAAATCTAATAGGCATAGCTCTTTTGAGTATTTACAATAACAAATTAAATTGCTAAGAAGTACTTAATAACAGTTGTTATTGAAATATTAGAATTTTTAATTTTGTAATATTGTCCGTTCAGGTTGAAAATAGTATCTCCCAATCCTATGCTTGCAGAATGATTGTCAGATAATCCTAAAGTTATTTTAAAACCTCCAGATAACATTGGATTGTCCATTTTTTCAACATCCAGCATAGACATGTAGGAAAGAATAGCAGAAATTCTATTTTGGTCACTTGTTTCATAAGGTACATCATTAATGTAGTAACTTATTTTTGAAACGCCTCCTGAAATATAAGCATCAAATAAGTTGTTTTTCTTGTAGCCCTCAGTTGGTGGCAGTGGGCACTTATTGGCAACTGTTGGTGTAGTTACTGATTTATTTACTGTTACCTTGCACTTTAATACATATTTCTTGCCATTTTGTTTAACAGTGGCTTTTACAACTGTTGAACCTACTTTCTTTGCAGAAACAATTCCTTTTTTGGAAACCTTTACAATTTTAGAATTATTAGACTTCCAAGATATTTTCGCATTTTTACTAAGCTTTTTAATCTTAAGTGTTTTCTTTGAACCTGTTTCTAATGAAATCTTAGTTGAAGATAACTTTGGAGTCTGTTGTTTAGCCGAAACACTAGTGCTATTAAACAAACAAAAACTGCTTAGCATCATCATAGTAACAAAAATAAACATAAATCTTTTTTTCATATCATTTACCTCCTTAAATAACCGACCTACTTTTGGTAAATCAATTATAATATATTTGATTAAAAAATGAAAGCATGTTAAGATAAAAACATGGAATATATTGTTGCGTAAGTGGAACATATACAGAGGGAACGTTAACAAAGATTGAAGTGTTCATATCTTGAAATAATGAAAAGGAACACTATCAGTACGGAAAAGGAGGAAACACTATGAAAATAACTAAAACAAAACTATTGAGAACACTTTTTGTTATTGCATTAATTATGTATGGAATTACATTTAGCGAAGAAGTAAATGCGAGAACAATCACAGAAGATGAAACAAATCAGATATGTACGGAAATAACACGAAAGATAGAAAATAAAAGTAAATCAGTTATAGAGAACGACTTTAGTAATATAAAGAAGATAACCACATATTATAGCGAGGAGGTGGGTATTAATTCGGAAGAACTGAAAAATATAGCAGTTGGGAAACCGTTTATGATTTATTCTTTATCAGATTCAAAACAAAGTGAATTATACTATTATCCTGCTATAAACAATAAAGAAAACAAAGTTGTTGCTATGATAGAGGTTTATAAGAGTGAAAATAAATGGACTTACAGTATAGGAACGGAATATGTTGAGTATTTAAATGAAATTAATTATTCAGAGAATCAAGACAGATACATTTTTTATAGTAGTGAAGGCAAAATATACGCTGATGATGGAAGTGATTTTGTAAATAAATATGAGATTATAAGCGAAGAAGCTGAAGAATTCAAAAAATTAGAATTGTCGAAAAAAGTAAAGATGATTTCTGACAGAATAGATAATCCTGAATATGAAATTAAAACTCAGTCTCAGTTTTACGATGCTTATAAACTAAGAATGGGATATACACCTACAATGACAGGAACAACATGTCAGCTTTACAATCCGGTTGGACAGGGAAACTATGGATTATGTTGGGCAGCTTGTGTAGCAACAATTGCTAATTATAGAAATGGAACTAATCTAACAGCGATGAATGTTGCTGATGCAGCAAACATTGGTTACAATGATGGAGGTTCACTTACCGATGTTACAAATAGCTTGCATAGATATGGGTTAACGGATTATAGAGAAAATATTAGAACATTGACTTGGGATGAAATATATGATTGCATAATGAATAAAAGTAAGCCATTCTATATGTCATGTTATTACGATTTTTCACAATCAGGACATGCAGTGCTTTGCTTAGGATGTAAAGAAATTTCAAGTAATAAATATATTGTTATATGGAATCCTGGACTAAAAAGCGGAGCAGGTGGTTCGACAATTTTAAAATATTACAAAAATGCAACTACTTTTTCATATGGAAATGAAACATATGTATGGTATTATAGCGCATCTATTTGTAATTAAGTAAATCCGTGCAACGTATAATATATTCTTGTTAAAATATAACTGGTCAACAATTGATGATAATAAAGAAATCATTTTATGTTGACCAGTTTTTTGATAAAAATATAAATGTTTTAGAAAATTTTTAACATACGACACAGACATAGCATAGTAAAGAAAAGAGAAATTTTTAATGCAAAAGAAGTAAAAAATAAGACTGGCAATACAGTTGTAACAGTAAGGGGACGAATGGAAATTTATGTGGCGAAATCTTCTAAAAAGGGCTATAATGTCATATATCTATGTTATTAGGGAGTGTGAAATTTTATAATGAAGAACTTAATTATTACAGGAAGAAACTTAATAAAATCATACGATGGAATACATAATATACTTAGTGATGTTAACATTGAAATAGAAGCAGGTTCTAAGAATTTAATTATAGGAGAGAGTGGTTGTGGAAAGACCACTCTCTTATCTATATTAGAGGGAATCGAGCAGCCTGACAGCGGAGTGTTAATCCTTAAGGATTGTGATATGTATGGAATGAAGTTACAACAATGATTAAAAGAATGGATACAGTATTCGAAATCAAAAACAAAAAAACTTAAAAGGACAGACTATTATGCTTAAAATTACAACAAAAATTATGGAAAGACAAAAGGTGTAAAATATCATTTTGGCATTTATTATTTTAACATTTTCTATTATTTCATTTATATCTATGGGTATATCACAACAGATGTACGGTCAAAAACTTCAATTGGCACTAAAAGAATATGGTGGATTTTCGCAGGCACTCATTCAAATAAAAGATAGTGAATATAATAAATTAAAAAAGAATAATTTGAAACTGGGAAGCTTCTACTGTGAGAATGTTTTTTTATTTGAAAACAAAAAATATACAGTAGGTTATGTGGATAATGACTTTGAAAAGATGGCGAACATAAATGTTCATTTAATAGAGAATGCAAGGATTGGTTCACTTTTTGCAAGAATAAGTGTTGTGTCAGTTCTTGTAATGAGCTGCATATTGGTAAGTGGATTTATTCCGATTAATGAGGCAAAGGAAACTGAAAGCTTTATGCCTATTCCGTCAGTTGATGTTATACAGTTAACTGATAGGGAGCAGAAAGACTTTATGAAAAAATACAACGTGAAAAAAGATGATGTTGTGGTATTTAATGGTAGCGGAATTGATTTGTCTTCAATATTAAATGACCAAGTTACGCTAGGAAAAGTTACAATAAATCAAAAGAAATATTCATTTAATAAGCAGTCTATACATATAAGTAAAATAGTAAATCAAGGGTATAATAATTCTAATATATCAGGTGAAGGTTTAATAACTATAGTTGTACCAAAAAGTAATACTAGTATTAAAAGTATTATTAGTGGGTATGATGACATTTTTATAGAAGCAAAAAATAATATTGATATTTTTAATTTTAAGGATAGCAGGGTAAGTGAAGCTTTGAAGAAACTTGACAGGGAAGTGTTAATAATATTGTATAATTTAATTATTGTTATTATAATTTCTATAATCAGTCGTTTGGTTATAGTTCGTAGCCTTAACAAAATGAAGGTTAGAGACTGGTTGAGAGGAAATGTGTAGTAAGTAAAAGGAGGCAGCTTATGAATGGAAGTCACATTGCCATTCCAACCATTCTTAAGGTAGGAAAAGGCACTTTAAAAGATATAGGAAGTTACATTAAGGACAGCAGAATTGAAAATGCTGTAGTTTATTTTGGAAATGGTCTGGTTGATATGCTTGGAGATACTGTTCTTCAATCATTTCAGAAGGAAAATATTAATGTTTTGGAATATAAGGAACTGGATTCTATTAAAATAGAAGATATAATAGATTTGGCTTTTTCAATTGACAGCAAGGCACAGATTATTGTGGGAATTGGTGGTGGAAAGGTTATTGATGCTGCAAAATATGCAGCTTATTTAAGAAAATTACCTTTCATTAGTGTGCCTACATCTGCATCCAGTGACGGCTTTTCCAGTGCCAGTGCGTCATTACTTGTTAATGGAAGAAGAACTTCTGTGCCGGCAAAACTTGCATATGGAATTATTGCAGACACTGAAGTTATAAAAAGTGCTCCGGAAAAGTTTTTGTATTCAGGTATTGGTGATTTGGTATCAAAAATTACAGCACTTTACGATTGGGTATTTGAGGACGAACACGGATATGCGGTGCTAAATGATTTTGCCATGATGATTGCAAAAAAAGCAGTAAATAGTTTTGTAAGAACTCCTTTTGAAAGTATAAAAGATGACTTGTTTTTAAGAGAGCTTCTTGACTCACTTGCAATGAGTGGAATTGCCAATGAAATAGCAGGAAACAGTTCTCCTGCAAGTGGAAGCGAACATCTTATTTCTCATGCTTTAGATAAAACATTGGAGCATCCGCAACTTCATGGAATTCAGGTTGGAATTGCAACTTATATAATGAGCAAGGTTCAGGACCACAGATATATTCGTGTAAATAAGATTTTTGAAGATACAGGTTTCTGGGATTATGTAAGCACCCTTGAACTAAAACGTGAGGATTATGCAAGGGCAATTGATATTGCACCGTCAATAAAACCACACAGACATACTTATCTCCATGAGAAAAAATATAGGGAGCTGGCAAAAAAAGTTCTCTATGAAGATGAAGTTTTAAAGAAAGTGTTTGGCTGAATATAAGCTATTGTGGTATAATACTTTAGTTCAAATGATTTATTTTTGGAGGATAATATGAAAGTATTAATGTTTAACGGAAGCCCTAAAGCTAAGGGCTGTACATATACAGCATTGGAAGAGATGGCTAAAGTCTTAAATGAAGAAGGCATTGAAACAGAGATTATGCACGTAGGAGCACACCCACAGGGAAGTTGTATGGGCTGTGGCGGTTGCTCAAAAACAGGTGAATGTGTGTATGGTGGAGAAGTAGTTGAAGCAGCAAAGAAGCTTAAAGAAGCTGACGGAGTCGTTTTTGGAAGCCCTGTTCATTATGCATCAATTAGTGGAAATATGATGGGATTTCTTCACAGATTATCATGGAGTGCAGGAAAAGATTTAAAATATAAGCCGGCAGCTATGGTTGTAAGTGCAAGAAGAGCAGGAACAACAAGTGCTCTTGATGAAATTGCAAAGATACCTGAGTTTTTCCATATGCCATTAATTAACGGAAATTATTGGCCAATGGTTCACGGAAGCACACCTGATGATGTAAGAAAAGATGAAGAAGGTCTTCAGATAGTAAGAAATATTGGACGAAATATGGCTTGGATTTTGAAGTGCATTCAGGTTGGAAAAGAAAATGGAATTGAACATCCACAGCCGGAAGATCCAGTTAAGACTAATTTCATCCGTTAATAAAACTGTTACAAAATATTTATCTGATTTATAAGAAAGAATGGTAGAGTACTGACTAAGGGTAAGTGCTAACTTAAAAACGGATAGCGAAAGGAGATCTTATGGAAGACCAGACTATTATTGACAATGAAGCAGAGAACAAGGATTTACATAATGCTTCAGAAGAGAAAGAAGAAAACAAAGATTTACGCAATGCTTCAGACAAGAAAGAAAAGAAGAAAGAAAAAGAGAAAGTTGATCCCAAGAAGGAATTTTTCAGTTGGGTAAGAATTTTTGTTGTAGCCATTGCTTTGGCATTGTGCATTAATAATTTTCTTATAATTAATGCCAACGTACCATCAGGCTCAATGGAGAATACAATTATGACAGGTTCAAGAATGATTGGACTTAGAACAGCTTATTGGTTCAAGGAACCACAGAGAGGTGAAATCATAATTTTCAAATATCCTGATGATGAATCAGAAAACTTCGTAAAGAGAGTAATTGGTTTGCCGGGAGAAAAGGTAACAATTAAAGATTCAAAGATTTATATTAATGACTCAAAAGAGCCATTAAAAGAAACATACTTAAAAGAGGATTGGTACTGGGAAAATGGCTCAGAGGAATCCGGTGGAGAGCTTGTATATCAAGTGCCAGAAGACAGTTATTTCGTCTTAGGTGACAACAGAAACAATTCTAAGGATTCAAGACTTTGGACAACAACAAACTATGTAAGCAAGTCAAAAATAATTGCAAAGGCAGAGTTTGTGTATTGGCCATGGAAAGTCAAGGGAATGCTGGAAACAGCCAAGTATGATTAGAGTGGATTGATTAATTTAGAATGAAATTAGAATAAGAAAGATTGAAATTATAAAGAAGATGAAAGGTATATCGCTGAAAGGTGGTATGCCTTTTGGTTTTGGGGGAGTATACGAAAAAAATTCGCTTTATGCAATACTTTTGGGAGCGACAGGACCGGTCTTTCGGCTGCGATTACGTGTCGTAGAGCGAAAACGTTATGTCACGCGTAATTTATTCAAATTTTCATATATTTTCGTTTCTAATTACGTGTCGTGGAACGAAAACGCTACACCACAAGTAATTTATTCAAATTTTCGTATATTTTCGTTTCCAATTACGTGTCGTGGAACGAAAACGCTACACCACAAGTAATTTATTCAAATTTTCGTATATTTTCGTTTCCAATTACGTGTCGTGGAACGAAAACGCTACACCACAAGTAATTTATTCAAATTTTCGTATATTTTCGTTTCCAATTACGTGTCGTGGAACGAAAACGCTACACCACAAGTAATTTATTCAAATTTTC
>ERZ772889.979-NODE-979-length-28433-cov-5.028085_pt1 | contig 28433 bp, 19 predicted proteins | sample MGYA00512127_ERZ772889 | MGnify/ENA primary metagenome ERZ772889 (study PRJEB29015, sample SAMEA2737689) | human gut metagenome | biome: human gut; feature: human-associated habitat; material: faeces | place: China | collected 2012 ...
TCCCTTGCCATACATCAAGTATGCCTGCGGAATTTCTAGGCAATCTGCCGAAAAATCTGACGACGCATCTTACGCACAAGCTTTATTCAGTGCTTCCTTTACAGCATACCTTTATTATAGCTGTTCGAAATAACGATGTCAATGCACAAATGATACAATTTTATGTACAAAGAATACAACAGATTCCATGGAAAACAGAACAAGGACCATGCTGTAAAAAATACAGCCCAGTCCTTGTTCTGTGGGATTATATGTAGGGCATGTTTCTGCAAGGATGCCTGAAGATAAGCACACACGTTTTGCAGAATCCATGCCTTGTGAACAGCACTGCCGGAAAGAGGTAGGCAGCACTGCCGTTCAGGGGAGAGGATTGTCATTCTTCAAAGGTCTTGCCCCACTGGATATAGTCGATAAATCCGGCATTGCCGGCAGCCTTGGGGCGGAGGACAGCACCGCGGCTCTTAGAATGCTGCTGTACCTTGTCTGCAACAGAAGCTGCTACCAGCTCCATTGCCGGATCGTCCGCGTCCAGTTCCACGCAGAGTTCTGCCTTGCGGTCCAGTCCGCGGTTCCGGAAATAGACGAACAGGTTCGCTGTCACCATAGCCAGATTCAGCAGGTATACGACTAACACATAGGCGTTGTGTACGTTGACACCGATGATGAACTTGGCACAGATGCCTGCCACATAGCCGACGATCAGCAGGAGAATAAAGGGCAGGCTCATGCCTTTGGCACTGCGGCACTTGTAATTTTTCACCAGATTGATTGGCCATGAACAGCCGAAGCAGATCAGCATTGCCGTTTCCAGAATTCCACCCATGATGTTGTCCTCCATTTTTCTTGGGCAATGCCGCACAAAGATTGTGCGGTATTGCCCTTGATGTTTGTAGAATTGTGTCGTTGTGCGGACGAATGGTATTGTCATTCGCCTCACTTAGTATACCACAAGTGGAATTGGTACGTCCAATATTTATTTGGGCTGAATCAATAATACAAAACCTATGAATTCGGATTATCCCCAGTTTTCATAGAATGAAATATACAACCTGCACAAGTTGTGTACGTCGTATTTATGGAAATCGCCGTTATGTGAACGATACCACAGGAAGAAAAAATCTGTCCGTCCTATAAATACAAGCGTATTTACCAAAAACACAAAATAAAACAAGGAAAATTTGTCGCATTTCCCTATTGATTTTTTGTCGAAAAACCAATATACTAATATAGTGACACTGTATAAGGCGAAGTATAAGGCGAATGCAGTGCAATTCGGCGGTTTTTGAGATTGACCGCAAATAAATGCAGATAAGGAGTTGAAAGGAGATCTTCGGGTTTTCTTTCAGAGTGAAACATATGGCAACAAAAGTAGTAAAGTTCGGCGGCAGCAGTCTGGCGGACGCAAAGCAGATTCAGAAGGCAGCAGCAATCATCAAGGCAGATCCGCAGCGGCGGTATGTGGTACCGTCTGCCCCCGGCAAGCGGTTCTCCAAGGACATCAAGGTGACCGATATGCTGTACACCTGCTATGATCTGGCAGAACAGGGACTGGATTTCTCCGATGCCCTGCAGGCAATTCGGGAACGGTATAACGATATTATCACCGGTCTGGGCATGACCTTTTCTCTGGACGATGAGTTCGAGGAAATCGCAGCAAACTTCAAGAAGCGTGCCGGCAAGGACTATGCCGCAAGCCGCGGCGAATACCTGAACGGGAAAGTCATTGCTGCATATCTGGGCTTCCCCTTTGTAGATGCTGCTGAAGTGATCTTTTTCCAGCCAGACGGCAGCCTGAACGATGAAAAGACTGAATCCGTTCTGCGGGAACGCCTCAGCACACTGGAACATGCTGTAGTTCCGGGCTTCTATGGCTGCGGAGCAGACGGCTATGTCAAGACGTTCTCCCGCGGCGGCAGCGACGTGACCGGTTCTATCGTAGCCGGTGCGGTAAAGGCTTCGCTGTACGAGAACTGGACAGACGTTTCCGGTTTCTTGGTGGCAGACCCCCGCATTGTGGACGATCCGGCAGTGATTCGCACGATTACCTATACCGAACTGCGGGAGCTGTCCTATATGGGTGCATCGGTACTGCATGAAGCAGCGATCTTTCCGGTACGTTCCGCAGGCATTCCGATCAATATCCGCAACACCAACGCTCCGGAAGAACCGGGCACAATGATCGTTCCGGACAGCACTGATGAGGAACTGTCTGCGTATACCATTACCGGTATCGCCGGCAAGAAGGACTTCACTTCGATCAATATCCACAAGGACCTGATGAACAGCCAGATCGGCTTCTGCCGCGACGTACTGAATGTTCTGTCGGAACACCAGATTCCGCTGGAACATATGCCGTCCAGCATCGACTCCATGACCGTTATTGTGGATTCGGCTCACCTGAACGGTCTGGAAGAAGAAATCCGCACTGAGATCATCAAGGCAGTACAGCCGGACAGCATCGAAACTGAAGACGGCATCGCTCTGATTGCCGTAGTGGGTCGCGGCATGTGCCGTACCCGCGGTGTGGCTGCGAGAATCTTTGCCGCACTGGCACACGCACACATCAACGTTCGCATGATCGATCAGGGCTCCAGCGAGCTGAACGTAATCGTTGCCGTAAAGGAAACCGATTTCGAGCAGGCAATTCGCTGCATCTATGATATGTTCGTCAATTCCGTTGCGTAAAGGCAAAACAGATTAAGGCAATACCGCACAAAGTCGCCAGACGCTCTTTGTGCGGTATTGCCTTAACAATAAAAAACCGTACCCTCGGCAGACTGTGCCGGAGGTACGGTTTTTGTTTTTCATGGGAATATCTGTCATTCCCAGATGCGGTCGTACAGGTCGTTTTCGTCTGTCCAGCGGGGCAGCACATGAGGACGCATAGCGAAAATCAACAGCAGAAACGTCAGCAGGATCAGCAGTTCGCCGCCCAGACTGCGAATGACAAAGGGCACAACGAATTCCGCAGTAGCACGTCCGGTGCGGGAAAGCATAGAGATTCGTTCTGCCATAGGAGCCAGAATCGCTCCGCTTCCGATGACCGTCAGGACAATGCCAGCCAGCCGGCAGAGTGTTCCCACCCATTTGGGCAGCCGCAGCAGCCAGAGCAGCAGCAGCAGAAAGAACATGCCCACCTCCAGCCAGTGAACGAGGTTGGGGGTGATGCAGGCGATCAGTGCCAGAATTGCCGCCGGAATCAGTGTCAGTTCTGTGCGACGCTGCCGGAACAGGAAGCAGAACACACACAGCAGCAGTGCCGCAGCCAGTGTTGCCCAGTAGTCCCAGTACTGGGTGTAGTGGGGCATGGAAATCAGCGTATAGATGTTGTCCAGACAGAGCAGTCCGGAGAGAATGCCGGCAGCGAAAGGCAGTTTCGACTGGGGCGGCAGGTAATACCGATATTTTTGCAAAGGAATGCCTCCTTTTCTCAAGATACCTTAATAGTATACCAGTTCTATGCGTTTTTGTCAAATGGGCGGGAGTTTGACAAAAATGTAAACTTCTCAAAATCCCTCTTGACATTTTCGGGGAATGTGCTAAAATAGTTCCAAGCTAAACAGTCTATCATTAAACTGTTTTCTGATAAACAATTCAGGAGGTGTAAGATGCGGCATTTAGGATTAGAGGTGCACCGGCTGGAAAAGCTGATGGCACGGCAGCGGGGGTACTCTGCGGCACATCAGGACGCAGACCGGCAGACCGGCATGCACGGGTATCTGCTTCGCTATCTGTACGAAAATCAGGAACGGGACGTGTTCCAGCGGGACATTGAAAAGGCGTTTTCCATTAGCCGTTCGTCGGTGACGGTAACGCTGCAACTGATGGAGAAAAACGGGCTGATCCGGCGGGAGAGCGTGGCACAGGACGCACGGCTCAAGCGAATCGTGCTGACACAGAAAGCCAGGGATCTGCACCGGCAGATCGAAGCGGACATTCTGGCGTTTGAATCAAATCTTGCCCGTGGAATCTCAGAGGAGGAGCAGGAAGTCTTTCTCCGCGTGGCAAAGAAAATGCAGGAAAATCTGCGGGAAGACCTTGCAAAGCAGGGCATTTCTATCTGTAAAGGAGGAGATTGCGAATGATTCGAAAATTGATGCAGTCGATTCGGGAATTCAAACTGTTTTCCCTGCTGTCACCGCTGTTTGTGGTGCTGGAAGTCGTCATGGAAGTGGTGATTCCCATTCTCATGGCGAAGCTGATCGACGACGGCATTGACGGCAGCGGCGGCATGGACGCGGTGATGCACTATGGCTGGATCTTGCTGGTGTGCTGTGTGCTCTCCCTGATTTTCGGGGCACTGGCGGGGCATTTTGCGGCATTTGCCTCTGCCGGTTTTGCACGGAATCTGCGGCACGATATGTTCTACCGCGTACAGGGCTACTCGTTTTCCAATATCGATAAGTTTTCAGCCGCCAGCCTTGTCACCCGTATGACCACAGACGTGACCAACGTGCAGAACGCCTATCAGATGTTAATTCGTGTGGCACTGCGTTCGCCGGTGATGCTGATCTTCTCCATGGCAATGGCGTTTCACCTGAGTGCGAAACTGGCTCTGATCTATCTGGCAGCCATTCCGGTGCTGGGTGTGGGGCTGTACTTCATTATGACACGGGTGCACCCCATTTTTGAACGGGTGTTCAAAACCTATGACAAGCTGAACAACGTGACACAGGAGAACCTGCACGGGATTCGCGTGGTGAAATCCTTTGTGCGGGAAGAACACGAGATCCAGAAGTTTTCCGGCATTTCGGAGAACATTTATCAGGACTTTTCCAGGGCAGAAAAGCGGCTGGCATTTAACATGCCGCTGATGCAGTTCTGCATGTACGTCTGTCTGATTCTGGTATCGTGGTTCGGTGCCAGAATGATCGTCAGCCGGACACTGACCACTGGCGAACTGATGAGCCTGATGACCTATGCCATTCAGATTCTGTCCTGCCTGATGATGCTGTCTATGGTGTTCGTTATGATCACCATGTCCCGTGCCTCCTGCGAGCGTATTGTGGAAGTGCTGGACGAGGAGAGTGACATTACCAGTCCGGCAGATGCCGTGACCGCGGTGCCGGACGGCAGCGTGGACTTCAACCATGTCAGCTTCAGTTACAGCAAGCGGGAAGATAAATGCTGTCTGGAAGACGTGGATCTGCACATTCCGGCTGGCATGACCGTAGGCATTCTGGGCGGAACCGGCAGTGCCAAGAGTTCGCTGGTGCAGCTGATTCCCCGTCTGTATGATGCCACAGTGGGCACAGTGCAGGTAGGCGGTATCGACGTTCGCCGGTATGACGTGGAAACGCTCCGGCAGGAAGTGGCAATGGTGCTGCAAAAGAACGTGCTGTTTTCCGGCACGATCAAGGAGAATCTCCGCTGGGGTGATCCTGATGCCACCGACGAGGAAATGGAACGTGTCTGCCGGCTTGCCCATGCAGACGAATTTATCCAGACCTTTCCGGAGGGGTATGACACCTATATTGAACAGGGCGGTTCCAATGTTTCCGGCGGACAGAAACAGCGGCTTTGCATTGCACGGGCACTGCTGAAAAAGCCAAAGATCCTGATTCTGGACGACTCCACCAGTGCCGTGGACACCCACACGGACGCTTGTATCCGGCAGGCACTGCGGGACGAAATCCCCGATACCACCAAGTTTATCATTGCCCAGCGTGTTACTTCTCTGATGGACGCGGACCGGATTATTGTGCTGGACGAGGGCAGGATAGACGGTATCGGTACCCATGAGGAGCTCCTGAAAAATAACGCCATTTATCGGGAAGTATATGAATCACAGCAGAAAGGAAGTGTACCGCAATGAGTGAAAGACGACAGGGACCTCCGCCCCGCGGTGTGATGGTGCCGGGAGCAGCTAAGGGTGCCGGAAAAAGCTTCGTCCGGCTGCTCTCGTATATGAAACGGTACTGGATGCAGCTGATACTGGTGTTTGTCTGCATTCTGGTCAGTGCTGTGGCAGGCGTGGCAGGTTCTACGTTCCTGCAAACGCTGATCGATGACTATATTTCTCCCATGCTACTGAACGGCAGCCGTGACTTTTCCGGACTGGCAGGGGCACTGGCAAAGCTGGGCGTACTGTATGCCGCCGGCATTCTGGGTACGCTGTTCTATAACCGGCTCATGGTCGTTGTGGCACAGGGCATTCTGAAAACCATTCGGGACGAGATGTTCTCCCATATGCAGACACTGCCCATTCGCTTTTTTGACACCCACGCCAGCGGCGATGTAATGAGCCTGTACACCAATGATACCGATACGCTCCGGCAGATGCTGGCACAGAGTATCCCGCAGATCTTTTCTTCGATCGTCACAGTCATTGCAGTGTTCGTGGCAATGGTGCGGCTGAGTATCTGGCTGACGCTGTTTGTGCTGGCGTTTGTGGCATTGATGATGCTTGTTACCAAGTTTGTAGGCGGCAAAAGCGGTGCTTTTTTTGTGAAGCAGCAGAACTCCATTGGTGCGGTAAACGGCTATATCGAGGAAATGATTCACGGACAGAAAGTCATCAAGGTGTTCTGCCACGAGGAACAGACCAAGGCGGACTTCGACAAACACAACGACGAATTGTTTCAGAACGCCGCATGGGCGAACAGCTTCGCCAATATCCTCATGCCGATCATGAACAATCTGGGTTATGTCCAGTATGTGCTGCTGGCAATGCTGGGCGGTGCACTGGCGTTCCACGGCGTAGGCGGTCTGACACTGGGTGCAATTGCCGCGTTCCTGCAATTGAGCCGCAGCTTCACCATGCCGATCAGCCAGATCTCCCAGCAGGCCAGTGCGATCGTCATGGCACTGGCAGGAGCAGGACGCATCTTCGAACTGCTGGACGAGGAGCCGGAAACCGATGAGGGCTATGTTACGCTGGTCAATGCCGAGGAGCAGGATGGCGTGCTGACAGAAACCGACCACCGCACCGGCGTGTGGGCGTGGAAGCACCCTCACGGGGACGGCACGGTCACCTATACCCGTATGGCAGGGGACGTGCAGTTCTTTGACGTGGACTTCGGTTATGTGCCGGAAAAAATCGTGCTGCATGATGTGAGCCTGTACGCCAAGCCCGGCGAAAAGGTGGCGTTTGTCGGGGCGACCGGTGCCGGAAAGACCACGATCACGAACCTGATCAACCGGTTCTACGATCTGGCAGACGGCAAGATTCGCTACGACGGCATCAACATCAACAAAATCAAAAAGGCAGACCTGCGGCGTTCGCTGGGTATCGTATTGCAGGACGTAAATCTGTTTACCGGTACGGTCATGGACAATATCCGGTACGGCAGACTGGACGCGACAGATGAAGAATGCATCGCGGCGGCAAAGCGTGCCAACGCTCATCACTTTATCATGCTGCTGCCGGACGGCTATCAGACGGTATTGTCCGGTGACGGCTCCGGCTTGTCACAGGGACAGCGGCAGCTGCTCTCCATTGCCAGAGCCGCCGTTGCAGACCCGCCGGTCATGATTCTGGACGAGGCGACATCTTCCATTGACACCCGCACGGAACGCATTGTACAGGCAGGTATGGATGCTCTGATGCACGGCAGAACCGTGTTTGTTATCGCCCACCGGCTGTCTACCATTCAGAATTCCGATGTGATCATGGTATTGGATCACGGCAGAATTATCGAACGGGGCAGTCATGAAAAACTCATGGCGGAAAAGGGCAGATATTACTTGCTGTACACGGGCATGCAGCAAAATGCGTAAATAAAGGAAACGCCCGCCTGACAGCTTTATGCAGTGTTTCCTAAAACTTCTCAATCAAGAAAAACCGGACTGTGTGGTGCAGTCCGGTTTTTTTGTTGTTTCTATGATTTTTAAGGCAATACCGGACAATCTTTGTGCGGTATTGCCTTAACCGTTTCGGCGGGTTGCCGCATCGTCAAACTGGCGGATTCGCAGGTGGATCCCCAGTCGGTCTGCAAGCTGCTGTGCAGCTTCCAGTTCTGGCTTCGGCAGAATGTCCACCACGCTGAACATCACCTGCGGCACGTACTGCTTGCAGTCCAGTGCAAACTGCTGCATTGCCGGATAGGCTGCCGCACCGTATTTCGGACGTGTGACTTTCAGGTATTCCGCTTCTGTGCCGGCGTTCAGGCTGACGGATACAATGTCCACCAGTCCTTTCAGGTCTGCCGCCGTCTTTCTGCCGTGGATCAGGTCAGACAGTCCGTTGGTGTTGATGCGAATGGTCTTGACACCGCGGGCTTTCAGCAACTTTGCGGTTTCGCACAGGGTTTCCAGCCGTTCGGTAGGTTCGCCGAAGCCGCAGAATACCACTTCCTGATAATGGGACAAGTCCTCTTTGTCCAGTGCTGCCCGAATCTCTTCCATAGACGGTTCATGATCCAGCCACAGCGGGTCGGAACCGTATGCCCCGTCACACATGGTGCGGATACAAAACGTACAGGCACAGGGACAGCGGTTGGTAATATTCAGATAGAGATTTTTGCCTACTGCATAGGCGATGGTCATTGCTTTCTGCATGAAAAATCACTCCTATTTATGATATTTGGTGCCGGATAAGATCTGATAGCTCCGGTAGATTTGTTCCAGCAGCATTACCCGTGCCAGCTGGTGGGGGAACGTCATGGCGGACATGGACAGCCGCAAATTTGCCCGCTGCTTTACCGCATCAGCCAGTCCGTAGGAACTGCCGATCAGAAATGTGACGGCACCGTTCTCGCCGCCCTGTGCCGCCTGTTCCAGCTTCTTCGCCAGTCCGGTGCTGTCCAGCTGTTTGCCCTCGATGCACATGGCAATGCAAAAGCCCTTGGCACGTTTCAGCAGTTCTGCCCCTTCTTTTTCCAGAGCCGCCGCAATTTCCTTTTCCGAGGGGTTCTGGGGTAGGGGAACCGGCTCCAGTTCTGTCACCTGCAACTGGCAGAAACGGGACAGCCGCTTTTCGTATTCTTTGCAGGCTTCCCGCAGATAGCTTTCCTTGCACTTTCCCAGTGCTATGATTTGTATCGTCTGCATCAGAAGATCACCGCCTGTTTCAATCCTTCCGGCGAGGAAACCTGCAACAGGAAGTCCTGATTTCGCCGCATGCCCTGTTCCTGCAAATGCTCCAGCACCGTCTGCTGTGCCAGCGGCATGGTGTTGTTATTTTCGCTGAGATGCCCCAGAATCAGCCGTGTGGTGCCATGTGCAATGAGAGCCTCTGCCATACCGGCACTGTCCCCGTTGGAGAGATGTCCGTACTTTCCGCGAATACGTTCCTGTAGCATTTCCGGATAGGGACCGTTTCGCAGCATGTTCGGATCGTAGTTTGCCTCCAGAAGCACCAGATCGGCTCCGTATACGCCCTTTTTCACTTCCGGTGTCACGCAGCCCAGATCAGTGCACACGGCACAGGTCTGCCCGTCTGACAGTTCAAAGCGATAGCCGCAGCTGCCGGGGGAGTCGTGCATGGTGGCAAATGCAGTTACGGCTGCGGTGTCGGTATGTATGGTTTCCGCAGGAAGAATCTCCCGCAGGTCGGCGTTCTGGGGAAACTTGTCCAGCACCCGCAACTGTGCCAGCGTTTCTGCCGTTCCGTAAACCGGTACGGGGTGCTGGTTCAGAAATACCCGCAGTCCCTTGATGTGGTCGGTGTGGGTGTGGGTAATACAGATTCCCTGCACAGCTTCGGCAGAGAGCCCGTGAGCCTCCAGAGACTGCACCAGTTTACGGCAGGTGGCTCCGGCATCGACCAGCATGCCGCCGGCAGGGCCGCCGATAAAGGAGGCGTTGCCCTTACTGGAACTGAACAGAGAATAAAATTTCGACAAGATCAGATCTCCTCTTTTCCACAAGAAAAGCCGCCAACGAAGCTGACGGCTTTTTGCATTTGAATGATGTTTTGGCTTAGAGTGCTTCTTTCAGCTTCGCTGGTATTGCCGGATCGGAAACCTTCTGAATATCTGCACCGATCTGCCGCAGCTTTGCGTCCAGATTAGCGTATCCGCGTTCGATGTGATAGATGTCCTCGATCTCGGTCACGCCGTGTGCAGCCAGTCCTGCCACGATCAGGGCAGCTCCTGCACGGAGATCACAGGCTTTCACCGGTGCTCCGGTAAGCTTTCCGGTACCCTCTACTACGGCAACCTTGCCGTCCACGGAAATATCTGCACCCATGCGGCGGAGTTCGTCCACATAGCGGAACCGCTGTTCCCAGACACCTTCGGTGATGATGCTGGTACCCTCTGCCAGTGTCAGCAGAGTGGTGATCTGCGGCTGCATATCTGTGGGGAAGCCGGGGTGCGGCATGGTCTTGACGTTGGTACGCACCAGCGGACCGTCTACCCATACCCGAACACTGTCGTCAAATTCCTCGATATTGACACCGATCTTCCGCATTTTGCTGGTGATCGGCTCCAGATGCTTCGGAATGACATTGGTCACCAGCACGTCGCCCTTGGTGGCAGCGGCAGCGATCATAAACGTGCCCGCTTCGATCTGATCCGGAATGACGGAATACACTGCACCGTGCAGCCGTTCTACGCCGCGGATCTTGATGACATCGGTACCTGCACCCATGATCTCTGCACCCATGGAGTTCAGGAAGTTTGCCAGATCGACGATGTGCGGTTCCTTGGCGGCGTTTTCAATGACAGTCAGACCCTTGGCACGGACTGCTGCCAGCATGGCATTCATCGTGGCACCAACGGAAACCACATCTAAGTAGATCTGATTGCCTGTCAGTTGGTCTGCCACCAGATCTACCATGCCGTGTTCAATGTTGCACTTGGCACCCAGTGCCGCAAATGCTTTCAGATGCTGGTCAATGGGGCGGTCGCCCAACGGACAGCCGCCGGGCATGGAAACTCTCGCTTTGCCATAGCGTCCCAGCAGTGCACCCAGAAAATAATACGATGCACGCATCTTTCGTGCACTCTCATAGGGTACACAATAATTGGTCAGACCTGCCGCTGAAATGCGGACGGTGGTCTTGGTCAGATACTCTACGGTTGCACCCATTTCGCTCATGATCTGCAGGCTGATGGATACATCACTGATGTCCGGAACATTTTCCAGAACACAAGGCTCATCAGAGAGCAGCACGGCAGGGATCAGTGCGACTGCTGCATTCTTTGCTCCGCTGACTTCTATTTCGCCGGTGAGCCGATGCCCACCGTGAATGACAAATTTATCCAATTTCGTCTCTCCTTTTTTCTGTGCCACCCAATTGTCCATTGCTGTGATGACATCGGGAAAGGAACCGGTATCACCCAGATACGGCGGCACATCAGGGACATTCCCGCAGCAGCTTGTCGCAGGTCGTCCCCGTTCCACGATTTCGTGCGGCACGTGTCATTGGCATGCAGGCATGCCGCACTGTTTCCGGCAGTGAAAACTGCTGCCGGTTGACTTCCATTTCCGGAGCGATTCTCCGGTGAGCATACAAACATAGTTTGCATGCTATCTTCTTCATTATACACGAATTCTGATACTTTGTAAAGTAAAAACCAAACTTTTTTCGCGTTATTTGGAAGTATCGACGGAAATGTTCTCCCGTGTGAAAACTAGTTTGTATGGAATCCATAAGGGGAAATATGTATTTTTCAAAAACGAAAGATTTCCCGTCATTTTTTTGTATTTTCGGCGGTGTCTGCAAATTCACCATAGGTGCCGATCTCAATGTTCTGGATGCGGATTTCATCTTCCGGCGGGGTATAGCCGCCCTCCGTAGCGGCAGGCTGGGTCGCTGCTTCTGTGATCTTGTCAATGGTATCGAAGCTTTCGTCCCCGTAAGCCTGTGCAAAGACAGTCATCTGCTGGGAGTAGTTCGGCACGCCGCCGCGTTCCAGAAATGCATCGTTGATTTTTTCTGCATTTTCGGAAACCGACTGCAACTCCTCTTTGGTGGAATCGTCGAAAACGATAGAATTGCACACTACAAAGCGGGTACCGCAGTAGGAGGTCATTCTGCCGGTGAAGCGGTCTAAAATGTTGCCCTCCTTGGAGGTCGTCGGCACGCAGAATGCCCCGCGGAACGGCCAGAGATCGCCGCTGGTTTCCCGTTCTACTTTTTCATAGGTGCCGTCTGCATCGCTGTCCAGCGAGCCGTCTGCATTGGGGCTTCCTGCTTCGAAGTATACGCCCTTTTCCACCGAGAACACATAGGTGTCGTCATAGTAGCCGGATTCTGCCAGTTCGGTGAACTGCTTTACATACGCCGGTGCCTGTTCCGGAAACAGTTCTGCCACGATCGTGCCGGCGGTGGTAGTGATCTTCATGGCAGGAGCGTCTGATTCCGGTTCGTCCAACTGGATCAGCTGCACCTTGCTCATGTCCACAAACGCCTTGCTCTGCTGCTCCAGATAGTTGGTGCAGGCGAACACGCCCATGCAGATCAGCGTCATCACAACCAGCAGGATAAAAATTCGGGTAATGGTCTTTTTATGGTTTTTGAGTGCCATAGCTTTCCTTTCCGGAGTGGATTCTCACGCAGTTACGCGTCGATCTTGGTGATTTCAGTGCCCTGTCTGGTTTCCCGTACTGCATAGCCCAGTGCAGCGATCTCGTCCCGCAGACGGTCTGCCTCGGCGAAGTCCTTTGCCTTGCGGGCAGCCTGCCGCTGTTCAACCAGTGCGGTGACTTCTGCCGGAATTGTATCAGCCTGTTTCCGGTTGTACAGCAAGCCCATGACACCAGTCAGCTCGTCAAACAGCTTTGCACCGGCTTCCAGCTGCTCCTTGGAGGTGGAAGCATCTGCACTCATGCGGTTCAGGTCGCGTACCAGTTCAAAGATCGCAGTCATGCCGTCTGCGGTGTTGAGGTCGTCGTCCATTGCAGTGATGAACTGTTCTTTCCGCTTGGCGAAAGTTTCCGTTGCTTCAGCGGAGATCTCGCCGGACTTTGCCGCAGCAATGGCACGATCCAGTGTGTCGCGGCAGACATAGAGCCGTTCCAGAGATGCCTTGCAGGCGTCCAGCAGTTCCTTGCAGTAGTTGATGGGGCTGCGGTAGTGTGCCTGCACCATCATGTAGCGAATGACTTCATAGCCGTACTGCTCTGCCACTTCCCGCACGGTGAAGAAATTGCCCAGCGACTTGGACATTTTCTTGTTGTCGATGTTGATATAGCCGTTGTGCATCCAGTAGTGGGCAAAGGGTTTGCCGTTGGCAGCTTCACTCTGTGCGATTTCGTTTTCATGGTGGGGGAAGATCAGATCCTGACCGCCGCAGTGGAGGTCAAAGGTTTCGCCCAGATAATGGCAGGACATGGCAGAGCACTCAATGTGCCAGCCCGGTCTGCCCTTGCCCCACGGCGATTCCCAGTAGGGTTCGCCCGGCTTTGCAGCTTTCCACACGGCGAAGTCCAGCGGTTCTTCCTTGCCGTCGTTGATGTCGATGCGGGCACCAGCCTGCAATTCTTCAATAGGCTGACCGGACAACTTGCCATATTCCGGAAAAGAGGAAGTGCGGAAGTAAACATCTCCGTTGGCAGCGGCATAGGCATGACCGGAGTCTACCAGCTTTTTTACAATGTCGATGATGAGATCCATGCAGCTGGTGACGGTGGGGTGTACATCAGCGTCCATGACGTTCAGCCCGTGGGCATCGGTCTTGTACTCGGCAATATACCGCTTGGCAATTTCTGCCGCAGTGGTGCCTTCTTCGTTTGCCTTTTTGATGATCTTGTCGTCTACATCGGTGAAGTTCTGCACATAGGTGACCGTGTAGCCGCGGTACTTCAGATACCGCCGCAGCACATCGAATGCACAGATCGGGCGGGCATTGCCGATGTGGATATAGTTGTAGACGGTAGGACCGCAGGCATAGATGCCCATGTGCCCTGCTGTCATGGGGACGAGTTCTTCTTTTTTTCGTGTCAGCGTGTTATAGATCTGCATGACCGTTCTGCTCCTTTATACTATTATATAATATATGCACATTATGTAGGAACGGCAGTGCCGTTCCGGTTTGGCTTATCCAAACAAAAATTGTTGAAACTCTCCCATAGACGGGAAAATTTTTGCCGCAAGCTGTTCCATTTCCGGTGTGGGCGGCAGCAGGTCGGGAATCATGATCGCCTGCATGCCGGCTGCGGCGGCGGAGCGAATCCCGTTGTAGGAATCCTCCACCGCATAAGCCTCTGCCGGCAGTACGCCCAGTTCCCGACAGGCAGTCTGGTAAATCTCCGGATTCGGCTTGCTGTGCTGCACCATGTCGCCGCCGATGATCTGATCGAACATCTGTTCCAAGCCGAAATGCTGCATCTCTTTCCGAACTATCACTGCCCGTGTGGAGGAGGCGATGCCGGTTTTCCAGCCGTGGGCACGGAGTGCCGTCAGCATTTCCCGCACACCGGATTTCAGTTCCAGCCTGCCGGCTTCCACGTTCTCCCAGTACTTTGCGGACATCTCCGCCTTGTATGTGTCGTAGGGAAAATCGGCTCCGTATTTCTCCAGAAACATCTGTCGTGCCATGTCGGCATTGCTGCCCAGACACCGGTGGCAGATCTCCTGTATTTCCGGAATTCCGTGGAGTTTCGCCGTCTGTTCCCAGCACTGAAGCACCAACGCTTCGGAGTCAAACAGCACGCCGTCCATATCAAATACCACACACTGCATGGATCATTCCTCCGTTTTCTCCGTCTGTTCCTGTTTTTCCAATTTAGACATCTCCGTCCGCAGACAGGTCACTGCGGATTTCAGCATGGTGATGTCCTCCATGGTCAGATCCGGAATGTGGATCTGATCCAGATCCTGCTGCTGAACCTTTTGTCCTGCCATGCGGGCGATTCTCGCCGGAACGCCTACGGCGGTACAGTTGTCAGGAATGTCTTTCAGGACAACGGCGTTGGCAGCCACCTTGACATTATTGCCGATGTTGATCGGCCCCAGCACCTTGGCACCTGCACCCACCATGACGTTGTCGCCCAGTGTGGGGTGCCGCTTGCCCTTATCTTTGCCGGTGCCGCCCAGCGTGACACCCTGATACAGCAGACAGTTGTCACCGATCACGGTGGTTTCCCCGATCACGACACCCATGCCGTGGTCGATGAACAGCCCTTTTCCGATCTGTGCACCGGGGTGAATTTCGATGCCGGTCTTGTGCCGTGCCCGCTGGGATATGATGCGGGCAATGGTGAACCATTTATGCTGATAGAACCAGTGGGCACGCCGGTAGCTGCGGACTGCTTTCAGACCGGAATAGGTCAGCAGAATCTCCAGACTGCTGCGTGCGGCAGGGTCCTTCTCTTTGACAATGGCAATATCTTCCCGAAGCTGTCGAAACATCTTCCCATGTCACCTCCTAAAATTGTCGGTACTTGCAGGGGTAAAAAAACGCCTCTGCAAGTGCGTTTTTCATACACTTCCAGAGGCGGAAAAAATATTCCACGGTTCCACTCTGATTTCTCACTCAACGGGATTTTTCTATAGAGAAAATCCCTTGGAACTGGTTTCCTATTACGCAATTACGCAAAAAAATCAGTTCCCATGCCGATAACGGGGCAGGCCGGACACGGATACTTCGGGCGATCTTACACAGAAACTGCCGTTCCCCATGCCAACGGGGAATACGAAAAATTCGGATTCCCGTCGCAGTTGCACTTCCCTCCGGTGCGGGACATTGTTTCACCGACCCAATGCTCTCTGCACACCGCTGCCGGAGATACTCTCACTGCTGCGTTGTTCTTATCATCTGCCTGTATGCACAAATCATACTGTGCAACAGTATTTCCTTATTATTATATGCGATTTTACTGGTTTTGTCAATGAATTTTTTGTTGCAGAAGGATTTTCTCTGTGTGGATTACTTCGCCAGTACCTCGCTCCACGACTTGTCAAGTCCTGCCCCGTGGAGTGCCACGTAGTACAGCAGGTAGTAGATGTCGGTAGAATCCACTGCCCCGTTGCAGTCTATGTCTGCGGCAGCGATCTGCTGTATTTCCAGCCCGCTGTCATTGCCTACCGCAATATTTGCCACGTGGAACAGGGCATAGTAGATGTCCGTGGAATCAATGCTGCCGCTGTTGTCCACATCACCCAGCAGGGTGTCAGGATTGTTCAGGTCAGCAAAGGCGATGCTGTATTTTTCGGCGTATCTCTGGGCAGTGGAGTCGGCATATCCCCGAATGGTCAGCCCGCTGCATTCTCGGAATATAGATTCTCCCATGCTGGTCACACTTGCGGGGACGGTGATGCGGGTTAGATTGGAGCAGGAAGCAAACGCCCAGTTTTCTATTTTTGTCAGGCTGTCCGGCAGACACAGACCGGTCAGTCCGGTGCATGCGGCAAAGGCGTTGCTTTTGATCGTGGTCACGCCTTGGGGAATGGTGAGCGTGGTCAGGCTGGAGCACTGATAGAAAGATGCCACTTCAATGGTGGTAATACTTTTCGGCAGTACGACACGGAGCAGCCCCTTGCAGCCGGAAAAGGCAGAGGAACCAATGCGTGTCACGCTGTCGGGTATGGTGACGCTGGTCATTTGTGTAGAGCAGGCGGTTGCGAGTCCCAAGTCGGAAGAAAAGGCATAGTTGGCAATACTGGTCACCCCGTCAGGTATGACAACATCTCCGGTGCAGGTCTGTCCGTCGATAACAATATGATTGACAATTACCAGTGGATTTTCCGCCTGTCGTGCTTTCAGCCACGGGGTATAGGAAAACGCCTCTTTGCCAATATAGGTGATGCTTTCCGGAATGGTAATATCAGTCAGATTAGAACACCGCCGAAAGGCTGCATTTTCGATACTGGTTACAGGGCAGCCGTCGATCTCCGCCGGAATTTCCACAGCAGTTACCGTTTTGTCGCAGTCGGTGATGGTGACTTCTCCGCTGCTGTTGACAGAATAGGTCAAATCTTCATAAGTACCGGAAGCTGCACTTGCCGACAACACCGGTTCAGCAGTTTGCAGCAGGTTTTGGAATCCGGATACTTGGGCAAAGCCCAGACAACATACACTGGCAGCCGTTGCTGCCAGAACTTTTTTCCATAATTTCATGTGTATTCTCCATTTCTTTTTGCGTTTGAGGACACTGCATATTGACGTTTTGCAGTGTTCTCATTATAGCATGAAGCAAAAGGCAAGTCAATGGATTCCGCGGTGCTGTCCATACAAAAAAACTGCTCCTGTATCTACAGAAACCGGTTTCGGAAATATTGTGGTTTGTTAGCACTGTCCCTGCGGCGGCAGTGTTCCGCCGGACGGGGCAGCTTTCTCCGCGGCATCATTTCGCCATGCGATCAGACCGATTGCAATTGCCGCAGGAATTACCGCCAGCAGGGTAGCAGTGATGAAGTTCAGCGGGATCCAGCCGAGGAGATAGTCCCCGCCGAACGTGGAAAAGCTGTTGACAGCAAAGTGCATCAGCATGGAGAATACCACTGAGCGATAGCGGTGAGCGACCCAGCCCAGCACCAGTCCGCCGAAGAATGCATACACGCCCTGTACCCAGTTCATGTGTATCACGCCGAACAGAAACGCCTGCAGCAGATTGGCTGCCCAGAACCGCCCGAATGCTTTTTCTGCATATTTCATGGTCAGTCCGCGGAAAACCAGTTCCTCTCCAATGGGAGCAAGGCAGACAGTGGCAAAGATGACCAGACCATTGGTGCCGATGCCGGAACGCTCCATCATTTCGTAGGTGTCCTCGACCATTTGCGGGAACAGCAGGCTTTCGATGCCGGAGGTGCCGCTGCTGAAAACAGACATGAGAATGCCCAGTCCCAGTGCCATGAGAATCGGCTCCGGCTTCAGCTTCTGTGTGGTTTCCCGTATGGCGGGACGTGGCTTCCGGAAGCTGAACCGATACCAGAACGCAAAGACGATGGCTGCCAGCAGGTGCGACAGTGCCGTGGCGGTCGGAACGCTGCTATAGACGATGCTTTCATAATACGGCAGGACTGCCTGCATGTTGCCGTCAGTACGGCAGAGGGCGACGAAAATCATGAGGAAGATCATCACAAAAGAAGCAAAGATCTGTATGGCGAAAAAACTCAGCATTGGCAGCAGGGAAAAGAAAAAGTTTGCCACACGTCCTGCCCCCTGCTTGGGCGGCTGTGCCGGCGGGAAATAGGGCTGCTGCTGATAGGAGTAGCCGTTTTGTGGCTGTCTGTAAGGCTGCTGCTGGTAGGGGTAGCCGTTTTGTGGCTGTCCATAAGGCTGTTGGTAGGGGTAGCCATTTTGCGGTGGTTGATTTGGTTGCTGCGGAGTGTTATTGTTTTGTGGTTGTGTCTGTGGATCCATGATGCGTCCTTTCTCTGTTGTGGTGGTTGTTTTTATCTGTATTGTAGCATATTCACAGCGTTTCGTCAAGGTAAAAGCAAAAATGGAAATTTTTGAAAAGTGGATTGACTTTTTTAAGCATATGTGCTATAATAAAAATGCAGATGTTTTGCAATAGAATAGAAACGGAGGAATGAAAATGAAGTTATGGAAAAAAGTGCTCGCAGCGGTTACAGCCGGCATGCTCTGTCTGGGCTGTGCAGGCGTATCCGGCTTGCAGGGTATGCTGGGAAGTGTCAGTGCGGTGCTGCCGGTGTGTGCAGCGGAAAATGATACTGCGTACACAGTGACAGTTCCGGTGGGAACAAGAACAACGCAGCTGACCTATGCTGTCAATGCCGATGATACTGTAGAAATTACAGATTGTGAAAATGATGCGGCAGGGGACTTGGAAATTCCGGCAGAGATTGACGGGAAAACGGTGACGAGTATCGGAGATAGTGCTTTTTTTGGCTGTACGGGTTTGACGAGTGTTATCATTCCGAATAGCGTAGCAAATATCGGATATAGTGTTTTTGATGGTTGCACGAGTTTGGCAGAGATTACAATTCCAAGCAGTGTGACCAGCATTGGCGGAAATGCTTTTCAGAATACGCCTTGGCTGGCTGCAAGACAGGAAGAAAATCCTCTGGTAATTGTAAACGGTATTTTGCTGGACGGAACGACTTGTACTGAGGAAGAAATTGTCATACCGAATGATGTAACAAGTATTTGTGGTTTTGCTTTTTGGGAAAATCATATGACGAGCGTTGTGATTCCGGATAGTGTCACCAGTATTGGCAGTTATGCTTTTTCTGACTGTGGAAATTTGAAAAATATTACAATTCCGGATTCGGTTACGTTTTTTGGAGAGTCAGTCTTTACGAATACTGCATGGGTAACGTATCGATATGATGAAAATCCGCTTTTGATCATCAACCATATTTTAGTTGATGTGGATTTTGACCAGTGTTCCGGCAAGGTGACGATTCCAGATGGGGTAACCAGCATCGCAGAAGGTGCTTTTGAAAACTGTTCTCAAATAACAGAGATTGCTATTCCGGACAGTGTGAACAGTATTGGCTCATCTGCGTTTTTTAACTGTGCGACTTTGAAAGAAATTGCGATTCCGGAGGGCGTAACCAGTATTGACGCAGTAACTTTTTATGGCTGTTATAGTTTGACCAGCATCTCTATTCCCAAAAGTGTAACCTTTATAGGAGAAACTGTTTTTTGCAATTGTATGAACTTGTCAGATGTTTACTATGCGGGAACGCCGGAACAGTGGAATGCAATTGCAATCACCGGCGGCAATTCCATTGATAATTATGACAATTACTTCTTAGTAACTGCTGCGATTCATTTTGCTGACGGCACTGTGACAAAGCCTGCCGATGTAGTTGCCGGCGACATTGACAAGAACGGTGATGTTGATTCCACCGACATCTACTATGTTTTGTACTATGTGGCAAACATTGCTGTAGGCAATGACGGTGAATTGAGTACCAAGCAGATTGCTGCCGCAGATGTGGACGGCAATGGCACGGTAGATTCCACGGACATCTACTACATGCTCTATTACGTGGCACTCCACGGAGCCGGCATGCAGAAATCGTGGGAAGAAATTCTGGCAAAGTGATTCTTTTATAGCATATCCGCAATTAAAAACCCGACCTCTGCATATGGCTGCAGAAGTCGGGTTTTGTCTTACACTGTTTTGTATAGCACTGCCTTTCGGAAACACTGCATAAAGCCTGCCTGACGGCTTTGCACGTAATCTGCTCGACGTACTTTCTCTGGAACGGCGTTGTCTTAGGATTTTTTCAAGGAGGATGCATATGGAAAATACATTTTGTATTTTGGGGAAAGAGCTCACTTTTTCTGATGAAAAAGTGAATTATGTCAAACTCAAACGGGAATACGACCGGAAAATTTCAGGAGCCAGAGAGATGCTGCAGGAGAAGCTTCCGGAAGCCACAGAGGGCGATATAGGGGCACTGATCGGCAACGCGTTGATAACCACCTACAAAAGCAACAAGGCTGATGGTACGCTGGGCAAGCTGAAAGAATACGGTGCTATTTTCAACGAAGTGAAAAATGAAATACTGGACTACGGCTTGTTCAAGCACTTCATCGACATCAGAAACAGCTACATTGCGGAATACATGCAGGTCATCACCAACGAAGGGGAAAACATTCTCCACGAGCTTCAGGAACAGGGTGTAGATACGGAAAATTACAGCATCGAAGCAATGCTGAACAAGACTTTCGCCACCAGCAATGTGGCAAAATATCTGAATGGTGCCGCGAAGAAAATTTCGGAATCGAAAGCCACTTTTTTCAGCGTGCACGATGCCGTTCTGCCATTCGTTCAGGGCATGGAACAATGTGCCATGCAGGAAGAACATGATCTGGTACACACCGAAGCAGACAAGGCTTTGTATGACAGTCTGATCAGACCGCTGAACAAGTGCTTCTTTACATACGCATACAGTACCATGTTCAGTTCTCTCATCAAACTGGACGAGGACGGCAAGCCCAAGAGCATATCCGCTTTTTCTGATGCAGCAACAAAAATCTCCAACAGAGTCTTTTCCAATGCCAATGTACAGCGTGCTCTGAAAAAGGGTGTGGGAGAAGATGTATTCCATATGTTCTCTCAAAAAATGGAGCTGTTTCAGGAGGCTGGCCTGTGCACATATGAGCCGATTCCGGCAGAAGATACAAAAAAGGCAATGAAACTGTACACCGAAGCCAGTGCCGAGGACTGCGAACCGGATACACGAATGGAAAACCTGACAGAAGCACTGGCTCTGGATCCCTATCCGAGCGACTTTTACACAGCGATTCTGGACTTTTTCAATGACGAAAACGGCGAACTGCAAAAGCTTGCCAAAATCATGGATATTGATGTGACATCTCATATTGAAAGTATCCTGATGAAAATTTACAAGGACGGCGACATCGGGACACTGGAATCCACACTGGAACTGAAAGAGCAGATTTTCGCAAAGGAAAAAAGCTTCCACTACAGCGATTCCAAAGCCGCCAAAAGCATTCTCTTTCGGCAGCATTTTCTCGAACTGGGGCGGATCGCCGACGAAATGTCCCTCGAGGAAATCACAGAAAACTGGAAGTCCATCCAAAACGGAAACAACACATTTGCAACCGGAGAGCAAAGCGATGTTGACGATGAAAACTGCATCTTGATTTTGAGAAGAAGATTCCTCAGACTGCATGCGGCAGAATATCACGACGTTATCCGGAACCTGCACTTAAAGGACGATGCCACCGACGGTGACAAAAACTATGCTTTCTATGAAGAAGGCGAAGATTACATCGACTTTGAGGAAGAATGCAAAAAGATCAACGGCGGCAAGCTGGAACGGGATGCGGACTTCACCGTTCAGAACTATGCAGAGGACAAGCTGGCATCCGGCGAAGTAATCCTCGGCTATTTCCATTACACCAGAGTTTTGGACATCGTCGGCGACGGCAAAACGCTGTTCATCACCAACAAAAGAATCTACACCACAAAAGAAAAGTTCACCGAGTTCAACGCCATTTCCCAGTGCGAGCCGGTGAAGAAACTGATGCTCACCTATATCGTCTTTCACAAAACTGACGGCACAGTCATTCAGCTTCCGGTCAGCAAGGAATTGATGATTCCGGCAGCGGACATGATCAACCGCCTGATTGCTGCGTTAAAGGGCACGGAATATGTTGCGGACTCAGTTACTGTAAGCAATTCCCAGAATATCGAAGCCGCAAAAACGATGATCTTCGACACTGCAAACTCTATGAAAAAGGGACTGGGAGCATTGTTCGGAAAGAAGCCTAAAAAGTAAGATCACACTTGTCTGTACATGTACGACAATTACAAAGGCAATACCGCACAAAAACTGCTCTTATCACAATCATTCTGTGATAAGGGCAGTTTTTCTGTTTTTTTGAGCTCTGGTTTTCCCTGTCATGATAGAATGCAGTGTTTCCCAAGAAAAACAGGCTGCACCTCCGTTTCCGGAAATGCAGCCTGTTTTGCAAAGGGTATATGAATAACTTGGAATTGTCAGAATAATAAGGAAGCACTGCATAAAGCTTGTGCGTAAGATGCGTAGTCAGATTTTTCGGTAGATTGTACAAAAATTCCGCGGGCAGACTGTATGCAGTGTTTCCATAACATCAATTCAGATTGGTGTAGCCCATGAGGTACTGGTCTACTTCCTTGGCAGCTTCTCTGCCCTCACGAATTGCCCAGACTACCAGCGACTGTCCGCGGTGCATATCGCCTGCGGTGAACACCTTTTCCACGCTGGTGCTGTAGTGACCGATCTTGGTGGAAACATTGGTTCGCGGTGTGGTTTCCACGCCGAATGCATCTGTCACATATGCCTGTGCCCCCAGAAATCCTGCGGCGATCAGCACCAGATCTGCGTCCAGAATCTGTTCGCTGCCCTCGATTTCTTCCATTCGCATTCTGCCGGTCTTGGGATCGTGTACAGATTGCAGCTTAATGGTTTCCACTGCACGAACGTGATTCTTGTCGTCCTTGATGAACCGCTTTACCGTTGTCTGGTAGATTCGCGGATCGTGACCAAATACGGCAATGGCTTCTTCCTGACCGTAGTCTGTCTTGCAGACACGGGGCCACTCCGGCCACGGATTGCTTTCGGCACGGGTGTCCGGCAGCTTCGGCATCATTTCCAGCTGTACCACAGACTTGCAGCCGTGGCGAATGGCAGTACCGACGCAGTCATTGCCCGTGTCGCCGCCGCCGATGACGATGACATTCTTATACTTGGCACTGATATAGTAACCGTCAGACAGGTTGGAGTTGATCAGGCTCTTTGTGGTGGCTTTCAGGAAGTCCACCGCATAGTAAATGCCGTCTGCGTCCCGACCGTCTGCGTTGATGTTTCTCGGATTCGAAGAACCACACGCCAGAATGACTGCATCATACTCTTTCAGCAGCTGCTCCGCAGAAATGTCCTTGCCCACATCTACGCTGGTACGGAACTCTACGCCCTCTTCCTGCATCATGTCCACACGCCGCTGTACTACAGTTTTTTCCAGCTTCATGTTCGGGATTCCGTACATCAGCAGACCGCCTACACGGTCTTCCCGTTCGAATACTGTCACATGATGTCCACGCTTGTTCAGCTGCAATGCTGCCGCCAGACCGGACGGACCGGAACCGACCACTGCCACACGCTTGCCGGTGCGGACTTTCGGCGGATTTGCCTTGATGTGCCCGCTGGCAAATGCCTTTTCGATAATGGCGTATTCATTTTCCTTGACGGTGACCGGATCGCCGTTCAGACCGCAGGTACATGCCTTTTCACACAGTGCCGGACAAACACGGGAGGTGAATTCCGGAAAACAGTTGGTCAACAGCAGCCGGTCCGCAGCTTCTTCCCAGAAGCCGTTGTAGACCATGTCGTTCCACTCCGGACAAAGGTTATTCAGCGGGCAGCCGGAAACCATGCCAAAGATCGGCTTGCCTGCCTGACAGAACGGGACACCGCAGTCCATACAGCGGGCACCCTGTTTCCGGCGTTCTTCGTCGGAAAGCGGGGTATGAAATTCCCGATAGGTCTTAATTCGTTCCAGCGGTTCCTGTCCAGCATTTTCGACTCTCTCATATTCGAGAAATCCAGTTGATTTTCCCATGATAGCTCCTCCTGTTAATTTCTCGTGTTGGCATAAAATGCCTCGATCTGTGCTTCTTCACGGCTCATGCCTTCTGCCTCAAATTCTGCAATGCTGTCCAGCATCTTTGCATAATCATGGGGTACGATCTTCTTGAAGTGCGGCAGGCAGGTGTCGAAATTCTTCAGAATCTTCTTGCCCAGCTTGGAATCAGTCCATGCCACGTGTTCTTCGATCAGACCTTTCAGCTGTGCCACATCTTCCGGCTTGGTAACTGCACCAAAGCCTACCAGCGACTTGTTCAGCTTGGTGTACAAGTCATTTTCCCGATCCAGTACATAGGCAATACCGCCGCTCATACCTGCGGCAAAGTTCTTGCCCACTTCGCCCAGAATGACTGCACAGCCGCCGGTCATGTACTCACAGCCGTGTTCGCCGACACCTTCTACTACGACAGAAGCACCGGAGTTGCGGACGCAGAAACGTTCGCCTGCCACGCCGTTGATGAATGCCTTACCGCTGGTCGCACCAAACAGTGCCACGTTGCCGATGATGATGTTTTCGTCTTCTTTGAACTTGGAACCCTTGGGCGGGAACACTGCCAGCTTACCGCCGGACAAGCCCTTGCCGAAATAGTCGTTGCTGTCCCCTTCCAGAGCCAGTGTCAGACCCTTCGGAATGAACGCACCGAAGCTCTGTCCGCCTGCACCGGTACAGTGTACCACAAAGGTGTCGTCTTCCAGTGTATTATAATATTTCCGTGTGATCTCTGCCCCGAACAGCGTGCCCAGTGCACGGTTCAGGTTGCTGACATTGATACGGATCTCTTTCTTCTGCTTCTTTGCCAGTGCTTCTTTCATTTCCGGAATGATCACGGTTTCATCGATGGTCTTATCCAGCTTGAAATCGAAAACGTCTTCCGGCACGAAGTGCATCTTGACATCGCTTTCTTCCTTGGCATAGGGATTGGTGAGGATATTAGACATATCGATCTTGCTCTCGTGCGTGCCTGCCGGATACTGCTTCTGTACCAGCAGATCAGAACGTCCCACCAGTTCATCTACGGTGTGGATTCCCAGCTTTGCCATGTATTCCCGCATTTCCTGTGCCATAAACCGCATGAAGTTGATGACATATTCCGGCTTGCCGCGGAAACGCTTCCGCAGTTCCGGATTCTGTGTGGCAACGCCTACCGGACAGGTATCCAGATTGCAGACACGCATCATCACGCAGCCCATTGTTACCAGCGGAGCCGTTGCGAAGCCGTATTCTTCTGCACCCAGCATTGCGGCAATGACCACGTCACGTCCGCTCATCATTTTTCCGTCTGCCTCAATGACAACCTTAGAACGCAGATTGTTCTGGATCAGCGTCTGGTGTGTTTCTGCCAGACCCAGTTCCCACGGCAGACCTGCATTGTGAATGGAGCTGCCCGGAGCCGCACCGGTACCGCCGTCATAACCGGAAATCAGGATGACTCCTGCACCAGCCTTGGCAACGCCGGCTGCAATGGTGCCGACACCGGCTTCAGAAACCAGCTTCACGGAGATACGAGCCTTTTTGTTGGCATTTTTCAGGTCGTAGATCAGCTGTGCCAGATCTTCGATAGAGTAAATATCGTGGTGCGGCGGCGGTGAGATCAGAGCCACACCCGGTGTGGAATGTCTGGTCTTGGCGATCCATGGGTACACTTTCTTTGCCGGCAGATGTCCGCCCTCACCAGGCTTTGCACCCTGTGCCATTTTGATCTGGATCTCCTTGGCGGAGGTCAGATACTTCGAGGTAACGCCGAAACGTCCGGAAGCCACCTGCTTGATTGCCGAGCACTTATCGACAGCACTGCCTGCGGTGACAATACGTTCCAGATCTTCGCCGCCCTCACCGCTGTTGGACTTGCCGCCGATACGGTTCATGGCAATTGCCATGCACTCGTGGGCTTCCTGTGAAATGGAACCGTAAGACATCGCACCCGTCTTAAAGCGACGCATAATGGATTCTACGCTTTCCACTTCCTCCATAGGAATGCCGCCGTCCTCTGCGAACTTGAAGTCCAGCGTGCTGCGGAGCGTGATGTGTCGGTCTTCGGCATTGACACAGGCGGTATACTGCTTGAACAGATTGTAATCGTCCCGCCATGTTGCCTGCTGGAGCAGGTGAATGGTTTCCGGATTGTACAGGTGTTCTTCCTGATTGCTCCGTTCCTTGTGCCAGCCCACACTGCGAAGTCCCTCGTCCATTCCCAGATCGTTGGGGTCAAAGGCGCTCTCGTGCATGGTCATGCTGCGTTTTGCAATATCGTCCAGATCGATACCGCCCACGCGGCTGACCGTATCCGGAAAATACTCGTTCATAACGCTCTCGCTGATGCCCAGTGCCTCGAAAATTTTGGAGCCCTGATAGGACTGAATGGTGGAGATACCCATTTTCGAAGCGATCTTGACGATACCGGAAACCAGTGCGTCAATATATGCCTTGCTTGCCTGCGAATAGTCCTTATCCACCAGACCGCGGTTAATCATGTCATACAGGGAATCCAGTGCCAGATACGGATTGACTGCACTTGCACCGAAGCCCAGCAGGGTTGCGAAATGATGTACTTCACAAGGCTCTGCAGTTTCGATGATCAGAGAAATTGCAGTATTCTTTCTGGTACGTACCAGATAGGTTTCCAGTGCAGCCACTGCCAGCAGCGACGGGATCGCCAAGTGGTCGTGATCGACACCACGGTCGGTCAGAATCAGAATCGTTGCACCCTTGGCGTGTGCTTCCTCTGCCTGCTGATACAGGTTTTCAATGGCATCATGGAGAGAAACGTCCTTGGTATACAGCATGGAAATGTCTGCGGTTTTCAGTCCGTCAATGTCCATGCCGCGGATCTTCATCATATCCAGATTGGTGAGGATCGGGTTGTTGACTTTCAGTACACGGCAGTTCCGTTCGTCTTCTTCCAGAATGTTGCCGGATACGCCCAGATAAACGGTGGTATCGGTGATGACAGATTCCCGAATGGAGTCGATCGGCGGGTTGGTGACCTGTGCGAACATCTGCTTGAAGTAATCAAACAGCGGCGGATTCTTCTTGGACATTGCAGGAATCGGGGTATCTGCACCCATTGCCGAAGTCGGTTCTCCGCCGTTCAGTGCCATAGGCACCATAACATGATACAGGGACTCATAAGTATAGCCGAATGCACGTTGTAACCGGAGCAGTTCCTTTCCGCCATGACGGAACGGACGCTTGTTGGGAACTTTCAGTTCGCTCAGGCTGAACAGGTTGTGATCCAGCCATTCGCCGTAAGGCTGACGCTTTGCATAGAAATTCTTAATGGTTTCGTCGTCGATCAGCTTGCCTTTGACGGTATCCACCAGCAGCATCTTTCCGGGGTGCAGTCTTTCTTTCTTGACGATCTTTTCTGCCGGAATATCGTCCAGTGCACCGACCTCCGAGGACAAGATCAAACATCCGTCATCGGTCACATAATAACGGGACGGACGCAGACCATTTCTGTCCAGTACTGCACCCATGACGTCGCCGTCGGAGAAAATGATCGAAGCCGGACCGTCCCACGGTTCCATCATGGTTGCGTAGTACTGATAGAACGCACGCTTTTCACGGCTCATGGTGGGGATATGCTGCCACGGTTCCGGAATGGTCATCATCACTGCCAACGGCAGATCCATGCCGGACATGGTCATGAATTCCAAGGTATTGTCCAGACGGGCAGAGTCGGAACCCCGAACGTCCAGCATCGGGAAAATATCCTTCATGCGGTCGTCCAGTGCCTTGCAGTGGAGAATATTTTCACGGCTCAGCATCTTATCCACGTTACCGGTAATGGTGTTGATCTCACCATTGTGCACCATCATGCGGTTCGGGTGTGAACGCTGCCAGCTGGGGTTGGTGTTGGTGCTGAAACGGGAGTGTACGATACCGATCGCCGAATGATAATCCGGACTATTCAGGTCGTGGTAGAACAGACGCAGCTGCTTGACCAAAAACATACCTTTATATACAATGGTACGGCTGGAGCAGGATACCACATAGGTTTCGCTGTCCCGCTTTTCGAATACCATGCGGGCAATGTACAGCTTCCGGTCGAATTCCAGACCCTTTCCACAGTCGTCTGGCTTCTTGATGAATGCCTGCATGATGTGCGGCATGCTGTCCAGAGCCTTGGTGCCCAAAACGTCCGGATCTACCGGTACTTCACGCCAGCCCAGAAATTCCAGATGTTCCTCTTTCAGCACTTTCTCAAAAGTCTGCATTGCCTTTTCGTATTTTTCCTTGGTCTGCGGGAAGAAGAACATGGCGATACCATATTCCCGCTTGCCGCCAATCTGGATTCCGGCTTCTTTTGCCACTTTCGAAAAATAAGTGTGAGAGATCTGCAGCAGAATGCCTACGCCGTCACCCGTCTTGCCCTCGGCATCTTTACCGGCTCTGTGCTCCAGTGTTTCTACAATTCGGAGTGCACTGTCCACCACTTTCCGGTCCGATGTGCCGTCCATGTTGACAACCGCACCGATACCGCAGTTCTCGTGTTCAAAACGAGGGTCATACAAGCCGTTCTTT
>ERZ772889.988-NODE-988-length-28115-cov-5.127370_pt1 | contig 28115 bp, 26 predicted proteins | sample MGYA00512127_ERZ772889 | MGnify/ENA primary metagenome ERZ772889 (study PRJEB29015, sample SAMEA2737689) | human gut metagenome | biome: human gut; feature: human-associated habitat; material: faeces | place: China | collected 2012 ...
TCAGGATATTTTTCATAACGGCACAAAGTGCCTTGCAGACTTCTACAAGGCGCACTACATTCGCATCGTGAAAAAGGGAAATTCGGGGAGAGATACACTACGAAAAAGGAGTATAGGAAAAGAGAAAAAATGAGCAATATATACCATAGTGTATCATGAGATTTCAGTATATTTGTATTTATTACCAACAATAGCCATGAATAAGGAACCACGAAATTTAGCGACCTACAAAGAGTTCGGAAAGATGCTTCGAGCTGTTGCCGATATTTATTCCCAAATGGGTGATACTCCATTGGAAGAAGAAGGTTGGGAGAGAGAGGAAATATCCAATGCAATCTACTTCATCACCAACAAACATGATTTTCATGACTTCATTCAGCCGTGGAAAGATGCTTTTCTACGCAACCCAATTGACGTGACGGAAGCAAAAAAATGGGCTGCATACGTGAAAAGTTGCCGGGATAAAGGAATACCCTGTGATTACCAGGAATACGAAAAGCAAAAAGGTTAACCTGATGGAACAAGGAGAAATTATATTATACCAGCCGGACGAGACAATCAAGCTGGAGGTGAGAATGGAAGATGAAACAGTCTGGCTTACACAAGCTCAGATTGCAGAGCTTTTCGGAACAGGAAGACAAGCTATTACAAAGCATCTTAAAAATATTTTCAGTAGTGAAGAATTGAAAGAAGATTCAGTATGTTCCATTTTGGAACTAACTGCTTCTGATGTTAAAAATATATACGAGCAAAAAGAACTGGAAGAAAGTTCAACTGTTCGGGATTTCCGAACAGTTCGGCAAGAGGATAAGCGTCAGGTTGTTCATAACCTTACATATTATAATTTGGATGCAATCATATCCATTGGCTTTCGTGTCAATAGCAAACGAGGTATTCAATTTCATCAATGGTTATGTAAAGCTTTACATAAATTTGGCCGAATAAGATATAAAAGAATATCTTTTGAAAAGATATTCCATAAACAATGTATTTAAAGGAAAGGAACTGGAAGAAAAAAGCAATGTGCAATTTTTGCACATTGCAAATTCAGATTCAGCTGTCAAGGATTCCTTGACAGCTCAAGATGGAAGAATTAGTATTAAAATCAATATTTTTTGAACAATTCAGAATGGCTTCCGAGCCTTAAAATCTCGATTATATCTGCTTCAGCGTCCAGCCATATCAGAAGAAAATCCCCCTCTATGTGGCACTCCATGCAGCCAAGATAATCACCTTTGAGCATGTGTGCCCTGTATTTAGCTGGCAGTTCTATTTCATTCTCCAGCATCCGAAAGACTTCCAGAAGCTTTTCCAGCTTGCTGGTATTGTTCCGATACCTTTTGAAGTCCTTTTTGTATTGTGTTGAATACCGAAGTGTTTTCATCATTCACAGGACTTTATAAAGGCTTCCATGCTGCTCGTGTCTATTGTACCAGCAAATTTGCCTGAACGGGCTTCCTTGATGGCCGCTTTTGTTTCTTCATTTGGTTCTGAATAGACAACTTCCATGAGCATGCTTTCCACGTAATTGTTCAGGCTTCTGTTTGCTTTTCTCGCTTCTTCCTGCAAGACCTTCAGCAAGTCTTCACGCAAGCGGAAGGAGGTCTGTTTTCTTATTACTGCTTCCATTTTTATCTGTATTATATTGTATCACAAAAGTAATACAATTTCGCGTATTTCACAATATATGAGATAATTAAATTTTCATACAAAGAATTTTTACGCCAAACAGTGAATTGTGAACTTGACGTAGATAGCACTTGTTCCATTTTGGAACAAGTGGATTGGGTAATATTCGGCAAACAAATCGTTCTGAAATCCGAAATGGAGAACGCACTCCGACACATGGCAGTGAAAGGATACAACCAGCTGACACCTGAAGAGTGGAATGAACTCAACCGAAAGTTACGTGAGGATAAATGAATCCTTAAAGGTTTCATCTTTTTAAAATTGAATCCTTTAAGGTTTCAACATTTGAAATATTCATATTTCTATATATTTACGCATTTATATTTCTGCATATCTATATATCCACGCATCTATATTTATAGATATATAGAAATACCATCTCAATCCAATAGGGGAAAAAACATTAGAATGTAGCTGGTTAGGGAGAAAAATATTATATTTGCAGATATGAGGAAAGAATTAGGAAAATGGCTGATGGATATTGCCAAATATATGGTCACGGCACTTTTGTTATCTTCGACTTTTGGAGATATGACAAATCCATTGATTGTAGCCTGCGTTGTTGTTGCTTCTGCAGCTACTTTAGGAGCCGGACTTTGGTTGGTTAGAAACACAAATAGAAAGGAGGATTAATATGGGCGCAATCGTAGTTTCAGCTTTTGTTACAATCGTAGCAATTGTGGGTGTGATTTACTTCAACTACCAGGACAAGAAAGAGCAACATAAAGCTAATAATAAAATTTAAGAATTAAGCGGGAATTCCCTTGTCTTTAGGCAGGGGATGATAGCGAAGTATTGGAGCGAAGCTTGTCGGAGCGTTCTTTGGAAGAAACGATAGGGAAAAGATTGGAGAATCAAAAATATTTAGGTTTATTTAGTTGACTATCAACTGAATACTTGTATATTTAGATAAATTTTCGTATCTTTGAATATTGAAAATCAAATGAATACACCATGTTGAGAGCCTACAAATATAGAATCTATCCGACTGATGAGCAAAAGGTTTTGTTTGCCAAGACCTTCGGCTGCTGCCGCTTTGTCTATAACTGGGCACTCAACCTGAAGATTGAAGCCTACAAGCAGGAAAAGAAGACTATTGCATACAAGGAAGTGCAGGACTGGATGGTGAACGAACTGAAGAAGGAGAACCAATGGCTGACAGAAGTAAATTCACAAGCCCTCTTGAATTCTATCCGCAACCTTGATACTGCCTACAAGAACTTTTTCCATGACACTCATGCGATAGGTTTTCCGAAATTCAAGAGCCGGAAGAGCAAGCAGAGTTTCCTTTGCCCTCAGCACTGCAGCGTGGACTTCAAGAAAGAGGCCCTCTCCATACCCAAGGCAAAAGACATTCCTGCCGTGCTGCACCGCAGGTTCAAGGGTACGGTGAAGACTATTACCGTCAGCATGACACCTTCGGGCAAATACTTTGCTTCCGTGCTGGTGGATACGGATATTCAGGAACTTCCGGCATCACCTGTACAGGGCGATACGGCTTTAGGCATAGACTTAGGTATTAAGTCACTCGCCGTATGCTCTGACGGACGCACGTTTGACAACCCGAAGAACCTGCAGCACAGCCTGGACCGCCTGTCTCTGCTGCAAAAGCGGTTGAGCCGCAAGAAAAAAGGCTCTGCCAACCGCAACAAGGCCCGCATCCGCGTAGCGCGGTTGCAGGAACACATCGCTAACTGCCGCAAGGATAACCTCCACAAAATCACCCATGCACTCACGCACGATAGCCAAGTGCGTACCCTCTGCATGGAGGACCTGAACGTAAAGGGTATGCAGCGAAACCATCACCTGGCGCAAGCCGTAGGAGACGCTTCCTTCGGGATGTTCCTTACGATGCTTGAGTACAAGTGCCGGTGGTATGGCGTGAACCTCATAAAGATAGACCGCTTTGCCCCAAGCTCGAAGACCTGCGGCCAATGCGGCTATGTGTACAAAGGATTGAAACTGAGCGAGCGCAGTTGGATCTGCCCGGAATGCGGCACGCACCACGACCGGGACTTCAATGCCGCTTGCAACATCAAGGAATTTGGCTTGAAAGCCCTACCCTCGGAGCGAGGGGATGTCAAGCCTGTGGAGTGCCCAACGGTGGATGAACGACCCCGTGTCCTAAAAAACCGTGGCAGAAGGAAGCAGGAAAAGAGAGGAGACATCAGTCTCCGAAGCTCATGCCTTTAGGCGTGGGTAGCTCACAAGAAGAGTTGAATGATATGGCAACTGTCGCAAAATTTGCGACTGCTCAAAAAGGTAAGAGAATGATATGGGAGCATTGGTAATGTTTGGACTTGTTTCAGTTATAGCAATTGTGGGGGTGATTTACTTCAACCATCAGGACAAGAAAGAAGCCCATAAAACAAAAATGAAAAAAAATAATGCTCGGTTATCGCAAAATCTGCGATAACTGAGCATTTTCTTCAAACTAATAGGGGAAAAATCTTTCAAAATTCTATATATCTGCGCATCCATATATTTACACATCTGCATATCTACGCATCTATATATCTAAAATAAAAACCCCGGTGCATCACTGCAGCGGGGAAAGTTAAATAGATGTATAGAAAATTCGGGGGTTCAATTATACCAATCAGCTAAAGAGACATTAATATAGTTCAATGTTTCATCCCACACATCTGCTCCCTGGTAATTATTATTGAAAAGATAATCTGCATCCAGACGAAGCAGCGTCCACTCGGATGAACCATCCGGCTTCCAGTACAGATGAATTACTGGCCCAGCATATTCATTGCCATAACTGTCTGTCGGCTTAGCATAGTATTTAGTTACCTTACACTCCATGATTCCTTTCCAGTAGCGGATACCTGGCTGAATGTCCACACTCACCCTGCCGATTTCATCCGCCCACTGCACATCATTTGTGGTATTCTGTTTCTGGGTGCCGGGCCGATATGAATTTGACTTCAGCTTAAATTCACGCTCCCAGACCGCCTTGATTTCACCCTTCAAGGCTTTCTTTCCCTTATTGGAAAGGGTATACACCACATTAAATGATTCATTATACGGGATTCTATAAGATAAAAAATTAGTATTGTCACCTTCTTTCTCCAGCAAAATATCCCTTAACGCCGGCAGATTATCCGGAGCAGGAGCCTTCACCTCATACATCCATTCCGCGGCTGAACCATTCTGTTCATAATCAATTGCCTTGAACCAGGTAGATTCACCTTTCCGCTGGAACAGCGGTACAAGCTGGTATGTACCCGGTGCGGCCGTCACATAGCACTGAATCTTTTTCCCGTCCCAGTTTCCCTGAACTTTGATGTCAATAGGCTGGAACTTCTCTACAATCTGACTGCCTTGCATAAACACAAAACGTACTTTTCCCTCAAACAGTTCACTTCCCCAATGAGTATAGAAAAGGCCGAAGGGTTTCCCTTCATTCTGATAACAATCGTATCCGAACTGTGTATGATTGGTACTTATAGAGAACTGGTTTTCAAAATCAGAAAAATCCACCTCTCTGATAACAATATCATCCGTTTTACCGAACTGGCTCCAGTATTCCACATCAATGGGCACATCTTCCTTGTTAACCTCACCATTATACGCACCCTTAATCTTGATGGAATAGGTATAGATTTTTCCAGCTTCCCATTCATGATAGGATGGGAAGGTATAACTCATATCCTTTCCGTCCAGCTTGAAGGATACGGATACGTCCTGCGGATGATAAAGCGGGGGCAAGATAGCTTCCGGAACTGTCGGATTGGCATCATTCAGCATATATCCGCCACCGATAGGTATATCACTCTTTTTATCCTGTTTCCATACAACTCCGTCCTGGATATTCATTCTCAGGTAGGAAGTCACATTACGAATGGTCACGTCCGTAACCATTCCTTCACCCAAATATTCGTCACGCAGAATCTTTACCCTGACAAGCGAAAGCGCATGATTCATTTCCGGCTTTGCAGTCGGGAAATCAGACGTAACCACACACTGGCCATACATCACATCTTCCTGCTTCGTCACATCAATGTCCAGATACATGTCCCTAATGTTTTCCGAATAGGGATGATAAGCATAAACGGTCTGTTCCTTCTGCACCTCGTACGGTTCAGCGGCTATCCACTTACTTCCATTATAGGTATATTTCAGGTTCTTGTCTTCCGTGTACAAACCTATTTCATTGCCAGTCTGCCAGGCATTGATTACTCCACTTCTGGATTCAACCAGATTTTTAAGTGTGGCATCCAACCCCAGCAGCAGTTCTTCATTTATTGGTTTATCAGAATCATCCTCTGATTCTCCCGGTTCTTCAGGTGTTTGCTCGGTATTACCATTTCCTTCCGGAGGTACCGGAATTTCGTCAGTCTGACAAGCCGTAAAACATAACGGCAAAAGTCCAATCAGCATGTAGTTTCGAATTTTCATAACGTCTTCTATTAAATTTATAACACAAAGATACAATAAATTTTTTGCTTGCATCCTATCAAGTGCATTATTGTTTCTTTTCATTAATATTTTTTTACTAACAAGGAGTGAAAGAAATACATTTAGAGTGCAATGTTGTTGCACTGGTGCATACATAGCTTTGCAGTATAAATCAAAAAAAATAAAGGCATATGGAAAAAGAAAAACTTAGAGCTAAAGCATTGAAAATGTATGCAGAATTAATGGTCCAAAAAATTAAGGAAGTAGATGCCAGCGATTGGAAGAAACCCTGGTTTGGAACAGATTGGTCTGGGCAGGCGCAAAACATCAATGGCAGGAAGTATAATAACTTCAACCAGATACTTCTTTCGTTTATAAGTGAGGAAAAAGGATACAAGGTACCCGTGTTTCTGACATTCAATCAGGCTAAGGAGATGGGCACAAGCGTCCTGAAAGGTGAAAAGGGATTTCCGGTTAATCTATATACGCCAATAATTACAGATAAAGAAGGCAATAAAATTTCAATGGATATATATTCCAGCCTTACTGACGCAGAAAAAGAAGCATATACAGTTAAGCCGTATACTACATTCTATCATGTATTCAACGTTGAACAGACTAACTTAAAAGAGATACAGCCTGAAGCCTGGGAACACATGTTAGACCGGTTTACATTCGAGAAACACGCACAAGGTAATGAATATGTAAATCCTTTCCTTGACAAGCTGATTAAAGAACAGAATTGGGCATGTCCAATCCATCTCGAGAAGCAGGACAGAGCTTTTTATAATTGGAAGGAAGATACTATTACATTGCCAACATTTGAACAGTTCGCTGACAAGAAAGAATTTTATTATACCGCATTACACGAAATGGCACATTCAACCGGACATCATTCGCGTTTGAACCGCACATTCGGTAAGTTTGGTGATGATAGTTACAGCAAGGAAGAACTTGTAGCCGAACTTTCTTCTGCTTTCGCAGGGAAACAGCTTGGGATGAACCCACTTCCACGAAAGGAAAATGCACAATACTTGAAAGGATGGCTGGAGGCTATTGATAAAGATCCGGAGTTCCTCTTTAAAACATTGAAAGACGTAGGACGGTCGGTAGCCATGATTGAGAACAGTGTATCAGCAGTATCCAACCAGCAAGTGGTCCAGCCAGAACAGCATCCTGAGATAATGAAATTCTATAAGGACAATGACGGAATCATTAATGCCAGCGTAAAAGAAAATGACCATATAAAAGATGTGGTGATTTATCCACGTGGAAATGAATTCTGCTTCTCAATGGGAAATATCGGAAGTAAAAACATGCAAACCTACTTTCTTACACCAGGAGAAGCAAAAACAGTAAATGATTTATTGCAGAACAATATCCTTTCCAAGAAAATAAAAAGCGTCCGTAAAACGCTCATACTTGATGGTGATACAGCCACTATTGAGTATGCAGGTAAAAATTATGACGCTACTGATGTTATCAAAACATTAAAGAAAGACAACATTAATGTAGACACAATAAGTACATCGGAGTGGGAGAGGCTTCTAAAAGGCCAGGGACTACAGCTAAATAAAGCAACAAAGGCTGTATACAGCATTACTAAAACGCCGGCAGGATACGGTATGAAGGTTATGAGTGTTGCTAAAAATATAACCAAAACAGCGAATATAGAAGCTGAACCTTAAATATTGACAATTATGGAAGAGAATAAATTAGACTTCAAAGCTCAATCCAATTATATAGTCGTTACGGAAAAAGATAACCCCAAAAATGTTGCCCAAATTGAATATAACCGAACGGTTTCAATACTTTCTGGCAGTACATTCACTCCTGAGAATCTCCAGAAGATATACCATATGGCAGAACATGGTAATATGATATGTCCTGGTTTTGAATCGTTTTTTCCTCATGGGCACCTGGTACTCACTCCAATAAATAGGCTTAGTAAAGAATATTTAAATCCAGAGACAGATATAGTTGAACAATTTTGTATAGAAACGATAGACGGTAAAGAGTACGTCTGTACCGGTAAAGGAGTAATCGTTCCGAAATTACCTGAAGACTTTAACGATATTCCGCACATCTCAAATCCGGAAGATAAGAAGTACATGCTTACGAACTATACGAAAGAATACGACGGTCAAACATTGTACCGCATCCGCGCATTGAAGGACTTCGGTAATGTAAAGGCGGGAGAACTTGGTGGATTCGTCTCAGGAGAGCACAATCTATCCCAAGAAGGGGATTGCTGGGTTGATTATTTTGCTACCGTTACACATAATGCACGAATAACGGATAATGCAATAGTAAGTGGGAAAGCAGTTGTTACCGACAACGCTAGAATTACCGAGAATATCATTATAAATGACAATGTTAAGATAGGTGGAGATGTTAAGCTATCAGAGTATGCACAAATAAAAGGTTTCGCTTGCACCGACAAACAAGAACAAGCTGATGGAATTTGCTCACAGGGAAAAACCTCACAATCAAAAAGACTTTTTTTTAAATGCGAGTATGGTAAAATACACATTTATGAAGAAGGAGATAAAGCTTATTCAGCCATAATAAACAGTGATAGAAAGATAGAAATAACTCCTGGTAAAATATTCACCCATGATAACCTCCAAAAAGTATATGATATGGCTGATAGTGGGAATATGATAGTCAGTGATGGCAAATTCAGGAATCATTTTGCCTTACCTATTATTCACAGAATTCCGAAAAAGGAATATGTGGACAATATTAAAGATGAAGTGAATCAGCTCTGTATAGAAACGATAGACGGAACAGAATACGTCTGTAATCATCGTAATGGCGAAATTTTTCCAGGCAAACCAGAGGACTACAGAGATATACCAATAATCGTAAATCCGGAAGGGAAGAAATATATCCTTACCGATTACACCTGTCAAGTTGACGGTCAAACATTGTACCGCATCCGTGCTGTTAAGAGTTTCCCTGGTGTGAAAGCTGGAGAACTTGGCGGGTACGTAGCAGGTGAACACAATCTATCCCAAGATGGGATATGTTGGATTTTTCCCAAAGCAGTTGTAAGAGAAAACGCATTAGTTAAGGATGAAGCCAGAGTATTTGGCAAGTCACGATTGGAAGGCAATGCTTTGCTCGAAGAATATGCCAGAACATATGACTTTTCTCACATATCAGGAAACACCCGTATAGGGGGAAGTGCACAGGCTTCAGGCTATTCCCGGATTTCCGGATTTGTTCGAATGTCAGGTGAAAGCCGTGCAGAAGAATATGCACAATTATCAGGCAGCGTAATATTAACAGATGGAGCACGTGTTCGTGACCACGCAAAGCTTTCCGGGAACGTGCAAATGTCAGGAGATAGCATTGCATCCGGATTTGCTGAAATAACAGATAATGTACACCTCCATAATGAAGTACTCGTCTATGGACATGCGAAGATTTCCGGTAATGTCCGTTTATACGACAATTCCTCTGCCTCAGAGTTTGCAGAACTAAAGGACAATGTACTCATGTGTGATGAAAGCTCCGCATACGGAAATGCTCGCCTTTCCGGGAATGTTCAAATGAGTGAAAACTCATGCATCAGCGGCCATGCACAAGCAAAAGACAATGCAAGGCTGAAGGATGATTGCTATGTTGGTGGAAATGTAAAACTCTCAGGTGACTGTAATATATCTGGCTCCGCACAACTGTATGATAATGTACAGATACGTAAAAAAGGGCAGGTGAGTGGAACTGCTGAACTAAAGGGAAATGTATGTGTCACTGAAAATGCAAAGATTGACGGTTATATAAAACTATCAGGAGATACCATTGTCAAGGGTAACACACATATCAGCACCCAGGAACAAGCAAATAAAGTGATTAAACCGTGTATCTGCAAAACATCATCTAACGAAATTACACTATAACTTAAAATAAAACTATATGGAAATTACAGGAATAATAAAAAAAATCTACCCCTTACAAGAAGGAACAAGTAAAAGTACTGGTAACAAATGGAAAAGCATGGAGTTCTTATTAGAAACAGAAGACAGATACCCACAAAGTGCCTGCTTACAGCTTATGAATGATAACTGTACCAGGTTCGAAATTAAAGAAGGTGATAAAGTCAAGGTACAATTTGACTTGAAAGCTAGAGAATGGGATAATAAAGCATATAATACGTTAAATGCTTGGAAGGTAGATAAAGTTCAATAACATTCAATTAAATACTAAGTAACGATGAAAGCAAAAATTTCAGAAATATTTAAATCACTATTCAACCAAGAACTAAGATTAGTTCTAAAGAACCCGATATCAATAGGCAGTATATCTGAGCCTTCAGAGGACTTGCAGTATACTGCAGTCCGTCTCGACGAGTACGCCATCAACATGATTAATAAGCCATGTGACCGTGCAAAAAAATATGTCATACTCAAGAATCCATATTATATCAAATTTATTGAGAATCCTTCTGAGGAACTACAGATTCTTGCTGTCAGCAAAGAACCTGATGCAATCAAACTTATAGAAAATCCATGCTTGCGTGCAAAATTTGCATGCATATATTCAGAACCCGAAAATATTAAATACATAGAAAATCCGGATAAAGAAATTCAGGTATCAGCAATACAAAAATCGCCTTACCTCATTAGTGATTTGGAAAATCCTTGTGAAGCAGCTCAGCTTACTGCGGTTTTGAACGAACCGGAGACTATTTTTTACATTTCTAAACCAGGTATCCGTACAATGCTGGTTGCCGTTGAAAAGCTCGCAGGTTTTAAAATATTCCCCAGTGAAAGGAATTTGGAGAGAATTACAGAAATTATTACACAATGCAACCGGCTCAAAGAAAATGACCTAAACTATAAGGAATACTTTAAGAATGAAATTATAAACTTAAATTAAACGATACGATATGAGACTCAATTTATTAAAAAGTTTACGCTCACTTTTCAATTCAAAGTCAAGAGCGATAAAGAAAGATCCATTTAGTATAGTTTTACTGGACAACCCTTCAGAAAAGCTACTTTCTACTGCCGTCAAAAAAGACAGTAGAGTATTTCTTTTACTGAAGAATCCTTCTGAAAATGTCAGCCGAATTGCAATTTCAAAGAATCCTTCCTTTATAAAACTAATCCCTAACCCCTCAGAAGCCCTACAATTATTAGCAATAAGTAAAGACCCAACGCAAATAGTAAATATTAAAAAGCCCTCATTAAAAACACAATTAAAGGTAGTAACTGCATCTCCTGAATGCATCAATCTGATTGAAAACCCTTCCATAGAAACAATCAAGGTATATGTAGGAAATGATTACAAGAGGTTTTGGGATCTAAAGTTAAGCAATGACAAACAAGAAAAAGTATTTAATGAGTTATTCCGTGGAAAAGAATCATGGAACATACAAAGTGAAGAACTTATTACCTGGTTAAGCAACTACACTCATATAAAAGCTAACAATATAAAAGACATCTATAACACTATTAAAGACTCTATCAATGTCGATCGTATGAGCATTAAGCAATGGCAGGAACTTATTACGACCGGTATGTGCCGTGTAGGGAAAAAAGAAATCGTGCTATCACAGAAAGATGGAGTTTATAACATAAATATAAACCAAGAAACAATAGAAAAAAAGATAGAAAAGCAATCAGATATTAAAAAAGAAAATGTCAAGTCTGAAGAGACAGTGAAGATAACACCGGAAGTAGAGAGAATTTCACCCCAACAAACACACCTTCGCGAATGTCTGAAAGGCACGAAGAAGAAAATAACTGAAGTAGAACTGTTGGGTGAATTAAAGAACAACAATCTTACATTAGATGAAATGAGCACTGACCAAATCAGCGAATTAATCAAAAGTGGAGAAACATCAATTAAGGACAAAACCATTAAACTTAAGAAAGAACCGTCTGGATATAAAATCAAGATAACAGAAAAACAAAATGATCAGACTGGAGAAGCTGTCAAAGAATTACCCAAGATGCAACTTCAGGAATCCCAGGAAAGTGTAGAAGAAATCCACCTCTCTAAATCTCAATTAAGAGATATTGAGAAAAAAGGGTTCGCCAACATTCCGGGAGGAAAAATTATCAGCAAGATACAAACCCCAGCCGGCTATACATTAAAAGTTTATAATGTGATTAATACATTGACACGTCAGGGTCAAGCAGAAGCATGATATTATGGTACATTCAAAATATTATAAAGAACTAAAGCAATATTTAGAAGATTATCATCCTAATCTGGTAAAGGATGAAGAATTTATTACAACACGTAGTGAACTTGCACAGGAAACATTTATCGAATGTTCAAGAGAAGGCATGAACATAGAAGAGTGCCAAAATGAAGTTAATGAAGTTCTGTATTCAGGACTTCATTTTTCTCTCTATCAGCTTGTCGAGGATATAATAGAGGAAATGAATCTCTCATTCAGCGATAAAGATAAGTTCATCATGCAAATGTTCCTGCTCATCCAGCCCATTGCAGAAAAATACAAACTGGATGACAATTTTGAGAGAACATCAGAATATGACAAACTGTATACAGAAATCAGCCAACATATTAACCAATACATCAAGGATTATGAGCTACAATAAAAGTCAGGTACTGACAGACAACATAAATGCCATTCGTACAGCTTTTCTTCTTCAATCAGAGAACCGTGCAGCCAATAGGGAAGAAAAGGCTATACTGGAGAAATACAGTGGTTTTGGTGGGCTTAAATGTATCCTTGATACGCGTCCGGTAGAAGAGTGGCCAGCTTCGGAAAAGATGCTCTTTCCACTTGTTGAAGAACTCAAACAAGTAATTAAGGAAAACAGTGATTCCGAATCTACTGCAGAGTCCTTCTACCGCAGCCTGAAGAACTCCGTGCTAACAGCTTTCTATACGCCAGAACAAATCGTCAAGACAATAGGAAAGCAATTAGAAAATTCAACCAAGGGAAATATTGATTATATGCTGGACCCTTCAAGCGGAAACGGAGTATTCCTGAATTTCACGGAAGGGAAGGTACATCGTACAGCGTACGAAAAGGACTTATTGACTGGACTAATTCTATCAGCCAAAGAACCGGGAACGGAAGTCCGTGTAGAAGGCTTTGAAAATCTTCCGGAAATGGAAGAAGGAATATACGACCTGGTTATGTCAAATATTCCATTCGGAACAGTGAAGGTATATGATTACAGCTATCAGAAAGGAAACGCGATTAAGATGATGGCAACAAATACGTTGCATAATTATTTCTTCGTCAAAGGGCTTGATGCTGTAAAAGAAGGGGGACTGGTAGTATATATTACTACCAGAGGCGTTGCTGATTCTCCATCAAATAAAGAAATCCGCCGTTACCTGATGCAGAATGCTAATCTGATTAGTACAATCCGTCTTACCGATGATTTATTCACCGGAACTGGAGGGATAGAAGTGGGGTCGGACCTTATTATTCTTCAAAAGAACACACAAAAACGACAGCTTAGTTATGATGAAAAACTGTTTATAGGAAGCCGTGAAGATAATCCTATTACACCCAATAATTATGTAAACAATCCGATTGAATTACATTATCTCGGTATTCCATATGCAGGTACTAACCAATATGGGAAAGCTGTAACTAAATTCAAAAGCAATGATACAACTTACAGCACCTTGTCTGAATTACTTGAAAGAGACTTCAATGAGAAATTTAACTTGGAGTTATATCTGAAGCATAGTTATCTTGGTAAATCAGTAACAGGTGATGAGCAGAAATCTGTAACCGGTGAAAAACTTGTAAGTCTTGGTGATTTGTTTAATCTTCCTGAAGAAAAGCCTGAGCCAAAAGAAACCTTTGAAAAGGTTACAGATGAAGTCATGACCAATGAATGGCTTATGGACCATTATAAGCCAGGCACCTTCGTCCTATATCGTGACAGAGTAGGGACTATGGAATACAACGAGAAAAGAGTTCTCGGCTTCATCCCTGCCACCTACCTGACGCGCAACGAGCAATGTGTGATGAAGGATTACATACATGTCCGGGATGACTATTACCGATTGTTTGACTTTGAAAAAGACACACAGACAGAGAGCCGGACACTTCGGGATAAGCTGAACAATAGTTACGATTATTTTGTATCGCAACATGAAGGCCTCCGTGAATCTGCCTCAAGTATTATCATGTCGGATAATTTATCGTCCGATATTTTACCTCTGGAAAGATACGAGAACGGAGAACGCATCAAGGCAGACGTTTTCTTTGAACCGGTTGCATTTTCCAAGAAAGTTACAGAAACTCTTACATGTGACGAAGCTCTGGCATCTTCACTTAACCTTTATGGCTGTGTTGACTGGTCACACCTGGAAGAACGTACCGGGCTTGACGATAATCAGATACAAGCAGAACTGAAAGGTAAAATATATTATAACCCGACAACATATCAATGGGAACATTCCGGAAGTATGTTATCCGGAAACGTGTATAGGAAAATCGCGGAGATTAAACCCTATCTTACAACAAGACCGGAAAGAGCAGATGATATTCAAGATACATTAAATGCACTCGAGGAAGTTAAGCCGAAGCCTATTCCTTTCAATGAACTGGATTTCAATTTAGGTGAAAGGTGGATTCCACAAGAATTATATTCAGGTTTTGCATCTGAGCTGTTCGGTGTAGAAACGGCCATCACCTATACGCCCGCTTCAGACTCATTCCTTGTTAAAATGAAAGAATATTCTTCTGCAGCCAACTCCTTGTATGGAATCAACTACCAAATGAATGCAGAGGATATCATGAACAATGCACTGCAGAACACATTTCCTCAGATTACGAAAACTGTCTATATAGACGGCGAGAAAAAAACTGTTGTTGATACAGAATCAACACAGCTTGCAGCCAGCAAGGTGCAGGATATTCAGGACAAATTCATTGACTGGTTGAATAACCGGCCTGATGAAGTGAAACAATCGCTAGCAGACATGTATAATGAACGATTCAACTGCTTTGTCCGTCCGGATTATGACGGTTCCTGCCAGACGTTCCCAGATTTGAGCTTTGAAAAGTTCGATTATAAGGATTTGTACCCATCACAGAAAGATTGTATCTGGATGCTGAAGCAGAACGGTGGAGGAATAGCCGACCATGAAGTAGGAGGGGGTAAAACCATGATCATGTGTGTAGCATCATACGAGATGAAACGTATCGGAGTCTGCAACAAACCTATGATTATCGGTCTGAAGGCAAACGTACATGAGATAGCTGCCACTTACCGGAAAGCCTATCCACATGCTAAGATTCTGTATCCAGGAAAGGATGATTTCAAACCTGCCAACCGTCAGGAACTGTTCCAGCAAATAAAAAACAACAACTGGGACTGTGTGATTCTGACACATGACCAGTTCGGGAAGATACCGCAGTCACTCGACATTCAGAAGGAGATTATCGAAGATGAAATACGAGATGTGGAAGAAGCTCTTGATGTTCTTAAAAATAGCGGTATGGGATATTCAGGACGACAGCTGGAAAAAGGACTTGAGAAACGTATTGAAAACATGAAGGTCAAACTAAACACCATAATGAACGACATAAAACTGAGAAAAGACGATACGGTTGATTTTCGCAGCATGGGTATCGACCATATCTTTGTTGATGAGTCACATCAGTTTAAGAACCTTATGTTTTCGACACGTCATAACCGTGTAGCAGGACTTGGCAATCCTGACGGAAGCCAAAGAGCCCTGAATCTCTATTTTGCAATCAGAGATATACAGAAAAGAACGGGCCGTGATTTGGGGGCTACTTTTCTTTCCGGAACCACTATCAGCAATTCTTTGACAGAGCTGTATGCATTGTTCAAATATCTCCGGCCGGAGGCACTCGACCGGCAAGGCATTACATGTTTCGATGCCTGGGCAGCAATCTATACGAGAAAAACTACGGAGTTTGAGTTCTCTGTAACCAACAACATTATACAAAAAGAACGATTCCGTCACTTCGTGAAAGTACCGGAACTTGCTCTATTTTACAACGAAATTACCGATTACAGGACAGCCGACATGATTGGTCTTGACCGCCCGGAAAAGAACCCGATATTCAAAAGTATTCCTCCAACACCGGCACAAGAAGAATTTATAGATAAACTGATGAAGTTTGCTGAAACCGGAAATGCAACCTTACTTGGACGCCCTCCACTGTCGGAAACCGAAGAAAAGGCAAAGATGCTTATTGCCACCGACTATGCAAGAAAAATGGCTCTCGACATGCGGATGATTGATTCTTTAAAATATGCAGGAGAGACCGGGAACAAGGCAAGCGTATGCGCACAGACATTGTACGAATACTATCAGAGATTCAATGCGGTAAAAGGCACACAGTTCGTATTCTGTGACCTTGGGACATACAAACCAGGTGAATGGAACATCTACAGTGAAATCAAGCAGCAGCTTGTCGAGAACTACCAGATTCCACCGGAAGAAATCCGGTTTATTCAGGAGGCCAAAACTGAAAGCAGCCGGAAAAAACTGATAGAAGGGATGAATGAAGGGAAAATACGTATCCTGATGGGTTCTACCAGTATGTTAGGAACCGGAGTTAATGCCCAGCAGCGTGCGGTAGCAGTCCATCACCTCGATACACCGTGGCGACCGTCAGATTTGGAGCAGCGCAACGGACGTGCCGTGCGCAAGGGCAATCTCATTGCAAAGGAATATGCCGGGAACAAGGTAGACATAATCACCTATGCTACGGAAAGGTCTTTGGATGCGTATAAATTCAACCTGCTCCAGAACAAGCAGCTTTTCATTGGTCAATTGAAAAGCCAGCAACTCGGAGTAAGAACGCTCGATGAAGGAGCTTTAGATGAAAAATCAGGAATGAACTTTGCCGAATACGTAGCTATATTATCAGGTAATACAGATTTGCTTGATAAGGCTAAACTGGATAAGCAGATAACACAGCTGCAGAAAGAACGTGTATTATTTTTCCGCGATATAGACAAGTCTAAATATGACCTGAAAAAACTTTCAGAAAAGAAAGAGGCTGCAGAAAGTGCAGTACAAGACATGAAAGCCGATTACGATAAATTCTACAAATCGAAAGGTGTGCTCATATCTCAAGATGGAACACGTCTGCACGGGAAAGATGCAGGAAAATATCTGAGTGCATGGCGGTCAGCAAGTATGGAAGATGGGGCAACAGAATATATTGGAACCTATAAGGAACACACGATATACATCAAAAGCCTACAAGGCAACAAGTATTTCGGCCTTGTCGGTTCAAGTGGCCGACATTATCAAGCACAGACAGCCTTACCACTGGCTCATGACCGATGTCCAGAATGGTTGGATGAACTTGGCAACAGCCTTTTTGAACGTGCTGAAAAAATGGAAAAAGATATATCCCGGTTCAATCACGACATTAGTGAGCTCGAAAAAAAACTGACTAATATTAACTGGCCCAAAGAGGAAAAACTCAGACAACTCAAATCAGAAGCAGCCATTTTAAACAACAAGATTAACAATGAACTGAAGAACAACAAAGACACCAGTGTTCATACAGAATATCGTGGCCGCACGCTTGATGTAAATGGAGATAAAGTTATATTTTCCGCAGAGGGAAAAGAATATGACTTATCATCCGATATTGCCCAGGCTCTAAAATCTGAAGGCATGTCTGTTAGTGACCTGACCTATAATAACTGGGATATACTCACGAAAGGAAAGCCTTTAAGTCTGAACAAGAACAAGAATCTGATGATAGTAAAAAATCTCTCCAGCTATTCTGTCAGACTGAATGATGCTATTAAAACAACCAATTCTACAAACGAATTAGAAGCGGTGTGAAACAAAAAATCGTTCTTCCACAGGAAATTACATCAATGCGGATTTAAAATAGTTTTTACAATATGGGAAGATGTGTGCATGATACAGTCGGTCCCAGCTTGTGGCAGGTGCGGCAAAAATAGAAAGAAAGAAGATAGTGAAAAATGCCGAAAAGTAATACATTGAAGGCTTGTTCAAGATAAGTATTTTGAACAAGCCTTCAAGTTTCTTCTCAAGAATGCCTTTCTGCTACTTCCTGATAAAGTATTCAATAGCAGAATGCACCAGGATATAATGTGTTGGTGTACTTTTGCATTGGGATGCATAAGGATTAGGAAATTCAAGTGCAAGAGAATTGTAAAGATAAGGAATTTCCTTCTTTATTCTTTTCACAAGCAATCTGTATGAACATGGTCTTGCATATTTCATGAGCTCTTTCCATCTTGTGATGGTTATTTCTGTGCAATTTGTTTCGTACATCATAGTATTTCATGTTTAAGCATGTGGAAGTTAGTAAGCCAGCAGGATTCAGTAAAAGGCATGCGGAATACCGTAATGACTTCAGTTTTTTTGCCTTGTCCGTCTTTTGAATACAATGGGTTGGCGTTGAACTTAGCCAAGATGTCTTTTGTAAGTGTTATCATATCGCTTGAAATTTAATGAGTTAAACATCGAATTATTCTTCAGCGAGCTTTAGACCTTTTTTTCAGAAAGTTTCCTTTCCCTGGTCTTTTCGAATCCGCTGACTTTTTTTTTAGAGAATCATTCCCCATCTGAGTTTGAGCCTTTTTTTTACGGCTTATCGAGGTACGGGAGGGTGGAATTAGAAAAGTTTTGAACGAAAAAAATGTTGGGGAAGTCGCAGACAACATCGTTATTTTTTTCAGGGCAAAGGCTGAAAGCCGGAACTCTTTCATTTCCACCACTCCCTTATACCTTTGCCGTACAAAAAGAAAGGCTCTCTGATGGGGTGAAGGACACAAAAGGGAAGCAGGATGACCGGAGAAAAACAAGGGAAAGGAATGGACAATTAAAAAGGTGTACAGCATGTACACCGGGACAGACACAAGCTGTCTGTTACAAGGCGAAGATCTGTTTACGGTATTTCGCTCCAGATAGGCAATGTAGCTGTAGGATTAAAGGTCTGCGTGTTCGCAAATAAAACTCGAAAGGGCATAAAAAAAGGTGACTTCGGCCACCCTTTTTTATACCCTTTCGAGACTACCTTTTTCCTCGGTATCTTCAGATACCGGACTTTCAAGTATCACTAAATATCGCCATTTAAAATGGCCTGAACTTCTTGAATTATCCTATCATAATTTTCCGTTACCTGTTCCGGCGTTACAAATTCATGAACAGGCAATTCCTCTTCTTCCATTTCAAACATCTTAAATTTAGCCTTAAATTCCTTTACATTTGCTCGCGTAGCAGAACCAATAAATTCACCTGGTTCAAGTTCAGAGAAGTCCTTACCCTGATATACATCTTCTTTCTGTGATGATATAGTCACGCTGGAATTGGAAGAGGAACCAGATTTTCCTGCGCTTCTCGAACGTCTCTCTTTTTCTTCCTTACCAAAGAAAAGCGGGTAATACTTCAAGGCTTCCACATCTTTAGTCCGCCCAAGGAACATATTACCGAAGTTCGCTTCTACTGAAGAACGGTCAAGTTTTCCGTACAGATTTTCCAGCTTCGCACCGGATTGTGTAAGAAGAACAAAAGCAGCTTTATATTCACGCAAGACTGATGGTAAGGTCTCAAAATTTTTAATCTTAACGGTTGTCATCTCGTCCAGGAAATAGACAAACGGAATTTTGTTCTGCATTGTGAATTGGCGCGATGATATACTCAAAAGCATAGCTATAACCGGAGAATACACAGAGTTCTTTGAAAAGTTATTGCTGACAGCAAACATCTTCGGGTGCTCCGGATCAATCAGATTAAAATCAAAATCATTGCCGGAAAGAACCCATGCAATATTCTCATCTGTGGCCATTGTCGCAATTTGATTTGACAAAGTGGAGATATACGAAGCCTGTGTTTTTTCTGAGCCTTTAGCCTTCAAAAATGCTCCTGCCATCATTTCAGATATAGTATTTTGTTCCAGGAATCTGGTAAGACTATCCTGAGAAGAATTCATTATAAGAGTAAGAATATGGGGGATTGTACAATACTCTTTAAACTCATCATACAATCTATATGCTACTCCTCTAAGAATACCCAATCCTCCAGCAAACCATTCATCCTGCTTTGCATCCTTCGCCTGCATAGATAACAGCATATCTTCCATGAGCTGCATCAATACAGTTTTATCCGACACATTTTTTAGTGGATTGAATCTGTATGATCGACTTAAATTATCAAAATTGATATAATAGAACTCACCTTTATAATCATATTTCTTCATCATATTATATGCTGTCCGGGTATAATCAATATCCTTGAAATCATAAATAAATCCGGCAAAACCCAAGCGTATATATTCCTGTAAAAGCCATTTTCCTATTGACTTTGTCTTACCACTTCCGGCACCTCCATATACAAGGAAATTGGCATAATAGTAGTAAAATCGAAGTTGCCTGCCTCTTACACCGGACAGCACCGGTAAGCATATAGCCTTTTCGCTACCTCCTTTCCGTAGACTGTCTGGTTTTAAATCTTTCAATGTAAAGAATAAAAAGACCACTAAAGCCAAAACAGTAGGATAGAGATAAACTAACCCTATCAAGTTACAGACAATCACCTCCAGTAGCACAAGAACTACGAATAAGGCAATATTATACCATACTTTAGAAAATGGTTTAATCGAACCTATAAGAAAGCTCACACAAAATAGTGCAGCATAATAGAACCAATGTTCCTGAATCATGTCAAAACTTATCATATCGTCCTCCCAGTTGTTACCATATTTAATGCCAGCATCTTCATTTCATTTAAAAATGCCATTTTGGGATTTACGATGAAACGGTAAATCCTAAGTGTATTATTCAAAACTTTTCTTTCATTCCTCAGTTCCCCCTGCAGTAATTGTTGCTTCAGTTCACGCATAGCAATGGCCTGCATCTGCTGCCGCTGTTTCCATTCTTCATAATCTTTCTTATTATGCACATAGTACGGAAGATAATTATAATCATCCGCAAACCTGGTAGCACATCTTTCTGCCCATTCGGAACGGTCAAATCCTACCACTACTTCCTTTCCATCAAGCAGCTGTCTATTACCTCTGCTCTTGGTTAATGGAGACAATGAAACTGTCTGAGATTTATCCATCCGCGATACTATAATGTGAATATGTAACTGCAAGCCTGGCTTCTTATCACCGCATTTTGCAGTACCATTTTTTACCTCTTCTGCGTCTCCTTTATAATGCCTTTCAGTCTCTACACGACCATACCAGACAAGGTCATTTCCACCCTTAATTTTGTCTCTATAAAAGTTACGGGCATATTCATCCATACAATGACGAGCATAATTTTTAAGCTCGCAAATAACATTCTCTTGCTCGTCTTTGGATAGTTCCGAAAACTCGTGAACATTGGTTTTACCAGTTACTTTATTGATAACGTGCATTAACTCCCTTTGACTTGGATTAACTGACAACATATAGAACTTATCATCTTTTCTTTTTAATGTTTTATGGTTGTTATCTATTGAATGTAATACTTCATTACCAGATACAAAATCCAAGTTCTGCGAAAAGAAAGTATCAAAATAAGGTCTTTCATCGTTACTCTCTTTAGACAAATATTCAACAAGCTGAAGGCAGGAACCTTTGTTGTCGGATACACCAGGCGTATTGACTGGACGATGAACACTACAATACATAATCCGATTTTATTTTATCTAAGAACTTCTCAAAGTAAGATTCAGGAACCAGTAAATCATTTCCAAATGTGGCCTTCCGGAACTGGCTTTTATCGCAAAATAAATTAATCAAATTAATTAATGAATCCAGCTTTCTTTTATAAACATCTGGGGATTCTCCAGACTGTTTATAACGCTGAAGTTCTTCCTTCAGGGATTTGTTTTCATTGGCTAAACGAACAAGCTGTTCATTATTCTTACTCATATTTCCAGAGCTAAAAGAGTTGTCAAGTAGCGGACGTAAAATGTCCTTCTCCTGACATTTTACGATTTTAATCAAGTCTTCAATTCTCTTCTCTAACCTCGCTGTTGGATTCTTAATTTTCAATTTCGGGGACGTACAAGTCACCTCAAAATAATCCAGCATTTCGCTTATATAAGCATTATAACTCATATCCTTTTTAACCTCGTCAAGTCTAAATTTAGTTCTTGTTGAAATTCTTATATGTCTATCAAGATATTCTTCCATGTTAACTTATAATTAATTGGAACAAAGATAATAAAATAAGTTTTTGACTACAATGTTAACAATGTATTTTTTTGCTTTTTATATCAATCTGTATATCAGTTATTTATAAATCATGTTAACTCTATGTTAACTTCGTAATATCTTGATTCTTGATAACTTATAACATACAAGTTTACAAATGTAAACTTGTATGTTAACTTAGAATTTCATATTTATCTGTTAATTAGCGCTTTGCGTTAATCATGTTCTCGCTTTGCGGGAACACCTCTTGCTCTTCCTTATCAGTCATCACTAAAGGTCATAAGACCTTTAGCCTTTAGCTGGCGCTATCCACCTCTCCAATTAGGGAGAAAAAAAAAGAAATCCTGGGAGAAAATAATAATCGTGTAAATCGAAAAAATCTCCAATAGTTTGGGGATTCGGGAAAGGATATTGAATCACTCATTTGTTTTTAGATCCAAAGAAAAATACAAAAAGCAGAATCATAATTCAGACCTCATAATGATTCCTAACCATGAGATTTTCCAGCTGTATACTTTTCCGAGTTCCCAGCATTCTAAAGAGCATGTAGGGCTTTAGATAATTCAATATATTATACCATCCAAATCATAATTAGAAAGCAGGATAAACATAAACAAACGTATAGGGAAGAAAAAGTATATCTTAAGTGTTGGATGAATTTTAAACTATAGGTTAGGGTGGTTTATCTAATCTTTTATCTATTCTTTTATCTATTCCACTTCATATAATATGAATTTGGTTAAGTTAGGTTAGACATAAGTTGCTTAATGAATATTGCCGAACAACAGTACTTCAGCTTCTCTGTTATGTACTACTATTCTTGAATGTTGACCGCTTAACAATAAAAGAACAATTAAAATTTCAGACTTTAGTTATAGTCAATTTTAATATGAGTAATATATTAAGTACATTTACAATCATCAACTATAAGATATACACCATTGTATTTTTAGATTGTTAATTATTGTTTCGTAAATATTTTTTTTGCACTTTATTTGGTGCATAATAAAAAAGAGCTATATTTGCAGCATGAAAGAAAAAAGAGAACGTAATATAGGCAATTTATTTGTTTCCATCCGCAAAATGATGGGGCTAAGTCAAATGGAAGTGGCAGAGAAAAGTCATGTCACAAGACAAAATATCTCAAGAATCGAGTTAGGAAGATATAGTCCTGGCGTCGATGTAATACAACGCATAGAAGATGCATTAGGAATTGAAAGAATTTACATAACTAAAAACAATATTATTATGGCAGAATCAGTTTCTTTTATTTTAGGAGCAACAGATGTACAAGAGCTTTATAAAGTCGCAAAAGTTTTACCATGCTTCCGCTTAGTTGAACTATCGAAAGACAAAAACTTTGTTTCAGCAATATGGAATGATGAATACGAGATGGATTATGAAGAACCTGAAATGGAACTTGACAGCATACTTACTAATTTGAATTGGTGCTGTGGTGATCCTGAAGAATATCCGTTGGGTTCCAAATGCTGGTGGTTTGTCGAGGGATTAGAACCATAAAAGATGAAAAAAAGGTTCGAAATATACCTTGATACTGAAGAACTACAGTTAATCGAACAATTAAAACATGATACCGGACATAAAAAGCCTGGAATGGCAATTGCTGCTGCAATATATAGCTATTTCCGGTATCAGGATACTATTAAGCGATTAATTGCAGAAAACACCCAGCTTAAAAATAAATTGAGTAAATATGAGTAATACAACATTTCAAGAATTGAAGAACCATGTCCGTATAAGTGACGTAGCTGAATATATCGGTTATCGTCTTAATACTGGAGCAGGTAAAAAATACCTTGAATACCGTCTGTTTAACGGCGGCACAAAGGTAGATGAAATCGTAATATATACGACTTCTTACTCACAAACATTCTTCAGCCGGAACGGATACGGAGACAAGGGTGATGTTGTAAACTTCATATTAAACCGTCTCCACCTATTTTCGGGTTATCAAGGTATCGGATATGATGCAGTTGCCGATATTCTATGCAAGCTATCAGGTAAACAGCCAAAACATGAAAACTACGTAGTTTCGCACAATGATGTCAAGTTTTCTCTTGATGATTACGATATTACTTGCAACCAAAAAGTGATATATGCATACCTCGGCAAAATCAGGATGATTGATGCCAATACTATATCGGCATTTATTCACAACGGGTCTGTATGTACAGTTTCTCGGAAACCGAAAAATTATGCAAATGTAGCTTTCCCTTATCGTGTTCTTGCTTCTCCGGAAGAAGTCGTAAACTTCGAACTACGCAATTATAATCCATATAAAAAAGAAGGATATAAAGGATTCTGCTCTGGAGGAAACAAGTCTACCGCATGTTGGATAGCTTCCTTTGCTCCCCAATGGAATGACGTACAATCTCTATACATTGGAGAAAGTGCACTTGATATGATGGCACTATATCAACTTCTCCCTGAACGTATGAGAATTAATGCCGCATTCATATCATTAGGTGGAAACTTAGGATACGGACAAATAAAAGATATTAAGCATTTATTTCCACATGCTGTTATATATCTTGCATTCGATAATGACCTTCAGGGGCAAATATATGACGTAGAAGCAGCATATTACTTAGTCAAAGGTAAAGAACCTAAGTTATTCAAAAATGCTGCTGGGAAAGTTGTTGTTAAGTCGGATAATCAAGAGTTGACAATAAACGACTCCGATTTTAACTCTAAGACTTTCTTACACTCTCATGGAATCGAAGCAGATTGGCTTCGTATTATTAAGGCTCAAGGAGCTAAAGATTTTAATGATATGCTTAAAAATAAGTAACATGAAGATTCTTCTATTCATTTTCAAAACGCTTTTTCTCTTGACAATAGGACTTATGTTCAAATGTATAAGAGATTTTTCCCGATAGCTCGGTGATACTATATTTAAAGGGATAGGATAGGGGTTACCCCCCCATCCCTTTAAGCAGAAACTCGACTTTGTATCAAAGATAAATTATTCTCAACAAGTTGAATAATTCGATTATGATATTGAGTAATTTTATTGCATACGCCACTACACTGAACAACCTTCATTTGTGAGATTGATACCTCTACAGTCTCAATACGTTTACCATTTATCGTTGCGGAGAAGACAAGAGAATCTTCTCTAGTGTAATAATGACCAACACAATGATGCATCACCTTTCCTTCTAAAATCATATCCTTAACACTTTCGATGAGCTTTATATGAATAAGTCCATCGCTAAATGCCAAGCCTAAAAATTTACGTTTACTTTCCTTATAGCGAAGTTCTTTTAATAGAAAATCGGGTGAGTCAGTTTCCTCTTCAACTTCCTTCTTTATCGTCTTTTGTACTGCCTTATCATGCGCCTTTTTCAAGTCCAGTGGACAAACATATTTCGCATTACGAATATCCTTGCCTAAATTTTTCAACATATCAATATAATCACACCAAATGTTGGCATCTTTAACAAGATAATGATTCCTGAAGCAGATTTTAATTGATGGCCAATAATCATCAATATTACAACGACCTATCAAGAATTTATGCAACAAACTTTTTTGATTCATCTTTAATAAAGTTTCTATCTTACTATTACGTAATAACCCTACAATAAGGTTAAATGAAAAATGACGATATAAACTCCTTTTTAGTCCTCTTCTTCTTAGTTCCGGTATGATTGACATATAGGGGCATACCGTACCTGAATATACCCTGTCATAAATCGCATTCCATTGGCGCAATATCAATGCGGTACGAAATAACCAAAGGTCAAAGTACATTGTATTAAAAGTCTGTCGTAACCTTGCGAAATTCACATACGTACCGTCTGCTGCAATCCATCTTTGCATGACTTCAGCCCAATCATAGACTGCTGGACTACCTACTTTCATTGTGCATCTGACAACAACGCTTCTCATAACCTGATAACCTTCACAAGCTGTCATAACCGTAAAATATGCTGTCTTATTATATACTTTTTTTAAACCTTCGTGTACAAGTAATCGGGTTCCACAATGAGGACATTTCACATAATTCTTCTTCTTCGTGTCTGATTGCCATTGATGACCACATTTAGTGCAGGTATATTTCTGTTTATTGTATCGTGCCACATACTGGATACTATTATCTAATCCCCATTGCAATTGTCTATCGGTCAGTGAGGGTAAATAAGCACTTGCGCTAACTACATTCTTTTCGAATTCATTCTGCGGTTTCATATTGACTATCAAATAAAGATGGTTGAACTTGAATTTCCTTTTTCACTGCTGGCTTTTTTCGGCTCTGTAACTTATGGAGTTCTTCTTCCTGATACTGCCGGATAGCTTTCTGACGCGCTTCTTCTTTTTCTTCCTCTGTTAATTCTATAATTTGGTCACACACAATCCTGACATGATTACCAATTTTCGTATCAACAACTTTCACATCTTCCAAATAATAACGGACTGCTAAACCGTAAACTTCATCATCTGTTGCACCTACGACATTATTTTGTGCCATCTTTTCCATTTCACTGATTATATATGCACAACATTCTTCAATTTTTTTACCTTCATCAAAATACTTCACAGCAAATTCTGCATCCAATTCTGCCAACTGCTCTAAATAGGATTTGATTACCACCTGAAAATTTTTCGTTTCCATACATCTATACATTAACAAGTTAAACATCAGCCGCGGGTGAATTATTCTAACTCCAGATTCAGGAGCCTTTTTCAATTCTTTTTTCTCCCTATACGACTTTTTTTTTAATCATTCTTTCCCCGAGTTCTTTCGCCTTTTTCGATGCAATAATTGTGCGACTGACCGTAGATGTATGCAAGGGTACCGGGATGAAAAATACCGCACAGCTATGCTGCTCAGGATATTTTTCATAACGGCACAAAGTGCCTTGCAGACTTCTACAAGGCGCACGACATTCGCATCATGAAAAAGTGAAATTCGGGGAGAGATACACTACGAAAAAGGAGTATAGGAAAAGAGAAAAAAACGAAATATATTTGCACCAAAAAAAATGAAAGACCAGATTAGACTACTTAGAGAATGTGTGAGAAATGAAATACCGGCAATCGTCTTCCAGGGCGATGATAGCTGCACTCTTGAAGTTCTTGAAGCTGCTCATGCCATATATGCAAAACACGGGGCAACAAAGGAGTTTCTTTATGATTTTCAACTTTTGATAGACGATGTAAGAGCCTACCAGAAAGAAAATCCGATGAATGTCAGATTAGCCGACCTATCTAAAAGCGAAACAGAACTTGTTCGCGAAGATATGCAAAAGAAAGGTCTATCCTTATGAACGATATAAAGTTGATAATGTTCTCCGCAGACCTGAGCAGCGAGCTTCCATTGCCGTTTGCTGACCAGGGCGTGAAGGCTGGTTTCCCATCGCCGGCTCAGGATTACATGACTGACAGCATAGACCTGAACCGGGAACTGATACGCCATCCGGCCACCACCTTCTATGCCCGTGCTGACGGAGATTCCATGAAGGACTGCGGCATTGACGATGGCGACTTGCTTGTCATAGATAAATCCTTGGACCCCCTGGACGGTGACATTGTTGTGGCCTATATCGACGGCGAGTTTACACTAAAGACTGTACGTTTTGACGAAAAAGAAAATTGTATCTGGCTTGTTCCGGCCAATGAGGAATATTCACCCATAAAAATTACTGAAGAAAACGACTTCCTGATATGGGGCGTTCTTACGTATAACATAAAGAGACAGCTGAGAAAAGGCAGATGATAGCCCTTGTTGATTGCAATAACTTCTACTGCTCATGTGAGCGCGTGTTCAATCCGCAGCTTCGTGACAAACCTGTCGTTGTCCTCTCAAACAATGACGGCTGTGTCGTGGCCAGAAGCAACGAAGTAAAGGCAATGGGCATCAAGA
>ERZ772889.992-NODE-992-length-28026-cov-3.301169_pt1 | contig 28026 bp, 24 predicted proteins | sample MGYA00512127_ERZ772889 | MGnify/ENA primary metagenome ERZ772889 (study PRJEB29015, sample SAMEA2737689) | human gut metagenome | biome: human gut; feature: human-associated habitat; material: faeces | place: China | collected 2012 ...
ATGCCGGCTTCAAAACATTCACATTTCTCGCCTCAATCGAAGCAATTGTCATATGTGGCGGTACTTTATTCTCAATCATAAAATAATTGCCTGATTTTTCTGCAATTCTGTCTATATACCGCTGCAATATTTTATTTGTTTTCTCGTCAAAATAAATAGAAATAAGATACATGTGGTAGATTTATGTAAATCAGCAAAAAACAGGCGAAAATATGAATTGCTTTTCCAAATTAGAATCATTATAATAGGGATTGTACTTGCCTTTTGGAAAAGAATAGAAGGGCATAAGAGAAAAAGAGTTAGGTGGTTACAGTTATGACACAGGAAATAGATGCTTTTATGAAGTATCTTCAGGAAGTAAAGAAAATATCGAAAAATACAGCGGTTTCTTATGAGACGGATTTGCGCAAAATGAAGGAATTTCTGTATTCTGAAGGTGTGCTTTCTGTTGAGGATGTCAGACAGGAACACTTAAAAATATATATGGAAAAGCAGGAGCAGGAAGGAAAGAAACCGGCAACGATTTCCAGAGGACTTGCATCCATGAAAGCCTTTTTTCAGTATCTTATGGTACAGAATTATGTAAACCAAAATGTGACGGATGGATTAAAGGCACCCAAGATAGAGAAGAAAGCTCCGGTTATTCTTTCTATGGAAGAAACCAGCCGGCTTTTAGACCAGCCAAACGGAAATACACCGAAGGAATTAAGGGACCATGCGATGTTAGAATTGCTTTATGCGACGGGAATCCGTGTCTCTGAATTGATTTCTTTGAAGTTAAGCGATATGAATTTGAAACTGGAATATATTACCTGCAAAGATGCTCATAAAGAAAGAATTATTCCTTTTGGAGAAGTAGCAAAAGAGGCTCTGCAGCATTATCTGGAAGAGGGAAGATCATATTTTGTCAGTGAAGAGGGCAGTGAATATCTTTTCACCAACTGTTCCGGCAAAGAAATGAGCCGTCAGGGTTTCTGGAAATTAATCAAAGCCTATGGAAAGAAAGCCGGAATTGAGACAGAAATAACACCGCATATGCTGCGTCATTCTTTTGCAGCTCATCTGGTAAGCAATGGGGCAGATTTGAAAGCGGTTCAGGAAATGTTAGGACATGCAGATATTTCTACCACGCAAATCTATGCACAGATGAAACAGAGCAGAATCCGTGAAGTATATGCCAAGGCACATCCGAGAGGATAAAGAAGAAACTACGGGAAACACGCTTTGCGATTTTCTTACTACTTGCATAAATAGAAAAAGGGGGCAGTCATTTTCTTAAAAAATGGCTGCCCCTTTTTTGCTTTACAGGAAATTGCTTTCCTGTAAAGTAAAAAACGCTCCTGTAGATGAAATTATTATTTATTCATTTCTGCAATGTCATAGATAAGACGAGCGGAATCTTCCCAGCCTAAGCATGGGTCAGTAATGGATTTACCATAGATGTGTTCGCCGATTTTCTGATTGCCCGGTTCAATGTAGCTTTCAATCATAACACCCTTAATCATCTTGTGAATTTCAGGGGAGAGCTGGCGGTTATGCATCACTTCTTTGACGATACGGATCTGCTCGAAGTATTTTTTATTGGAGTTAGAGTGGTTTGCATCTACGATAGCAGCTGGATTCTTAAGGTCACGTTCATTATACATTTCAATCAGACGCATAATATCTTCGTAGTGGTAGTTCTGTGTGCTGTTACCATGTTTGCTTACAGCACCACGGAGAACAACGTGAGTTAAGTCGTTACCAGGAGTCTCTACTTCATATCCGCGATATACGAAATGATGTGGATGCTGGGCAGCATATACGGAATTGAGCATAACGGAGAAGTCACCACTGGTCGGGTTCTTCATTCCGGATGCAACATCAAACCCACTGACTACAAGACGATGCTGCTGGTCTTCTACAGAACGTGCACCGATAGCAACGTAGGAGAGCAGGTCGTCAATGTAACTCCAGTTTTCCGGATAAAGCATTTCGTCGGCAGGGGTCAGACCACTTTCTTCAATGGTACGGATGTGCAGCTTACGCATTGCAATCAGTCCGGCAACCATATCAGGAGCTTTCTCAGGGTCAGGCTGGGTAGCAATACCTTTATAGCCTTCGCCGGTTGTTCTTGGTTTGTTTGTGTAGACACGAGGGATAATAATCAGACGGTCTTTGACATCTTCTGCAATTTTGGTCAGGCGGCTGACGTAGTCGCAGACAGGTTCTTCGCTGTCAGCGGAACAAGGTCCGATGATAACTAAGAAACGGTCATCTTCGCCGGTTAAGACTTTGCGAATTGCAGCATCCCGTTCTTTTTTTATCTGTGCCAGTTTCTCCGGAAGAGGATACTCTTTTTTGATTTCTTCCGGACTTGGTAATTGGTTTAAAAAATTAAAACTCATATTTTTAGTCTCCTTTAGTAAAAAAACTTGCTTTTTTTATATTATAAGATTCGTTTTTAACTGTCAATGATATGATTTAATAATAATTTTATACTTTTTTAATTGACCTATTTTAATCATGGTGCTATTATTGTTTTCACATGTTAATAGTTAACAATGTTAAACAAATAGAAAATATAAAATGTAAAGAAAGGGAGGTGAAAATGATGCAGGGTTGTGGAAATGAAATATTTTCCATATTTAATCGTTTTCATCGTTTGAAAATCTCATCAATTCTGCCGGGGGTCTCATCCGTGGAAATGGGAACCTTAAAGACCATCGAGCATTGCCGCAAAGAAAAAGAGATGGCTGCCAAAACAGCAGATGCCAAAGAGCCGGATAGCAAATCGATAGATGCAAAGGTTACGGTATCGGAAGTGGCACGTTATATGCGTGTGGCAGCACCGGCGGTGTCCCGGACACTTCGTTCCCTGGAAGAGAAAAATTATGTCGAACGTATGGTGTGTGAGGGTGACCGGCGGAATGTTTATGTGAGAGTAACTGAGGAAGGAAAAGAGGTTTTAAATGAATGCAACCGGATTTTGAGTGAATTATTAAAGTCGGTTACGGAGAAAATGGGAGAAGAAGATATGAACCGGCTGATTGGCTATCTGAATAAATTAGAGCAGACAGCAGAGCTTGAGATTGAAAAGAGAAGACAGTTGAAACAGCAATTAAAATAGAAATATTTTATAAATAATATAGAAAAGGAAGGAACAGGAAAGATGCGGAAACTATTTAAAAATATGCTCCCGTACTGGCATATCATCGTGGTAATATTTCTCCTCCTTGGAGTGCAGGCTTATTGCGATTTGTCGTTGCCACAATATACATCCGATATCATCGATGTAGGAATCCAGAATAAGGGAATCAAACATATTTTGCCGGAAAAGATGCCGGAGGAAGAATATCAGCTGGCAGAACTTTTTATGACAGAGGATGAAAAGGATACTTTTGAAGCGGTCTATGAAAAAAAGGATGATACTTATGTATGTACTGCGGATAAAGAGACATTAGAAACATTGGATGATGAACTACTGACACCAATCGTACTGACTTACCGTATGGCAAATATGAGTGAAACGGATTTTAAGAATACGATTGCGGAAGCATTGGAACAGAATCCGCAGAACCAGATTACCAAAGAAAGCTTAGATGAGATGTCCATTGAAGAAATCGGACAGATGATGCAGATGGAACTGACCACATATGAAGCGGAAAATGATGATGGCGAAATGGTAACTTATGTGGATATGCGTCCGATGATGAAGCAGCTGATTGCAAGCGGTGCAATGACGCAGGATGGTATAGCACAGTCCAGAGAATATATGGAAAATATGATAGATTCTGTGGGAAGCAGTACCTTACATGCCATGGGAACAGCATATGCAGCATCCTGTGACGAAAAGGCAGGACTTGATGTGGAGCATATCCAGAAGAATTATCTCTGGTCAGAGGGTGGAAAGATGGCAGCTATGTCATTACTCATGCTGGCAGTTGCAGTGGTAGTCGGATATCTTGCATCCAGAGTCGGCGCAGGAGTCGGAAGAGACTTAAGAGAGAAAATCTTTGGTAAGGTAGTAGGCTTTTCCAATACTGAGATGGATAAATTCTCTACCGCTTCCTTAATTACAAGAAGCACCAATGATATTCAGCAGATTCAGTTTGTAACAGCAATTATGCTTCGAATGCTTTTATATGCACCAATCATCGGAATTGGTGGAATTTATAAAGTATTAAAGACCGGAGCACATATGGAATGGATTATCGTAATGGCAGTACTGGTAATTTCCGGACTGGTTATGGTGTTGATGTCCATTACACTTCCGAAGTTCAAAATAATGCAGAAGTTAGTGGATGCCCTGAACTTAGTATCCAGAGAGATTCTTACGGGACTTTCCGTAATCCGTGCTTTTGGAAGAGAAAAAAAGGAAGAAGAGCGGTTTGATGAAGCAAACCGGAATCTTACCAGAACACAGTTATTTACCAACCGTGTCATGACTTTTATGATGCCGGGCATGATGTTTATTATGTATGGAGTAACCATACTGATTGTCTGGGTATCGGCACATCGTATTGATGCCGGACAGCTTCAGGTAGGAGCAATGACCGCATTTATTACTTATACCATGCAGATTGTTATGGCATTCCTGATGCTTACCATGATGTCTATTATGCTGCCGCGTGCCGGTGTTGCAGCAGACCGGATTGATGAAGTTATTACTACAAATTCTTCTATTATAGAAAAGGCAGAAAAAGAAACAATTGAAAAACATACCGGAAAAGTGGAATTCCATCATGTAAACTTCCGTTATCCGGGTGCAGATGAAGATGTATTGGAAGATATTGATTTTACAGCAGAACCGGGAAAGACAACAGCGATTATCGGAAGTACCGGCTGTGGAAAGTCAACGCTGGTTAATCTGATTCCGAGATTCTATGATGTAACAGCCGGTAAGATTACCTTAGATGGTGTGGATATCCGGAATTTAAGCTTAGCTGAATTAAGAGATGAAATCGGATTCGTACCACAGAAGGGAATTCTATTTTCAGGAACCATTGCATCCAATCTGAAATTTGGCAGACCGGAAGCTACGGAAGCAGAAATGACAGAGGCTGCAGAGATTGCACAGGCAACAGAATTTATTAATGAAAAGCCGGAAAAATATGACAGCGGGATTGCACAGGGTGGAACGAATGTTTCCGGTGGACAGAAACAGAGATTATCCATCGCCAGAGCAATCGCAAAGAATCCGAATGTTTATATCTTTGATGACAGTTTCTCTGCACTTGATATGAAGACCGATGCGGCACTGCGTAAAGCATTGGAGTCAAAAACAAAAGAAAGCAGTGTAATTATCGTGGCACAGCGAATCAGTACCATTTTACATGCCGACCAGATTCTTGTATTGGATGAAGGTAAGATTGTCGGAAAAGGTACTCATGAAGAATTATTACGGGATTGTGAAGTATATCAGCAGATTGCACAGTCACAGTTATCCGCAAAGGAATTGGGATTAGAAGAGGGAAAGGAGGAAAAATAACATGAGTAATGAGCAAAGTTATCGTGCACCACGTCGTAGAGGTCCGAGAGGACCAATGGGCGGTGGAATGATGCCGGGTGAAAAAGCAAAAGATTTTAAGGGCTCTTTCCGGAAACTTCTTTCTTATATTGGAAAATATAAAATTGGAATTGTTGCAGTTATGATACTTGCAATCTGTTCTACCGTATTTTCTGTATTAGGACCAAAGGTAATGGGTAAAGCTACTACGGCATTGGCAGACGGTCTGATGAATAAAGTAGCAGGAACCGGCGGAATTGATTTTACACTGATTGGAAAGATATTATTATTTACTCTTGGCTTATATATTATCAGTGCGGTATTCAGCTTTTTTCAGGGGTTTATTATGACTGGAATCACACAGAAAATCTGCTATCGTATGCGTAAAGAGATTTCTGAAAAAATCAACCGTATGCCGATGAAATATTTTGAAAGCAGAACTTATGGGGAAGTTCTTTCCCGTATTACCAATGATGTGGATACTTTGGGACAGAGCTTAAACCAGAGTGTGACACAGATTATTACCAGCGTGGCAACCATTATCGGAGTGCTTGTGATGATGCTTTCTATTTCACCACTGATGACACTGATTGCATTAGTAATTCTTCCGATTTCAGCGTTGATGGTTTCGGCAATTGCAAAATTTTCACAGAAATATTTCCGTACCCAGCAGGAGTACTTGGGACATATTAATGGACAGGTGGAAGAGACTTATTCCGGACATTTAGTTATCCAGGCATTTAATAAAGAAAAGGAAACCATAAAACGGTTTAATGATACAAACCATGTATTATATGAGTCTGCCTGGAAATCCCAGTTTTTATCCGGAATGATGCAGCCGGTTATGGTATTTGTCGGTAACCTTGGCTATGCAGGCGTGGCAATTTCCGGTGGAATGCTTGCAATTAACGGAACAATCGGAATTGGTGATATTCAGGCATTTATCCAGTATGTAAAGAGCTTCACCCAGCCAATCCAGCAGATTGCACAGGTCATTAACCAGGTACAGTCCATGACCGCAGCTTCGGAACGTGTTTTTGAATTCTTAGGTGAAGAGGAAGAAGACCAGACCACAGAAAATGCAGTGGAATTAAAGGATGTTCGTGGAGAAGTAGAATTCTCCCATGTGCATTTCGGATACAATCCGGATCAGATTATCATTAATGATTTCTCAGCAAAGGTAGAACCGGGACAGAAGATTGCCATTGTAGGACCAACCGGAGCCGGTAAGACTACCATGGTGAAGCTGCTGATGCGTTTTTATGATGTCAACAGTGGAAGCATCAGATTAGATGGTAACGATATCAGAAACTATAACCGCCGGGAGCTAAGAGATGCCTTCGGCATGGTACTTCAGGATACCTGGTTATTTAAAGGTACTATTATGGAAAATATCCGTTACGGAAGACTGGATGCCACGGACGAAGAAGTTATTGCAGCAGCAAAAGCAGCCCATGCCCATCATTTCATCCAGACACTGCCGGGTGGTTATAATATGGAATTAAATGAGGACGCCAGCAATGTATCCCAGGGACAGAAACAGTTGCTTACCATAGCCCGTGCCATTTTAGCAGACAACCGGGTATTGATTTTAGATGAAGCAACTTCTTCTGTTGATACCAGAACAGAGCACAGAATCCAGAAGGCTATGGATAACCTGATGAAAGGAAGAACAAGTTTTATTATTGCCCATCGTCTGTCTACCATTCGTGATGCTGATCTGATTCTTGTTATGAAAGATGGTGATATTATTGAACAGGGAAATCATGAAGAACTGTTACAGAAGAATGGTTTCTATGCACAGCTTTATAATTCCCAGTTTGAAGAAGCTTCTTAAATAAAACCTTTGATTTTTTTATATAGATGTGTTAGTATAAATAAGCTGCAACCGTAGTCTAATGGATAGAACGTCAGACTCCGACTCTGATAATGCGGGTTCGATTCCCGCCGGGTGCATTTTATAATTTATATTAACACATTTTTTTGCGGGATTTATGTCCCGCAAAACTTATAAGAAACGTTTTTCATTATTTACACGGGCAGCTCACAAAGCATACTTTTTTGGGGGTTATGGGTAAGGTTAGGAGGACAGATATGAAAGCGTCAGAAATCAAAGAAAAAATGAGTAAGATATCAAAGAATGATATAAGTAGTTTCTTTCAGAAGAACTGGAAATATTTTACTGCAGTAATATTATTTGTTGTATTGGCAGTAGTAATGATAAAATTCAGCAGTGGAAATAAAGATAAAGATAATGGACTTTCTACGGAACGAATCAGAGAGCTTTCAGGTAGATGCCGTTCCGGAAATCAATACCCTGATGCAGAATTATTACAATGCATATGCGGCAGGTGATCTGGCAACATTACAGACCTATGCAACACCTGTTTCCGAGAATGAACAGAGCCTGATTACCATGATGTCACAGTATGCAGAGAGTTATCAGAATATCAAATGTTATACTAAGTCAGGATTAGAAGCAGATTCTTATCTTGTCTGTGTAACGCTGGATTTGAAATTCGCAGGAGTAGATACTACAGCACCTGGTATGGAGTTCTTCTATGTAAAGAAGAATGAGCAGGGAGCACTTTATATTGATAACTTATACAGCAGCTTTAACCGTCATTATAAAGAACAGCCGACCGATAATAATGTGGAAAACTTAATCAGTAGTTTTGAAACACAGGAAGATGTCATTGCATTACAGGCAGAAGTACAGGCAAATTATGAAAAAGCAATTGCTTCAGATGAAAATCTTTCTAATATGGTAACGGTTACAATTGCTGATGCATATAATGCATGGGCAACAGCAATCGCACAGGCACAGGCACAGCAGCAGCCGGCAACAGAGGAGACACCGGCGGAACCAGAGACACCGGCGGAACCAGAGACACCGGCGGAACCAGAGGCACCGGTGGAACCAGAGACACCAGCTGAGCCGGAAGTGACAACGGAGACGGTATATACACTGGATAAAGTAAATGTCAGACAGGAACCGAATGAGTCCGGAGCATTGCTTGGAACAGTTGAAAAGGGAACTGCACTGACAAGAACCGGTACGACAGAAGATGGATGGAGCAGCATTGATTACAATGGCACACCGGCATATGTAAAGAGTGACTATGTTTCAACAGAAGCACCGGCACAGGAGCCGGCGGCAGACACCAGCGGAATCGCAGCTGGCACTAAGATTACATTAACCAATACGGTTAATATCCGTTCCTCTATGAGTGAGACCGCATCCAAGGTTGGAGTTGCTTATGCAGGAGATTCTGTTACTGTTCAGATGAGCTATGCAGAAGGGTGGACAAAAGTTACCTGGAAAGATAAAGAAGGATATGTTAAGACAGAGTTCTTAAAATAATAAATAGATGGAGGTCTTAGGACCTCCGTTATTTTTACTTTACAGGAAATTGCTTTCCTGTAAAGTAAAAAACGCTCCGCGAGGATGTACCAAGACACATTCTTTGTTCCGCGGGCAGCGAGAAAATTTACACAGGGTGAAAATATTGATGGAAGAAAACGGAATCAGAATCAATAAATTTTTAAGTGAAGCAGGATATTGTTCCAGGAGAGAAGCGGACCGTCTGATTGAGCAGGGACGTATTACGGTAGATGGAAAAGTTCTTTCTGTCGGCTGTAAGGTGATGCCGGGACAGCGGGTGTGTGTAGATGGAAAAACAATAAAAAAAGAAGAGGAAATGATTCTTCTTGCATTTAATAAGCCGGTGGGCATTGTCTGCACTGCTGCAAAAGACGAAAAAGACAATATTGTTGATTATATTCATTATCTGAAACGTATTTATCCGGTAGGAAGACTGGATAAAGATTCCCAGGGACTTATATTATTGACAAATAATGGGGATATTGTAAATAAGATGATGCGTGCCGGGAATATGCATGAAAAGGAATATGAAGTTACCGTAAATCATGACATAACGGAGACATTTTTAAAGAAAATGTCCGGGGGAGTTCCACTGGAAGAACTTGGTGTGGTTACAAGACCATGTGCAGTAGAAAAACTGGATGTGCGTAAATTCCGAATCATATTAACCCAGGGGTATAACCGGCAGATCCGCCGGATGTGTGAGTATTGCGGATATAAAGTAGTAAAATTAAAGAGAGTTCGCATTATGAATATAGAACTGGGCAGTCTCAAAAAAGGAAAGTACCGCAGAGTAACGGCGGAAGAGTGGACTGAGCTGAACCGGCGCATTTTAAATTCCAGCAATACAACAGTAATGCCAAAATAGATTGAGGGTAAGGAGCATATCCATGGATGAGAAGAAGAGAATCGAGGAACTGGTAAAAACGTTAAATGAGGCGTCCGAAGCATATTACAATGGACAGGATGAAATTATGTCAAACTATGAATGGGATGGCATGTTTGACGAACTGACCCGGTTAGAAGAAAAAACAGGATATATTCTGCCGGAAAGTCCGACACAGAATGCCGGATTTGAGGAAAGCAATGGTGAACGGGAAGCGCATGAATATCCGGCACTTTCCCTTGCCAAGACGAAACGGATTTCTGATTTACAGGTGTGGGCGGGAGAAAGACCGGTCTGGTTATCCTGGAAACTGGATGGATTAACATTGGTAGTAACTTATGATAACGGAAAACTTGTTAAGATTTTAACAAGAGGAAATGGAACCGTCGGCAGCAATATCACATTTATGAAGGATGCCATTGAAGGGATTCCAAAGACTGTAAAATATAAGGGACATCTGGTAGTCCGTGGCGAAGCGGCTATTACCTATACAGATTTTGAATTAATCAATGATACCATTGAAGATGATGATGAAAAATATGCCAACCCGAGAAATCTTGCATCCGGCACTTTAGGTCTGGATAAGAGCAATCTTGATAAAGTAAAGGAACGCCATATTCATTTTTATGCATTTACACTGGTGCATCTGGATGAAACAATGTCATCCTGGGGAGAACGGATGGATTATCTTGAGAAGCTTGGATTTACGACAGTAGCACATGAATTGACCGATGCGAAAGGGTTGGAGGAAGTTGTAGAACGCTGGACAAAGAAGGTAGAAGATGGTGAAATGGATATTCCGGTAGATGGACTGGTTATCTGTTATGAAGATAATGATTATGCCCAGACCGGTAATGTTACCGGACATCATGCGTCTAGAGCCGGTTATGCGTTTAAATGGCAGGATGTCTCTGCGGAGACCACATTAAAATATGTAGAGTGGTCCTGTGCGGCATCTACCATTTCTCCGGTAGCAGTATTTGAGCCGGTTGCACTGGAGGGAACCACCGTAAGCCGCGCCTCCCTTTGTAATATCAGTGAAATGGAACGTCTTGGAATCGGAGAAGATGGGAAGACAACACTTGATATTATTAAAGCAAATAAGATTATTCCAAAATGTATCGGCGTAAAGAAAAAGGAAGGAACTTTTACGATTCCGGAATTCTGTCCGGTATGCCATGCCAGAACGGAAATCAGAATCAGTGAACACAGCGGAACAAAGACTTTACATTGTACGAATCCGGACTGTACCGCAAAGCATGTAAAAAAATTCAGCCGCTTTGTCAGCAAGCCTGGCATGGACATTGACGGATTGTCCATACAGACCATGCTAAAGTTTATGAACTTAGGATATATCCATTATTTTGAAGATATTTATACTCTTAAAAATCATGCGGATGAAATCCGCTCTTTAGACGGATTTGGCGAGAAATCCTGTAACAATATGCTGCAGGCAATTGAAAAGAGCAAAAACGTTGATCCGGTACATTTTATTTATGCACTATGCATTCCGCAGATTGGCACCGATGCAGGAAAGAAAATGATTGCTGCCCTTGGCACAGGAGGTTTCTTTCAGAAACTGCATGCAGGGGAAGGATTTGAGGATATTGACGGAATCGGACCGGAGCGTTCGACTTCCATGCTGGACTGGTACAGACAGAATCAAAACCGTCATACGGTAGCTGCATTAGAAGAAATATTAAACATTGCGGAAGTAGAGCCGAAGGTGACAGAGGGAGGAACCTGTGAAGGACTTACCTTTGTCATTACCGGTGATGTCCATCAGTTTAAAAACCGTACCGAATTTAAAGAGTATGTGGAGAGCCAGAACGGCTCTGTTACCGGCAGTGTTTCTAAGAAAACAGATTATCTTGTGAATAATGATATTGAATCCACATCATCAAAGAATCAGAAAGCAAAGAGTCTTGGCATTCCGATTATTTCTGAAGATATGTTTGTGGAACGTTTCGGAAAGTGAATTGCATATTGAAGTATTCGTAAAATTAAGGTATTATGAAATGAGATATGTGTATATGATGAAAAGAGGTTAGATAATATGCCGATTAAGATAATGAGCGATTTACCGTCCAGAGAGATTCTGGAAAGGGAAAATGTGTTTGTTATGGATGAGGGAAGAGCAGAACATCAGGATATCCGCCCAATCCGGATTGGAATACTGAATCTGATGCCATTAAAAGAAGAAACGGAACTGCAGTTGCTGCGTTCACTTGCAAATACACCATTACAGGTTGATGTTACCTTTTTAACGGTATCATCCCATGAATCAAAGAATACATCCATGAGTCATCTGAATCATTTTTATCAGACAATGGATGAAATCTGGGATGAGAATCTGGACGGACTGATTATAACCGGTGCACCGGTAGAAACCATGGAATACGAAGAGGTGGATTACTGGAAGGAAGTCTGTGATATTATGGAGTGGTCTAAGACCCACGTAACATCAACCCTGCATTTATGCTGGGGTGCACAGGCTGCTCTCTATTATCACTATGGTATCCCAAAATATATGCTGGATGAGAAAATGTTTGGAATTTTCGAACATCAGGTAAAGAACCGCAAAGTACCACTGGTAAGGGGATTTGATGACCGCTTTATGGCACCGCATTCGAGACATTCCGGAATCCGTAAAGAGGATATTGAGAAGGTAAAGGATATTACCATTCTTGCAGAATCAGAAAAAGCAGGTGTATTTCTGGCAATTGCCAATGAGGGACGCAAAATTTTTGTGATGGGACATCCGGAATATGACCGTTATACATTGGATGAGGAATATAAGCGTGATCTGCAGAAAGGGATGGATATTGCCATGCCGGAGAATTATTATCCGGACAATGATATCAATGCAAAACCATTACTGCAGTGGCGTTCACACGGTAATATGTTATATGCAAACTGGCTGAATTATTATGTGTATCAGCAGACACCATATGATTATATCAATACCAGAAAAATTGTGGGAAAATAAGCAGATTTCTTTTTGGAAAAAGGCTTAAGAAAATACAGGGGGCACAATGAAAACGGAGAAAAAAGGTGTAGAGGGACAACTTGATATTTTCGAAGCAATGAATCGTGCAGCAGATGCCATAGACCGGATGGTGGAAGAAGACCAGAAGAAAAAGAAGGCATCCGGAAATAAAACGGAATCCGGAGAGAAGTCTGCAAAAGCTGTAACCGGGCAGAAGAAAAACAAAGAGGATAAAATCATCCGTGGCTGTGATATGCATGCATCCATGCAGAAGACATTTCTAAACCCCGAAGACGGCGATTTTGCCATGATTGCTTATATTGACTACAACAAGGTTTATATCAGGGAATGGAATTCCCCGGCAGCGTTATATACTTTCGAAGAGTCAAAGAAGGCTGTGGATTTTTATATCGACAAACTGACGAAGATAAAGGCGGCAGGAATGGCAGAAGAAACAACAGAGCAGGAACCGTTCAGTGATGTAAAATATCTTTCAGATAATATTTATGCAGAGTGTGAGGGATAAGAATGGAGCATTTAGTATACTACGATATTGCGGCTGCATTTGTTCTTCTGACTGCATTAGTTGCGTATCATTTAAGAAAATACAGTGACAATTTTCAAAGCAGGGTATACCGCGTAATGTTGTATGCTCTGCTTGTCGTATCTACCAGCGATTTTTTACTGTTCTGGGAGGAAATTACTTTCGGAAAAACAGGAACTACAGTCCTGCTCTATATCTGTATTTTAGGACAGGTTGTGGCAGCGGCAGCTTATCTTTTGTATATTCTGTGCCTGACAGGAAGAGTGGAACGCTTTATCCGGAAGGAAAAGGGATGGTTGTTTGTACCGGCCTGGATTGTAATCGCATTGCTGGTAGTACAGTTATTTATACCATATCTTTTTAAAGTGGGAATTGATGGCAGTTATCAGAGACAGAATGGAATTATGTTATTCTACCTATGTATGATTTATTTTTATCTGATGGGGGAAGTGTTTCTGGTTCGTTTCCGAAAACGGCTCAGCTTTGAATTATTATTCTCTACGACTGTATTTGCAGTTGTAAGTGTGTTTACACTGGTGCTTCATATTGCATTTCCGGGTTTCCGGTTTCAGTTTTTTGGAATGGCAATGTGCGTACTTTTATATCTGATTTCTTCGGAAAGACCACAGGAATATACGGTGCCGGAGCTTGAAATTATGAACCGGAGGGCATTTTTAAAAGAGTCAGAAGAACGCCTGTTAGGAAGTGAGCGTTTTCCGATGCTTGTCATTAAAGTGCATAATTTAAAGGTGATGCGGCAGACATTGGGAAATGATTCCGTGAATGAATTCCTGAAGGAAATGGCGGCATTTTTTCGTAAGCTTATCGACAATTCCCACATTTACCAGTTTTCACAGAGCGTATATGTGCTGGCGTTAGACCGGAAGAAGAAGGATATTGATTCTTCCTTACTGATCCGGCAGATTCTGAACCGGTTTGAACAGCCATGGCATTCCGGCAGTGTAGAGACAAAATTCCGGATTCATATCAGCAGTATTGTGTGTCCGCGTGATACGAATAATCTGAATGGATTAATTGACTATATCCAGTATATGCGTTCAATATCATCTGAAAATGGAAATGTAGTATTAAAGACTGCTGAGATGGATATTGACCGGCCAAAGAGGGAACTTCGTATCCGGAAACTTTTGAATGATGCAGTAGACCATAAAGGTTTCGAAGTCTTTTACCAGCCGATTTATTCGGTGACAGAAAACAGAATCGTATCTGCGGAAGCACTGGTCCGGCTGAAAGATCAGAGTATGGGCTACATTTCTCCGGAAGAATTTATTCCAATTGCAGAAAAGAGCGGAATGATTATGCAGATTGGAGAATTTGTATTTGAGACAGTCTGTCGTTTTATCCGGGAAAAGCAGCTTACAGACTATGGCTTACAGTATATAGAAATAAATCTGTCTGTGGTGCAGTGTATGCAGGAAAATCTTGCCGAGAGGTTGACGGAAATAATGAAGAAGTATCATGTAGCACCAGCCCAGATCAATCTTGAGATTACTGAGACAGCGGCAGCCCATAGTGATATGTTGGAAAACAATATCAAGATACTGCATAAGCAGGGCATTGAGTTTTCTTTGGATGATTATGGCTCAGGATATTCCAATACGGATTATCTGTTCCGGTTTCCATTCCGTATCGTAAAAATTGATAAAACCATTCTGTGGGAAGCATTTAAAAATGAAAAGGCAATGATTGCATTGCGTAATACTATCCGCATGATTAAAGAACTTGGGCTTGAGATTGTGGTAGAAGGAGTAGAAAATCAGGAATATGTAGATTATCTGACAGAACAGCACTGTGATTATCTACAGGGATATTTTTATTCCAAGCCGATTCCGGACAGAGATTTCTTAGAACTTTTACGCAGGGAAAATGTACAATATTATGCGGAAAGGTTTTCAAAAAATGAATTATCTGATATAATAACCACATAATATTTTTGTAGGAGGCAAAACGATGGCAGATAATAGAAAAGTTGTTAAAATAAAAGAAGATAACCTTGGGGAAGTACATGTGGCAGATGAGGTCGTTGCTATTATTGCAGGACTTGCAGCAACAGAAGTAGAAGGAGTTGCATCCATGGCTGGCAATATTACCAATGAACTGGTGAGCAAACTTGGAATGAAGAATTTATCTAAGGGTGTTAAGGTAGAAGTGGCAGAGAAAACGGTCAGCGTAGAAGTAGCTTTAAATATTTCTTATGGTTATTCTATTCCGGAAGTATCTGAGAAGGTACAGGAGAAAGTAAAATCTGCAATTGAGACTATGACAGGATTATCCGTAGCAATTGTTAACGTCAGAATTGCAACGGTTGACATGAAAAATACGAAATAAAACTTTTGTGATAACCGCAGATGTAGTATAATAAAGAATGCTGTTAAAGCATTCTTTTTTATAGTTACATGGAAGACCAATAATGAAAGGATACAACATGAGCAGGAGAGAAATCAGAGAACAGATATTTAAAATGTTATTCCGTGTGGAATTTCATAGTGAGAAGGAATACGAAGAGCAGATGAATCTGTTTATCGAAGAGAATGAACCGATTGAGAAGCCGGATGAGAGTTATATTGAAGACAAATTTAATAAGATTATTGCTGTTTTAGAGGAAATCGATAAGATTATCAATGAATCATCCAAAGGCTGGAAAACAACCCGTATGGGCAAAGTTGATCTGACCCTGATTCGTCTTGCTGTATATGAGATGAAATATGAAGAGGATATTCCAACTGGAGTAGCCATCAATGAAGCAGTAGAACTGGCAAAAAAATATGGAACAGATGATTCACCGGCATTTATCAACGGAGTATTGGCAAAAATCGCATGATAAAGAAAGTATATGGGGTAACCCAGATTAACCGATACATCAGAAATATGTTTGCCCAGGATTTTGTCCTGCATCAGGTATGTGTGAAGGGTGAGGTATCGAATTGTAAATATCATTCCTCCGGTCATATTTATTTTACTTTAAAGGAAAATAACAGTGCCATCAGTGCAATTATGTTTGCCGGTAACCGGGGTGGTTTATCCTTTCGTATGAAGGATGGCGACAAAGTCGAGGTAACAGGTTCTATTGAAGTATTTGAACGTGATGGCAGATATCAGATATATGCAAAAGAAATTACACTTGCCGGTGCAGGGGATTTATATGCCAGATTTCTTCAATTGAAACAGGAACTTGAGGAAATGGGCATGTTTGCGGAAGAGTATAAAAAACCGATTCCGCAGTATGCCGGACGTATTGGAATTGTTACAGCACCTACCGGGGCTGCAATACAGGATATCCGTAATATTGCTGCACGAAGAAATCCTTATGTGCAGCTTATTCTATATCCGGCACTGGTACAGGGTGAGGGTGCCAAAGAAAGCATTGTAAATGGGATTCATGCATTGGATGCCATGCATTTGGACATTATCATTGTGGGGCGTGGTGGTGGCTCCATAGAGGATTTATGGGCATTCAACGAAGAAATTGTTGCAAGGGCAATTTTTGAATGTGAAACACCGGTTATTTCTGCAGTGGGACATGAAGTGGATTACACCATTGCGGATTATGTGGCAGACTTGCGGGCACCGACTCCGTCTGCAGCAGCAGAACTTGCGGTATATGACAGGAATCAGATGTTACAGCGGATACAGACTGACCGGGTACATCTGATGCGCAGCATGAAGAGTAAAATTGCTGTGATACAGGGACGCATGGAGACACTGAAGGCAAGATTAATGCAACAGAGTCCTGTATATCGTCTGAACAGTCAGAAACAATATCTTGGGGAATTACAGTTTCGCTTAGAGCATGGCATGACACAGCAGTTAGATAAAAATAAGGCAAGACTTCGGATGTTAGCCCAGCATTTCGATGATATTTCGCCATTGAAACGATTGGGACAGGGATATGCATATGTTTCTGACAGCCGGCAGAATGGTTTAAAAAGTGTTTCACAGGTTTCAAAAGGAGAACAATTGCAGATCAGTGTAAAAGACGGAACCGTTAAGGCAAGAGTAGAAGAAATCATATGCCAGGAGGAAATCGGAAGATGACAGATTATACAATCAATGAAAATGAGACAGATAATATAACGGAAAAAAAAGAAAATGAGAATTTAGAGGATTTATTTGCAGAAGTGGAGCAGTTGATTGCACATATGGAGGAAGACATTTCTCTGGATGAATCCTTTGTCTGTTATGAGCAGGGCATGAAGAAGCTGAAACACTGCAGTGAGAGGATAGATTCGATTGAAAAGAAAATGTTAGTGCTGAATGAACAGGGAATGCTGGAGGAATTTTAATGGATATGACAGCAGAGCTTACAAAGCGGACAGAACAGATTGAAAATATTATAAAAAAATATCTTCCGGAGGAAGAAGGCTATCAGAAGCAGGTAATTGAAGCCATGAATTATAGTTTTCTTGCAGGAGGAAAGCGGTTAAGACCTATGCTGATGTTAGAGACTTACCGCATGTTTGGCGGAAAATCAGAGGTAATTGAACCATTCATGGCAGCCATTGAGATGATTCATACTTATTCTTTAATTCATGATGATCTGCCGGCAATGGATAATGATGAATACCGACGGGGACGAAAGACAACGCATATTGTCTATGGAGAAGCTATGGCAATTCTTGCCGGGGATGGTCTTTTGAATTTTGCCTATGAGACAGCATTGACAGCATTACAGACGGAACAGACGCCTAATGTGGCAAAGGCATTGCTTGTATTATCACAGAAAGCCGGAATTTATGGTATGGTAGGGGGACAGACCGTAGATGTGGAAACGGATCAAACACAGTCTGTTACCAGAGACCAGTTAGATTTTATTTATAAATTAAAGACCAGTGCTTTGATTGAAGCGTCTATGTTAATCGGTGCAATTCTTGCAGGTGCCACGAAAAGCGAGCAGAAGATTATCGAAGAGGCGGCATCAGAGATTGGTCTGGCATTCCAGATACAGGATGATATTTTAGATGTTACCGGTAATCAGGAAGTGCTTGGAAAACCGGTTGGCAGTGATGCCAAAAACGAAAAGGCAACTTATGTTACATATGAGGGATTGAAAAAAGCACAGGAAGATGTGAAACGATATTCAAAACATGCAGTGAATTTATTAGAATCACTGGTGGTAAAAAATGAATTTCTGATTCATCTGGTAGAATATCTGATTCATAGGGAAAAATAAGAACTTCAGAAACCAAAGGAGTAAAGATACATGGTGCTGGAAAAGATTGAGCATGAAAATGATATAAAAAGGATAAATAAAAACGAACTTCCGATTCTGGCAGAGGAAATCCGCTCTTTTTTGATTGACAAAATATCAAAAACCGGTGGGCACCTTGCCTCCAATCTTGGCGTGGTAGAGCTTACCATGGCACTGCATCTTGCTTTTGATTTACCAGAGGATAAAATTATCTGGGATGTAGGACATCAGTCTTATACCCATAAATTACTGACAGGAAGAAAAGCCGGTTTTGATGAACTGAGAAAATACGGCGGCATGAGCGGATTCCCCAAACGTCATGAAAGTGATTGCGACTGCTTTGATACGGGACACAGTTCGACTTCCATATCCGCAGGATTAGGCTATGCTATGGCAAGGGAGATTACCGGAGAAAAGTACAAAGTCATCTCTGTTATCGGAGATGGTGCATTGACTGGAGGAATGGCTTATGAGGCATTGAATAATGCATCCAAATTAAAGTCAAATCTGATTATTGTTTTAAATGACAATAAGATGTCTATATCGGAAAATGTCGGCGGTGTATCCAGATATTTAAGCGGACTTCGTACCGCAGAATCTTATCAGGGATTAAAGAATGGTATTACGAATTCCCTGAACAGCATTCCGAAATATGGAGAACGTATTGTTGAGAAAATCCGTAAGACCAAAAATGGAATCAAGCAGCTTGTGATTCCGGGCATGCTCTTTGAAAATATGGGAATCCTTTATTTAGGACCGGTAGATGGTCATAATATTCCTGCAATGGTGAAATTATTCAAAGAAGCCTCTAAGGTGGAAGGACCGGTTCTGGTACATGTGATTACGGAAAAAGGAAAAGGATACCTTCCGGCAGAACGCCATCCGGCACGTTTTCATGGAACGGAAGCCTTTGATGTTGAGACAGGACTGCCTCTTGTGAAACGGGTAAAAGCCAATTATACCGATATTTTTTCTACGGTTATGCGTAAATTGGGCGACCGGGATGAAAAAGTGGTTGCCATTACAGCGGCAATGGCAGATGGAACCGGACTAAAAAGATTCCGAAATATGTTCCCGGAACGTTTCTTTGATGTGGGAATTGCAGAAGAACATGCAGTGACTTTTGCCGCAGGATTGGCAGCTGCCGGTTTGAAGCCGATTGTAGCGGTTTATTCTTCTTTCCTGCAAAGAGCATATGACCAGATTCTGCATGATGTCTGTATACAGGAATTGCATGTAGTATTTGCCATTGACCGTGCAGGACTTGTGGGCAGTGATGGAGAGACTCATCAGGGAATCTTTGATTTATCTTATCTTTCCTGTCTGCCGAATATGACAATTTTAGCACCTAAGAATAAGTGGGAATTATCAGATATGATAAAATATGCCGTGGATTTTTCCGGACCGATTGCAGTACGATATCCGAGAGGCGAAGCCTTTGATGAATTAAAGGAATATCGGGCACCGTTAGAATATGGTAAGGCAGAAGTTCTTTATGAAGAAAGTGAAATTTTACTTTTGGCAGTAGGAAGCATGGTAAAGACAGCACTTACCGTAAGGGAACAATTAAAAGAAAAAGGTTATTCCTGCTCTCTTGTCAATGCAAGATTTGTGAAGCCTTTTGATGAAGAGCTGCTTCTTAAACTGCAGAAGAATCATAAGCTTCTGGTTACTCTGGAAGAAAATGTGCAATCCGGAGGCTTTGGAGAGCATGTATTGGAATTTATGAATACAAATGGAGATGGTTCCATGGAGGTTTTAAATATTGCAATACCGGATGTATATGTAGAGCATGGAAATGTAGAACTTCTCCGCAAAGAAACAGGAATCGATGCAGATGGAATTATCGGTAAGATTATAGACAGAAAGGCACAATAAGAACGATGAAAGAAAGATTGGATGTTCTCTTGGTACAAAAAGGGCTGGCAGAATCCAGGGAAAAAGCAAAGGCTATGATTATGGAAGGAAATGTCTTTGTGGATGGACAGAGAGAGGATAAAGCAGGAACAAATTTTGATACAGAGGCAGAGATTGAAGTCCGGGGAAATACATTAAAATATGTCAGCCGTGGTGGACTGAAGTTAGAGAAAGCAATGAAGGAATTTGATATTTCTTTAGAGGGAATGGTCTGCATGGATATCGGCGCATCCACCGGCGGATTTACTGACTGTATGTTGCAAAATGGTGCAGTGAAGGTATATTCTGTAGATGTAGGATATGGACAGTTTGCCTGGAAATTAAGAAATGACCCAAGGGTTGTCTGCATGGAGAAAACCAATATCCGTTATGTAACGCCGGAAGATATTGCAGATGTCCTTGATTTTGCATCCGTTGATGTATCTTTTATTTCTCTTACCAAGGTGCTGGTACCGGCAAGGGAGCTGCTGCGGGACGGTGGAAGAATGGTCTGCCTGATTAAGCCGCAGTTTGAAGCCGGAAGGGAAAAAGTAGGAAAAAAAGGTGTTGTCCGTGACCCAAAGGTACATGAGGAAGTCATCCATAAGGTAATTGATTTTGCGTTGGAAAATGGATTTTCTGTTCATAATCTTTCCTATTCACCGATTAAGGGCCCGGAGGGAAATATTGAATATCTGGTATATATTGAGAAAAACAGCGAGAGCAAGAAGGAGGAGACCATTGATGTGGAGGCCATCGTAGAGGCGGCACATACATCATTGTCCTAGATATATGAAGCATTTTTTCATAATTGTAAACGCACAAAAAGACAGTGAACTTATTTTTACCAATCAGATTATAGATTACATCAGACGTAAGGGTGGAACCTGTGATTATTTTGCCAGCTTTGAGGAAGAAAAAGCGGAAGCAGTGGAAAAAGAAATTCCAACAGAAACCGAGGCGGTGCTTGTTATTGGTGGAGATGGAACATTAATTCGTGCGGCACGCAATCTGGTAAAGAAAAATATTCCGCTGCTGGGAATTAATTTAGGAAAGCTTGGATATCTGTGTGAGGTAGAAGAGAATACGATATTCCCGGCAATTGATGAATTGATGGCTGACCGTTATACCATAGAGCAGAGAATGCTTTTAGATGGATATACCGTACAAAGTGGCGGAGAGAAGATTCAGAGGGTTGCGTTAAATGATGTGGTCATCCATCGTACGGGAGCACTTCAGATTGTGAATCTGAATGCTTATGTAAATGGAGAGTATCTTTATAATTTTAAGGCGGATGGAATCATTGTGGCAACACCAACCGGTTCCACCGGTTACAGTATGTCGGCAGGTGGCCCTATTGTGGACCCGAAAGCCAACCTTTTGCTGTTGACACCAATCAATGCACATACGTTGAATTCCAAGAGCATTGTAATCGGACCGGAAGATGAAATTACCATTGAAGTAGGCATGCGGAGAAGCCAGCGGGATGAGCAGGTGGAAGTGAGCTTCGATGGAGATTCCGGAGTGGAACTTAAGGTTGGTGACAAGATTGTAGTGCATAAGGCAGAAGAATCCGTAGGGATTATTCGTTTGAGTAAGATTAGTTTCCTTGAAATTTTGCGGAAAAAGATGCAGAATTATACATAACAGGAGGGACTGTAATGAAGATAGGACGACATGCAAAGATTCTGGAATTAATTCAGAAGAATGAGATAGGCACACAGGAAGAATTATCAGCAAAGTTGGAGCAGGAAGGATATCATGTGACACAGGCAACGGTTTCACGGGATATCAGAGAGTTAAAACTGACTAAGGTAGCATTGAGCAATGGCCGTCAGAAATATGTAGCTTTATCTGAAAATAGGGAGGACATGACAGAAAAGTATGTCCGTGTATTCCGGGATGGTTTTGTATCTATGGATATGGCACAGAATATTCTTGTGATTAAGACGGTATCCGGAATGGCAATGGCAGTTGCGGCAGCATTGGATGCCATGGATTGCCATGAAATAGTAGGAAGCATTGCTGGAGATGATACAATTATGTGCGCTGTCCGTACCGTAGAGGATACCACAGCGTTAATGGGACGTCTTCGCCGGATTATGGAAGATTAGAACGGAAGACGAGAGAGAGTAGAAGGAGAAAATATGTTAAGAAACCTGCATGTTAAGAACCTGGCACTCATTGATGAGGCGGAAGTCGATTTTGAAAAAGGGTTAAATATCCTGACCGGAGAGACAGGAGCCGGAAAATCAATTATCATTGGTTCCATTAATCTGGCTCTGGGAGAAAAGGTATCCAAAGAGATGTTAAGGGATAATGAGGAGAATGCCTTTGTGGAGCTGATTTTTGATGTAGAATCAGATGCTTTAAAGAAAGCACTTTCCGGGCTTGATGTTTATCCGGAGGATGATATGCTGATTTTAAGCAGAAAGATTTCTGGAGGAAGAAGCATCGCCAAAATCAATGGGGAAAGTGTTCCGGCATCAAAGATGAAAGCAGTTTCTGCGTTGCTGATTGATATTCATGGACAGCATGAACACCAGTCGCTGCTTAAGAAACAGAAGCATTTAGAAATCCTTGATGATTATGCAAGAAATGAACTGTCGGACATCAAAAGTGAGTTGAAAGAAACTTATAAAAAGTACCGTGAAGTTACGAAAGAGCTAGAAGAAGCTTCTCTGGATGAAGAGAGCCGGATGCGGGAATTATCTCTTTTAGAATATGAAATCCATGAAATTGAAGAAGCTGCATTAACAGCTGGCGAAGATGAAGTTTTAGAAACAAAATACCGGAAGCTTCTGAACGGAAAGAAAATTATGGAAGCAATTCATGCAGCCCATGGATTACTCAGCATGGAAGACGGCAGTGCATCGGAGCTGACCGGAAGAGCTCATAGAGAATTGTCATCTGTGGCAGATTATGATGATGCAATTCGTGGGATGGCAGATGAACTTTTGGAAATTGATAATCTTTTGAATGATTTGAACCGGGAAATTGCAGACTATATGGATGAGGCTGAATTTGATGATGAGACTTTTGCCGGGACAGAACAGCGTCTGGATGAAATCAATCATCTGAAGGCAAAATACGGTCATACGATAGATGAAATTTTAGCATCCTTAGAGGAAAAGCAGGAAAAGGCAGAAAAATTACAAAATTTTGATATGTATCATAAGAAGCTGCTGCAACAGGAAAATGCATTAAAAGAAACATTGCAGAAGCAGTCAGAAAAAGCATCTGCAATCCGCAAAAAATATGCGAAGGAACTGGCAGAAAAAATCAGGGAGCAGTTAGTAGATTTGAACTTCTTAGATGTTCGTTTTGAAATGAAATTTGAACAGAAAGAGACTTTTGGAGCAGATGGCTTTGATGAAGTGGAATTTGTCATTGCAACCAACCCGGGAGAGCCATTAAAACCACTTGGCAGCGTAGCATCCGGTGGAGAATTATCAAGAATTATGCTGGCATTAAAAACAGTGCTTGCTAAAAATGATGAAATAGAAACCTTGATTTTTGACGAAATTGATACAGGAATCAGCGGAAGGACGGCGCAGATGGTATCTGAAAAAATGCATATGATTGCAGAACATCATCAGGTAATCTGCATCACACATCTGCCGCAGATTGCTGCAATGGCAGATGCCCATTTCAGTATTGAAAAATCCGTAGAAAATGAGACCACCATTTCTACCATACGAAGACTCACCGAGGATGAGCAGGTAACGGAATTAGCAAGAATGCTTGGTGGAGTGAAGATTACAGACACCGTATTGGAAAGTGCAAGAGAAATGCTTAACCTGGCACAAAATGCTAAAAAATAAACGATTGAATCAAACAATAATACACATAATAAAAACAGGATATTCAATGAATATCCTGTTTTTATTTTACGCGGGAAAGCTGTAAAGAGAGTTTCCTGTAGTTATTATGCCTGTAGTGAGGAAAATATAATGCGGATGAGATTAATAAGAAAAAGCATAAAAAATATATGGCAGATTATAGTGATTGTCTGGCTGGTATTTGCTTACCAGCTTATGTTAAATATGGTTCCGGATGAAGTAAAACTTATCGATGGTGATTTAAGTAAACTGGACATTTCCATGCCGGTGACCTTCGAATGCCGGGATTCCGGAAAGAGATTTATCGATACATCTGTAATGGAAAATCAGCAGCTGCAAAGCAGCATGGACAAGGCCGGTGACGAAAGAAATGAAATAGATATGGTTTCAAATACGGTTGTTTTACGAGCGAAGCTCTTTGGAATTATTCCCATAAAGGATGTGCAGGCAGATATTGTAGCGGAGCAGGAGGTCTATGCCAGCGGGGAAAATATTGGTATTTATGTGCAGACGGATGGCATCTTTGTCATCGGAACGGGAAATTTTGAAGGGATGGATGGAGTACTGTATGCACCGGCACAGAATGTTTTAAAGAGTGGAGATTATATCTGTGCAGTAGATGGTGTAGAACTTGAAAATAAGGAGGCGTTAATGGATGCTGTCGATAAATGTGAAGGAAAATCTTTAGTGCTTCGGATACGTCGAAATGGAGAAACATTAGAATTATATATACAGCCGAAATTGTCAAAAGAAGAAACGTATAAATTAGGAGTCTGGGTAAGGGATGATCTGGCAGGAATCGGAACACTTACCTATATCAGCCAGGATGGAAGCTATGGGGCACTGGGACATGCGGTAACAGACATGGATACCGGAAGTATGCTGGAAGTGGGGACGGGAAAACTTTATAACAGCAGACTGGTGGGAATCGTAAAAGGAGAATCCGGTAAACCGGGTGAATTATCAGGAGTCATTAATTATGAAGAAAAATATTGTATGGGAGATATTGAGGAGAACTGCGAACGAGGAATCTATGGAACATTACATGAAAAAAATAATTTGCTGGAAAATGCCGTAGCTTATCCGGTTGGTTATAAGCAGGATATTGAACCTGGAGAAGCAGAAATTATCAGTGATATCGACGGAACGATAGCGCATTATAAGATAAGAATTACGGAAGTTAATTATCGGAAGAATAAGGAGAACAAAAGTATTTTATTTGAAGTAGAGGATGCGGCGCTGTTAGAGAGCACCGGAGGTATTGTACAGGGAATGAGCGGCAGCCCGGTGATTCAGAACGGAAGGCTGATAGGTGCAGTTACCCATGTGTTCGTCGATGATGCAAAGAAGGGGTATGGTATTTTTATTGAGGATATGTTAGAGATGGGGAAAACGTCGAATCCATAAGAAAAAACAGTTTATAATTTAACGACATGTTTCGACATAATTTATATCAGGATATAATTATGATACAAAATGTATAAGGGGAAGAAGGCAGCCGTTGTCTTCCGGGCAATATTGATGTCGAAATAAGATGAACGCTTTAGCTTGAAACGACAGAAAAGTTGTGTTTAAATACAAGTAGTTTCATCTTTGTACAAAAGAGTGGAAACGGCAGGAGGTTTGAAATGGAAAAATTAAATGTAGCAATTGCAGATGATAACGAGAGAATGGTACAGCTTTTAGATGAAATCGTAGCCAGCGATAAGGATTTGCAGGTGGTTGGTACGGCAAAGAACGGGGTCGAAGCATATGAGATTATCAAACATAAACAGCCGGATGTTGTTTTATTGGATATAGTTATGCCAAAACTTGACGGACTTGCACTGTTAGAAAAAGTAAAAAAAGAAATAGGTCGAGGTGCATTAATTCAAAGATATAAAGGATTAGGAGAAATGAATCCAGATCAGCTTTGGGACACAACATTAAATCCAGAAACAAGAACTTTATTCCAAGTTACAATAGAAGATGCAGCAAAAGCAGAAAAGATGGTTTCACTTCTTATGGGTGATGTTGTTGAACCAAGAAAGAATTATATGTATAAATACGCAGAGTTTTAAATCAAGAAAGGAGATAAGTTATGGCAAAAAAGGTACATAACATACCCAGAGATAATAATATTTTAAGAATACCACTTGAAGAGGCAATGCCAGATAATTATCTTCCATATGCTGTTGAAGTTGCTAAGGATAGAGCACTTCCAGATGTAAGAGATGGTTTAAAGCCGGTTCATAGAAGAATTCTTTATGGAGCGTATCTTTTAAAGGCATTTCCAGATAGGCCTTATTATAAAAGTGCAAGAATAGTTGGAGATGTATTAGGTAAATTCCATCCACATGGTGATACATCAGTTTATGATGCAATGGTACTTATGGCACAAAATTTTTCTACAAGAGAAACATTATTTGATGGACATGGAAACTTTGGATCAATGGATGGTGATGGAGCAGCAGCAATGCGTTATACAGAAGCGAGATTATCACCAATAGCAATGGAAATGCTTAGAGATATAGATAAGGAAACAGTTGAGATGGTTCCTAACTACTCAGATAGTGAAATGGAACCTAAGGTACTACCAGCAAGGTATCCAAATCTTTTAGTAAATGGAACATTTGGTATTGCTGTTGGACTTGCAACTAATATACCACCTCATAATTTAGGAGAAGTTACTGATGGTGTTCTTGCTTATATAGATAATCCTAAAATAACTACACAGGAACTTATGGAATATATAAAGGCCCCTGATTTACCAACAGGTGGTGTACTGATAGGTAAAAAGTCATTGTTATCAGCATATGAAACAGGAGAAGGAAAAGTTACATTAAGAGCAAAAACTGCAATTGAAAAACTTGAAAATGGAAGATATGGAATTGTAATAACAGAATTCCCTTATAGAAGAAATAAATCAAAAATACTTCAAACTATATCTGAAATGACTGGTGATAAAAAGCATCAAAAGGCATTAGAAGCTATTACAGATATTAGAGATGAATCAGATAGAAGTGGTATTAGAGCTGTTGTTGAGCTAAAAAAAGCAGCAGATTATGAAACAGCAGACAAAATATTAAAGTATTTATTTAAGAAAACTGATTTACAATGTAATATAAGCTTTAACATGGTTGCATTAGCAAATGGAAAGCCACAAACAATGGGATTAAAGACAATAATAGAACATTATGTAAATCATCAAAGAGATGTAGTTACAAAAAGAAGTATAAGAGAACTTGCAATGGCAGAAAAAAGATTCCATATAGTTGAAGGATTTATTAAAGCAATTGATGTTTTAGATGAAATCATAAAAACTATTAGAGAATCTAAGTCAAAGAAAGATGCAGGAGTAAATTTAGTTGAAAAGTTTGGATTTACAGAAACTCAAGCAGAAGCAATATTAGAACTTATGCTTTATAGATTAACTGGACTTGAAATAAAGGTATTCCAAAAAGAATATACAGAACTTGAAAAAACTATAAAGAGGTTAAGAAAAATATTATCTGATGAAAAGACTCTTTTAAATGTTGTAAAAACTGAATTAAAAGAAATAACAGATAAATATAGAAATCCTAGAAGAACTATGTTAGTTGAGGATGATAGTGAAGCTAAAATTGATTTACAAGAACTTATAGTGGTTGAAGATGTTATGGTTACATTATCTAAAGATGGATTTATAAAAAGAATTCCTCTTAAAACTTATCAAAGATCAAATGCAAAGGCAGAAGATATTGAATATAGAGAGGGAGATGAACTTAAATTCTTATTTAAGTCTAATACTACTGAAAATATTCTATTA
>ERZ772889.1006-NODE-1006-length-27646-cov-7.593019_pt1 | contig 27646 bp, 22 predicted proteins | sample MGYA00512127_ERZ772889 | MGnify/ENA primary metagenome ERZ772889 (study PRJEB29015, sample SAMEA2737689) | human gut metagenome | biome: human gut; feature: human-associated habitat; material: faeces | place: China | collected 2012 ...
GTAAGAAAGGCTATGGTCGTTATGTCTGCTATGATCCTATGCTATACAGCCGTTATGTGGAGTGTTATCATTTTTGCTCCTGGTGCATTGATCCGTGTATTCAGCTCTGATCCTTCACTTGTAAAAGATTCCGTTCCTGCATTGAATCAGTATTTTGCTGCTTTTATCTTTATGGATCTGCAGTATATTGGACAAACAGTATTTAAATCTCTAAACAAAAAGAAACATGCAATCTTTTTCTCATTGCTTCGTAAGGTATTTATTGTTATTCCATTAACTTATTTTATGCCTTATGTATTGCACATGAGAACTTCCGGGGTATTCCTTGCGGAACCTGTTTCTAATGTGATCGGTGGAGGTCTTTGCTTTGTTACGATGCTTTGTACTGTGCTACCTGAACTTAGAAGAATGGATAACTGTGATTGATCTTTTTATGTTAAAATTTTCTCTCCAGTTCATCCATCTCTGCCATTATCTCCGCTTGCTGTTCATCAAACAAAAGCCCTCTATTATACTGGTAGTACTTATCACATCCATTTTCCTTGATAAACCAGACACTGTAATAATTAACATTCAGTTCTGTCACAAATACAACCATTTCCTGACTTTGTCCAAAGGCTTCTTCCATGAAGTCAAATGCATTGTCTAGTGCTTTGGTTGTATTCTCTATCTGCTGTTCTAATTTTGCTGGTTCTTTCTTGAATTCTTCTCTCACACGTTCAAATTCTGCTTCTGCTTCTAAATGTTCAGCTTTGCTGATCTGTTCGTATGACTCCAGAGTCTTGATCACATCAAGCAGCATATGTTCCTGTGCTTTTCCAAGTTTCTCTGTCTTTTTCTTCTCGTTGAAGTCCTCATGGATTTCTTTGACTACCTGACTTAATGTCTTGCCTGTTTTAAGTTGTTTTAGCCAGCCAAATAATTCCGTAACATAAGCATCCTGTCGATAAGATTCAGCAAACATTTCGGATAATTTTCCGTTTAACAATCCGACAACACTTAATTTCTCATCAAATGCTGCGAATTTTAATCTGCCGATCGTTTCCTGATTCCACTGTCCTTTTAAAATACGCTCGATTCCATAGTCTTCTTTGTATTTCTTATATAATTCATAATAGTTGGCAAAGTCTTTGGCGATCTTCATGTGCTGTAAGTACTGAAATACCACTTCTCTGTCAATATCTTTTCCAAGTTCTTCGTAAACTTTTAATAACTGAGACAGATCTTCCCATCCTCTGGCTGTAACAAACGCCTTTCCATCAACTGTTGTTTCCATACGATAGAAATATTCTTTACGGATTTCAAGATATGCAAGGATTGCTGGGTGGATTCCTGCCTGATATGCGTATTCTTTCCACACTTCATAGTCTGCTTCCACATCAATCTTCTTCATACGGTCCAAGGTAACTACGTCAAAATCTCTGACAGATTTATTGTATTCTGGTGGATTTCCTGCCGCTACGATGATCCAGCCATCTGGTACTTTCTGATTTCCGAACATCTTACACTGCAAAAACTGAAGCATTGTTGGTGCCAATGTCTCAGATACACAGTTGATCTCATCAATAAATAAAATACCTTCTTTATTTCCAGTCTGTTCAATCTTTTCATAAACAGATGCAATGATCTCACTCATCGTATATTCCGTAACAGAATATGTTTGTCCACTATATTCTTTTTCTCTGATAAATGGCAAACCGATCGCACTCTGTCTTGTGTGGTGCGTGATCGTATAAGCTACCAATCCAATCTCACATTCTCTTGCGATCTGTTCCATGATCTGTGTTTTTCCAATTCCCGGAGGGCCCATCAAAAGGATCGGACGCTGTCTGATGGATGGTATTTTATATTCTCCATAATTATCCTTTGTAAGATAAGCTTCAATGGAATCTTTGATTTCCTGTTTTGCTCTTTTAATATTCATGTTCTTCTTCTCCTTCATCAAGATCTTCGGCATCGACGATCAATTTAACTGCCCATGGCGGTACATCCACATCTTCGTATTCTTCCTGCATAAAAATAAATGCTGTCTGATATGGTGGTTTCTTCTTTGGATAGGTTCCTTTTCCATCTGTGAAATAGATCAATCCCTTCAGATGATAAAATTCACCCTGTTCGATCAGATGATTCACATATTCAAATGCTGGCCGGAAATCTGTTCCACCTTCTCCGATCAGTTCCAAATGTTCCATATATTCTTTTAATTCTTTTTCGTCTGTGATTTTCTGGTCGTTTTGTACCATCTCATCACACTGAATGATATGAATATTTACCTTATGAAAAAAGCTCTCTGCTTCCGTTAACACACCATATGTTTCTTCCAGAAATTTCTTTACCAGATCACCAGAACATGACATTGATGTATCGATCACGATGGCAAAGTCTTCAACTTTCTTTACTTCCTTCCACTCCTGCGGCTCGATCAATGGCATATTTCCATACATAGAAAGCCCATAACTGTAAAATATATAGTCAAACGAATCTGGATCCACACTGACTTCTTCTCTTAAAACCGAAAATTTTCTTAAAAATTCACGATAATCATAACGGTCTCTGTTTTCTACCTGTACCTGTCCGATCAGATCCCCTGCTTGTTGTGACTCTTCACTGGAAAATGTCTCCATATCTGTTTCCGTTTTTTCACTGATATTTTTCCATTTATTTTCTACTTCCTGATGAAGATCTTGTTTGGGATCTTCTGGCCAATACTGGTGGTCATCTACTCGAAATTCCATCTGCAGTTCTTTTATTTTCTTCTCTTCTAATCCAAAAGAAACCAACTGTCGATAAATCCCCTCGGCTGTCAATACTTTGAGGTTCCTCTCAAGCTGCCCGTAAATGTCTTTGCGCAGCCTTGTTTGCACCATATGGATACATTTTAAATGCCAGTGATCAATAATTGATTCGACTGCGATATCACAAGAAATATTCCATAGAGTCTTATCTCTTCCTTTTCTTCTTGTCACATGATGTAAAATGCAGTGAAGCACCATATGAAGATATGCACGATTCATCCGGACTCTGTTTTGCCTGTACATGCCTCCTAAAGCCCCTGGATGATAAAACATACACATTCCATCCGTTCCAACACCATTTACAGAAGGATCGATCACATAAGCAAAACTGCTTAATGCCACATCTAAAAAACGCATATGGATATATAATTCATTTCTTGTCGTCGCAAGGATCTTTGTTCCAAGTTCACTGAGACGCTCATTGATATTTTCTTCCATTATTCATTTCCCTTTATCTTATCTATAATTCAAATGTTTTCTTTTTCTTTGGAAATCTCTTATGCTGTTCGTTCATCAAAATACTTAAAAGTTCTGTTTTCTGCTTTCTGGATGCCCAGTCGATCGCTGCTTCGATTCCTTCTTTACTGAAATAATTCTTCTCTGCCATCAAATTGATAAATGGCATCTGATCTTCTTCTTTTAAATAATTCATCATCTCACATTGGTTCTGCTTTACATAACCCTCGTATTGCATCCATGCAAAATCTGATACCCCGTATGGCATTAACATACGCCCAGCTAATATCTCCCATACAATATCCAGATCTTCCTGAACTGCTGCCACTGGAAAAATATCATCATATTTACGATAGTCGATCTCTCCTCGCAAAAAACTTTGGCGATATTGATATCCTGTTCCATGAAAATGTGTCTCCACAATTCTTGCTGGTGTATTTTCCACAGCCTCTTCATAATACTCTGGATAAAATAAACGACTTTGTTTTTCTTCTTTTTTATAACGGATATTTACCTGCAATGGAAAACGAGTATCTCTTACAACGTCCCTTAAAGCACTTTTTTTATCCTCATAAACATCATAGTAGATCTTTTGCAACTTGCATCCTGTAAAAATTCCTGCTCCTGTTCTTAAAAGAGAATCTGAAAACCCAAGTGTTGTCAGATTTACACATCCATAAAATGCATATTTCCCTATTTCCACAGTATCCGGTGGCAGATAAACTTCTTTTACTGCCTCCCCACAAAACATCGGTTCATCTTCACTGCCCAAAAAGTCTTCGCCGATCATAATCTCTTTTGCTTCGTCTTCTTTTCGTTTATGCGCAGAAAATGCATAATCACCAATCTTCGTAACTCTTTTTCCTTCAATTTCCGAAGGAATCTCTACTTGATCTTCTTTGCTGAAACAACGAAGAACTTCGATTCCTCCATCTTTTGCATCTCTGTATTGTATCTTAAGCATCATCTTTTCCTTCGCCTTTCTCCATGTATACACTATCCTTATTATAGCTGACTGACAGGAAATATCAAGAATCGTAAAAAGGAATTTCCCATCTTCATAAAAATGTAATATAATGCAGAAAGATACGATGATTTTATACACTTATGATGATATATAAAGGAGATTTTTATGGAACGACTGATCGTTTTAGGAACTGGAAATGCGCAGGCAATTCATTGCTATAACACTTGTTATGCCATGCAAAAAGGTGAAGAATACTTCCTTGTCGATGCCGGCGGCGGAAATGGAATTCTATCTCAGCTTGACAAAGCTGGAATCCCTCTTGAAAGCATTCATAATATTTTTGTGACACATGCTCATAACGATCATATTTTAGGAATGGTCTGGATGATCCGTATGATCGCTACTTCTATGAACAAGGGAACTTATGATGGTACTCTGACGATCTACTGTCATGAAGAACTGGTTCATACGATCAAAACGCTGACAAAACTTACCGTTGGTAAGAAATTTTATAAGCATTTTGATGAACGTATTGTATTTCATGTCATTGCACATGGAGATACGATTCAGATTCTTGGAGATTCTTTTACATTCTTTGATATCGGCTCTACAAAAGAAAAACAGTTTGGTTTTACATCGGTTATGGAAAATGGATTAAGGGTATCCTTTCCTGGAGATGAACCTTATCGTGAATCTCTTTATGATTTTGTGAAAGATTCTGACTGGCTGCTTCATGAAGCATTTTGTGTGTATGGTGAGAGGGATATTTTTAAACCTTATGAAAAACATCATAGTACAGTAAAAGATGCCTGCGAACTAGCAGAGTATCTAAAGATTCCAAATCTGGTTCTATGGCATACAGAAGATAAAAATATGCTGCATCGTCAAGAAAAATATATGAAGGAAGGCAAGCAGTATTATACTGGAACACTTTATATACCTGAAGATCTGGATGTATTGAAATTGTAATTTGGAAGGTTAATGATCAACCTTCCATCAAATAATAAATGATCGTAGCTACAACATCATAGGCATTTTCCTGCAAATGTATTCCGTCCACGGTATACTCTCTTGACAACTGCCCATCTTCTCCGATCAATTTATCAAATACATCAACATACTCAAAGTTATCCTGTTTACACAATCTTTGTATTTCTGTATTGATCTTTTGAATCTCTTTATTGGATTTTCCTTCTGCCCAGGACGGCATCAATCCAATCCTTTTGGTATATGCCGGATACATAGATTCAATATAAATCTTTGTATCTGGCAATTGCTCCCGAATCCTTCGTGCAAGTCTGATCAATCGTTCTGCTAACGCTCTTGCTCCTGGATACAATGACATCAGGAAATCATTTGCACCACCTTGCATGATAATGATATCTGGTTTATATGGAAATACGTCATAAGCCAGTCTTGCACCCATCTCTGCGATCGTATCCCCTGCAACTCCGCTGTTAATGAACTGCGCATCTATATCTTTTAATTTTTCCATTGGGAAATAGTCGGTCAGGGAATCCCCAAACATAACAATTGTCCTCTTCTTCTCTTCCATTGTCTACTCCAATACTTTTTGTTTAAAATCCTCTTTTTGCTGCATGGAAATATTTAATCCCTTGATCATAAACTGATTAATAGAACCATATTCTTCTTTCATGGTTTTAAGTGCTGCATTTAAAAATTCTTCTTTTGCCACAAAATAGCCCTCTATTTTTTCGATTTTTTCGCGATGCAATCCTGCTAAATGAAGTTTCTTTTTTAATTTTTCTACTCTTGTGATCGCAGCTTTATTGGTCCTTAGATAATCCTCCATCACGTCATCTTCAGACACATCAAGCAAAAATAAAATGGTTGCTGATAACAATCCACAACGGTCTTTTCCTTCTGTACAATGCCATAAAACCGCACCATTTTTTGTATTCATAATCTCTCTGACTGCTTGTGAGATCTGCTTTCTGCAAAATTCTTCTTTGATCATCATCTTATAAATATCTGACATCTCTGGAAATTCTTCCATATGTAACATCTGTTTTCTTGTTTCCTGCTCCCGGCTGACTCCCACCATGCTTTCCATAAAAAACGGAATATTCTCATAAACAGCTCCCGCCACTTCCAGATCTGGCTCTTGTTCTACTTCCATTGGTGTTCTTAAATCCAGAATTTTCTGTAAATGATATTCTGTTTCCAGTAAAATCTTATCTTTCTGCGTAATCCTTGATAAACGGTTGCTGCGGATCAGCTGTTTATCTTTGATCACTGCACCTTCTGTCGTTTTTAATCCGCCAAGGTCTCTCGTATTATCTGCACCTTCCAGATAAATCTTCCCCATGTTACCGCCTCCATTTTTGTATGATCAGTTTTCCTTCTCTGGCTGTTCTTTCTCCAAGGATATTCCATCCATCATATAAGTTTTCTCATTTTTCTGATTCTCCAGATATTCTGTCCTGATCTGTGCTTTTGCTTCTTCATAGTCTCTCTTTAATTCTCTTGCAGAAAGCAGACGGCAGCCTTGTCCGCGGATAATGATCTGTTCCAATCCATCGGATGTTGCAACTGTTACATCGTATTTTCGTCCATGGGTATGGGCAAATTTTTCAATATACTGATCTGCTGTTTCTGCTTCTTTTGTGTAGACTACATGAATATTCATGTAATCTGTGATCTCTGTTTCATGTCCTTTCACACGATATGCATCAAACACAACGATCAGCTCCATGCCCTTCATTCCCTGATAATTACTCATCTCATCAAGTAATTTTCCTCTGGCTGCATCTACATTCGTATCTAATAATTCCTTCAGATCATCCCATGCGTAAATGATATTATATCCATCAACCAGCAGGTATTTCTTGGACATATCTCTTTTTACCGATGATTTTTCTGCAGATGTATGATAATCCTGTACAAGCCTTGCTGTTTTCTTCTTCTTCCATTTACTTTTATTATGCTGGTTTGCATAAAATGTTTGTTCAAGAATCCGATCGATTTCCTCTGTATCAATTGATTCTTCTTCAATATAAGCCCTTCGCTGTGTCAGTTCATCAAATTCCTCTTCCTCGATTTCTTTCGCAAGAACGCTCTCTAAATGCATATGTTCTGGTACCTCATTCCATGCGACATTATACCCGGCTCCATGGGAACAGAAAACAGATCCACATGGATTTTCAAGATCTCTATCTGGATCATATCCACTGGCTTCTATGATTTCTTCTTCATTATGGCAGATATCATATCCATTTAAGGTTGTAAATAATCTTCCCATACCTTTGGAATATGCTAATACTTCTTTTTGGTATCCTTGCATCGTAGAAACTGGTGCTATTCCTTGAAGCACTGACATCTCTCCTGCAGTATCTGGTGTATCAAACGTACCTTGCATCTTTTCAATATCTGTCATAGCTCTTCCGATCATCTGCTGTGGAACTTCCAGCCGGAACTTATAATATGGCTCTAATAAAACACTCTGTGCCATACGAAGCCCCTGTCTTACTGCACGGTATGTCGCCTGACGGAAATCTCCACCTTCTGTATGCTTCTGATGTGCCCGTCCTGCTGCCAGCGTGATCTTGATATCTGTGATCGGTGCTCCTGTTAAAACTCCTCTATGATCTCTTTCTAATAAATGTGTTATGATCAGTCTCTGCCAATTCTTATCCAATACATCTTCGCTGCACTGTGTGTCGATAACAACTCCACTTCCCCTCTCCAGCGGTTCCATCAACAAATGTACTTCTGCATAATGTCTTAACGGTTCAAAATGCCCAACACCTTCTACAACATCTGCTATCGTCTCTTTGTATACAATATTGCCCTGTCCAAATTCCACATCTACATCAAAGCGTTCTTTGATCAGACTCTTTAGGATCTCCAATTGAACCTCTCCCATGATCTGCACCTGAATCTCTTGTAATTCTTCATTCCAGATGATATGAAGTTCTGGTTCTTCTTCTTCCAGCTGACGAAGTTTTGGAAGTATCACGCTTGCACTTGTCTCTTCTGGCAATATCATCTGGTAAGTAAGTACTGGCTCCAACACAGGTTCATATCCGCCCTGCTCTGCTCCAAGACACTGCCCAGGGATCGTATCTGAAAGTCCTGTAACCGCACAGATTCTTCCTGCCTGCAGTTCATTTACTGTCTCATACTTTTCTCCCGAATAGATACGGATCTGATTGATCTTTTCATCACTTTCTGTAATAACTGTTTTTACCTTTAAATTTCCACCTGTTACTTTCAAATGTGTCAGACGGTTTCCATTTTCATCTCTTGTGATCTTAAATATACGTGCACCAAATTCCTCTGGATATTCTCTTTCTTCTGTATAAAATGCAAGATCACTCAGAAATTCATTGACTCCTTGAAGTTTTAACGCTGATCCAAAAAAACATGGGAAAATCTTACGTTCTGCGATCATTTCCCGGATCTTGGATTCCGTGATCTCTCCTGATTCCAGATAATGATCCAGCAACGCCTCATCTTCCATAGCGATCATCTCATAAAACTCATCACTGCCCTTTTCTCCAAAATCAATACATCCGCTGCTTAAACGTTCCTGTAATTCTTTCAATAATTGATCTTTTTGTGTTCCGTCCTGATCCATCTTGTTAATAAATAAAAATGTTGGAATCTCATATCTCTCAAGCAGACTCCATAATGTCAAAGTATGGCCCTGCACACCATCTGCTCCGCTGATCACAAGAACCGCATAATCAAGCACTTGCAGGGTTCTTTCCATCTCCGCAGAAAAATCCACATGTCCTGGTGTGTCAAGCAAAGTAAGATCCATCTCATTCATTGAAACCTCTGCCTGCTTGGAAAAAATGGTAATTCCTCTGGACCGTTCTAGTTCATAAGTATCTAAAAATGCATCTCCATTATCCACACGTCCGATTTTTCTCAAATTCCCTGCAGTATATAAAATTGCCTCTGATAGTGTTGTCTTCCCGGCATCTACATGAGCCAGAATACCAGTTACTATGTGCTTTTTATTCTTCATAAATTTCTTTTTCCTTTTTTCGTATTCACTGTAAATAAGTATAACACATATCCTGTTTTCATGTTAACCGAATACATCCATAAGATTATTTGACAAATTTTTCTTCTATGTTATAATCAAAAATTAGTGCTCTTCTTTCCATGTATACCAGAATCTGGTATAATGAAAGTTAATAAAGAGACGGCATACAAACCACAAGGCATACGAAAGGAGTTTCTTATGAGAGATGCTTTACGGGATGAAATGATCAAGAAAATATGCGTCAGAGATACAGATAATATATTAGATGTCGGTTGCGGTGATGGTACCTTTTTACATGAACTGACACGCTGGAAGGATGTTGAAGGATATGGTATCGATGAATCTGAGGATAAGATTCTTATCGCAAAGCAAACTTGGCCTGAACTTCATTTTGAGACAGGTTACAGTGATTTTCTTTCTTTTGATGACAACAGCTTTCGTGTGATCACTGTATGTGACGATTTCCACACATTTAAAGATCCACAGAAGTTTGTTAATGAAGCATTTCGTGTCTTAGTTCCCGGCGGAAGACTTTATGTTGGAGAATCTGCCCTTCCTGAGGCATTGCGAATTGTTTCTAATATTCCTTCCTATCTGACTTCTGGTGATGATCGCAGACATTCTACTTATGAGACTTTAGAATATTTTAAGAATGCAGGGCTTACCAAATTCCGTGTATATAAAAAGAAACGTTTACTTCTTATCTCTGCAAAGAAACCATTAGAATAAATTCCAGAACTTAAAATGGAGCTGATACGATCTGTATCAGCTCCGTTTTTCTTATACTTTAAACAACCATCCAAGATATTTATCTTTTGTTATTTTTCTGATCGTTTTTTTCCCTAAAAGTTTCTCCATCTTTTTTCTTGCTGTATTGTTGATCCTTACCTTGTCATCTTTTGTTACGCATAGATCTGGGAACATGACACACCACCAGTTGTGCCCTTTTGCTGCTCCCAGATCGATTCTTACTGCATCGTAAATACCTTCTGGAAATGTATATTGGCCATAGTTTTTCTCTGGAAATTTTTCTTGTACAAAATGTACGTTTACCTTTTGTTTCACTCCCTCTTTCTTTAATATTTCCTGTGCTGTATTTTTTATTCTGTTTTTTTGCATTTTTAAGATTTTAAATGCTTCTTCCTTCGTTTTTGCTTCACTCAATTCTGGACTGATCTGATCGATCACGGCATCTCTTACTTTCAATTTATATGTCTGATCCATCCTGCTGTTACTATTAGCTCTCACATGAAACCGAATCAGATTGCTTTTCAGATTTTGCTGTATTATGTTATTGGATTTTCTTTGTCCTGCCACAAAAATCATACATGCTATGGCCAGAAACAGAATCCCTTTGATCATGTTTTTTCTACTCATATTCAGAGGATGTCCTGTTTTTTTGCTTTTTATACACAACCCCTTTTTAATTGTCTGAAAATTCGTACAATAGCAACAACATTTTCTTAAAATTCAGGGTTGACGAATCTGACCAGTTATAGTAACCTAATATCCATGAGGTCATATGACTGACGGAGCACGTGGAATCAACCACATGGGAGTATGATCATTAATCGCCGGCCGTCTGGGCAATCTTGTCTGGACGTGCGGCGTTTTTTAGTTTGTTACTACATTTTTGACAGAAAAAATATCTGTCAGCCCTAAAAAATCACTCAATTTTTCTCTTTTTAAATTTTTCACTTGGCACGCTCCACTGTCCAGATTTTTACTAAAGATAAAAAAGAATCCTGATCGTTCAGGATTCTTTTTTGATCTACATCTCATAAATAACACATTCATACGGTTTCATTTTTAACGTATTTCCAATGACAGTTGTCTGTTCATAATTCACAAATATAACATTTTCATAGTCTTCTGATAATTCAATATCTTTTTCCTTAGAACTAAAGTTACAGATTAATACCAGTTTCTGACATCCATAAGACCTGCTATATGCAAAAATATGATCTTCTTTTTCATATATTGGTCTGAAATCACCATATGTTAGTATCTCATTATATTCTTCTGATTTATAAAATGCGATCAATCGCTTGTAAAAATTCAGGATCGATCCATATTCTTTTTCTTCTTCTGCGACATTCACCACTTTATAGTTTTCATTAACTGGCATCCAAGGTTTCCCTTTTGAAAATCCCGCATTTTCTTCTGAACTCCATTGCATTGGTGTTCTCGCATTGTCTCTGCTGTGATGTCTTGCAATCTCCAATGCCTGTTCTTTGGACATTCCTGCCTTCAATGCGATCTGATACTGATTGATTGTTTCCAGATCATTAAATTCATCATATTTCCATTGACGATTGCTCATCCCGATCTCTTGCCCCTGATATAGGAAAGGCAGACCTCTCTCACAGAAAATGATCGTTGCAAGTGCTGATAAGCTGTAAAATCCATAATCTTCTTCTGGGATAAACAGACTTGCCCCTCTTGGCTGATCATGGTTCTCAATGATATTCGCTTCAAACCCTGCCTTGGCAACAATCTCTTGATTATGAAAAGTTTCCTCTCTCCATTCATCAAATGGCTGTGGCCAGTCATAGTTCATATAATTTTTGCCTTTCCGATAGGCATGGCATGGTTCAAATGCAAAAATCGTAGAAAAATATCCATCTTCACCGATAAATTGTGGAAGAATATCTTCTTTTACAAACATAGCCTCCCCAACGGTCAGTGCATCATATGGTTCAAAGCAACGATGCTTCATCTCCATCAAAAAATCTCCGATTCCTTCGACTTTTCCTGTGATCTTATATACATCTGCGAGTCCATCTGGACCGTCTGGTTTCAGATCACTCCATGTCAGATCTTTCTTTATATTCATAATCGCATCAATCCGAAAGCCTGAAAGTCCTTGGTCCATCCACCAACAGATCATCTCATAAATCTTCTCACGAACGGTCTTATTCTCCCAGTTCAGATCTGGTTGTTCTTTTGCAAAAGAATGCAAATAAAACTTATTGTCATACCCTGGGATCTTCTCCCAGACACTGCCTCCAAAATAAGATCTCCAGTTGGTCGGTGGCTGCCCATCTTTCCCGTCTTTTATATAAAAATATGATCCATATTCCCCTTCTGGATCTGCCATTGCCTTCTGGAACCATTCATGTTCACTGGAACAATGATTCACAACAAGATCCATCAGAATATACATATTTCTTTTCTTTGCTTCCTTGATCAATTGTTTCATCTCATCCATTGATCCAAACATCGGATCAATCGCATAATAATCGGAAATATCATAACCGTTATCCACCATCGGAGACTGATACATCGGAGATATCCACAAAATATCAACCCCTAGGTCTTTTAAATAATCTAACTTGCTGATAATTCCAGAAATGTCGCCGATTCCATCACCATTTGTATCCTTAAAACTCTTTGGGTAAATTTGATATGCAACTTTGTTATGCCACCATTTTTTATTCATCATAATTCTTCTAAACTCCCATTTGCGGTTTCTACTAACATCTTCATAGCTTCTACCGGATATCTGCCGTGAGCGGTTTCCCCCGTCAGCATCAATGCATTCGCTCCTTGATGAACTGCATGATAAATATCATTTACTTCAGCTCTTGTTGGATAAGGGTTTCGGATCATAGAGTCTAGCATCTGTGTAACTACCATGAAATTTTTGTTATGTTCTTTGCATACCTTTGCAATATATGCCTGCACTTTGGGGAGTTTGGATAATGGCATGACATTTCCTAAATCTCCTCTTGCTATAACAATATAATCACAGTATGGAAGTAATTCTTCCAAATGCTCTACTCCTGTCATATTTTCTATTTTGGCAAAGATTCGAATATCTTCACTGTTGTTTTGTTTTAGTGCTTCTCTTAGTATGATCAGATCTTCTTTATTCCGTACAAATGGCAGCATAACATCAGTTACTTGATATTGTTTTGCCAAAGATAGATTCTTCAGATCAGCCTCAGTTAACGTCGGATTGTTGATATTACATCCTGGCAAAGCTATGCTTTTACGTGCCGTCAATACTCCTCCACAGACAATGCGGCATCTCCAGGATCGTGGTGATATTTTCCGTTCTGCGATCAGTTTTATTTTCCCGTCATCTAATAAAATTTCCTGATCTCTTCTGATATGCGGCATGATTTCTTCTGGTACTAAAATTCCACCATGCCCTATAACCACATGTGCTCCTGTTGAAAGGCCCATATCTCCTTCCAGATATCCAATTCGAAGTTCTGGCCCGATCAGATCGATCATTAATTTCTTCTCTCCATTTGTCTGCTTCGCTGCCTCAAAATAATGATAAATCCATGCATGGCTTCCTTCTAATGAACTATGTGATAAATTCAACCGGATCCCTGTCATTCCGGCATCAAACATCTTCTTTAAAATCGTTGGTTCGCAACAGGTTGGTCCCAAGGTTCCGTAATATTCCATTGTGCATCACTTCCTTTGTGGTTATTTTAACATTTTGAGGAGTGGTTTCCAATGGATTTGATGTAAAAATTCTAGTTCTTTTAAATCATATTTTCCTACATCCCATACACATCCAGATCAACCTTCCCATCAACAACCACAACTCCATCTTCTTCTAACAATTTCGCCTGTTTTCCTTCTCCTCCAAACGCAAATGCCTCTGCTAGTTCTCCTTTTGCATTGACGACTCGAAAACATGGTATATTCTCTGGATCTGGATTCTTATGCAGGGCATTTCCTACTGCTCGTGACATCTTTGGATTTCCTGCCATGGCTGCTACTTGTCCATAGGTTGCCACATGCCCTTTTGGAATTTGTTTGACTGCTTCGTAGATTCTTTTTGTCGGACTGTCCGTGATGATATCGTAGCTTTCTTTGATCATTTTTTTGATGTCTTTTTCTGGAATAGTCCCGTCTAAGATGATCGTATTCCAATATTTTTTATTCTGATGATATCCTGGGATGACGGCATCGTAGGCTTCTCTCCAGAATTCTCTCCATTCTGGATCTACTTTGATATTCAGATTGATATAACCATCTTTTTCATAGACCCATAAGAAAGCTTTTTTACTTCCTTTTACCCTTACTAATTCCCAATTAGGATCTTTGAATGGAGATTCTACATATGTGTGCGGGAAAGTTAGACCGTAAGTGATTGCCTGTTGTCTTGTTTTCATGTAAATCTCTTCTTTCTATATTTAGTTCCTGTTTTATCTGAGTTATTTTATCACTTTAATTTAATCTCTGATAAATATCTCTCTCCGTATCTTCTGGATATTCTTTTACCATCTTATATATTGGTAAAATTACGATTTCATCTTCTACAAGATCATCGGCTATCTTTGTTATTGAATCTCCTTTTTTTATTTTCTTTTGAACTTGCATAATTAGTTTAAGGTTCTCTCCTTGTGTAATTCCACGCTCGATTCCTTGCTCAATTCCTTTGTTAATTGCATTATCTAATATTGTACACATTGTAATTGCTCCCTTCTTCTTTTTCTCTAAATTTAACTTCAAAATCTTTCATCTTCAACAAAAATCCTCATAAACTTCAGCATCTCATCTACATGTTTAATTGGTTTATGATTTTCAATGGTTTTATACCCTTTCCTTCTCTTCACAAAATAATCCTCAATAATTCCGAAATCACTTTGAAACATCTCTATTTGTTCCTCTGTCAGATATGCTATCTCAAATACATTTAAGTATTTTCCAGTTTATTCCACATATTTTATTTATTTTTAGTATACTATAGTTATTTCATGTTTTCAATCCATCTTCTCTACACCTTTCCTCCACAATCAACCTATGTTAAACTAATTATATAACAATTATTCAACGACATATTACATAAACCAAAAGGAATCCTAACACATGACTTTAGAAGAAGAATATCGTCTATCCTGCTATGAGGAACTGACGACTCTTGGAAATCACAATCATATATATTTAGTTAAACACAAACTGTCTGGTGAGATTTTCGTTAAGAAAGTTTTATCCAGATTTTCTTTGGATGTTTATAAACAGTTGAGGGACTTACAAATCCCCGGAATTCCAATCATCCATGACCTGATCCTTGAAAATGATTCCTTGATCCTGATCGAAGATTATATTCATGGACAAACTTTGGAACAGCTGCTTGAGGAACAGACAACACTGGTCTATTCGGATGCTCTTGCGATCATGCGTAAGCTTTGTGATGTGTTAAAATCACTTCATGCTCTGACTCCACCGATCATTCATCGTGATCTGAAATTATCGAACATCATTTTGACCAGTGAAAATCTTGTCTATATCGTGGATTTCGATACTGCCAGATATTATGAATCTGGGCAGGAACAAGATACCGAATTGCTTGGAACGAAAGAATATGCCCCTCCAGAACAGTATGGATTTGGGCAGTCTGATGCCCGATCTGATATTTATGCATTGGGGATTATTTTTAACCGCTTATTGACAGGAGAATATCCAAAACATCAATTGGCTGATGACAGATATCGTTCCGTCATTTCAAAATGTATTCGATGGAATCCTGATGAACGTTTCCAGACGGTTGAGGAACTTAAGACAGCTTTACACGATAATATTTCCTCTGATATTGGAAAACCTGGATTTACGCTTTCTTCGATACATTCTGATATTCCAGGATTTCGTACTGGAAAGCTGTGGAAAATGATCTTGGCATTCTTCGGGTATCTCTCTTTTCTTTACTGTAGTATGACTTCAGATTTCACAAATGCAAAAACCGGACTTCCTCTAACTGGGCTACAACTATGGCATGAACGTTTTTTTGTATTTCTGATGCTACTCAGCCTTATTTTTTATAATTTTAACTACAAAAATATCCGAACCAGATCTTTTCTGGGTCATTCTCTCCCTTTTGTACTTCGAATTGTTCTACAGTGTCTGATTTCTTTGGGGATTTTGGTCATTCTTATGATCTTTATGCTGCTGATCGAAGAAATCATATGGTAGGTTCTTTATCGCTGGCAGTAAAAATTTACGCTGTCAGCGAAACATTTCTATATGAATATTTGCTACTCTTATTATTGTTCATATAGAAGGGAGGAATTAAATATGAAAACTTGGAAATTAGTTTCTGGAATCATCTCAATTGTACTTTTTGCTTTTGTTATGTTTCAGTCTTGTGCTGCTGGAATTTCAAATTCTTTAGCAGAAAATGGGGAAAGTGGCGGTTCTGCCGGATTGATCGTTGCGATCATTTTATTGGCTGGTGGAATTGTTTCTATTGCTACAAGAAATGGTTCAAAGGGCGGTAATATCGCACTGATCGTTTTATTTGCACTTGGTGCACTTTGCGGATTTACTATGGCAGGAAGTTATGCAGATTTAAATGTATGGGCTGCCTGGTGTCTGATCTGTGCTGTATTTGCAGCAGTTTCCTTAAAGAAGGGGCAATGATCGTTTATTATAAGCACAAAGAGAGAAAGGATATTTACATATGCAGGATCAATTAACTGATCATTTAGATCAACAATTAAAATCTACTTCTTTGGAGAATTTTTCGAATTATCTTAAGAATCTTCAGCAGTTACCAAGCCTGCAGGATTTTTTCTCTGTTTATATTGCAAAGCATGACCTGAAAATTTCGCAGATCATCAAAAACAGTGGGATATCACAAAGCTATGCCCATGAAATCTTAAATGGAACGAAACCTCATCCTTCCAGAGATTATCTGCTGGCTTTGTGTCTTGGGGCTCATATGGATCTAAAAACCACGCAACATGCTCTGCGAATCGCACAACTCGGTGAACTTTATGCAAAAGTTCCAAGAGATGCAGCGATCATGATGCATATCAATAATGAAAAATGGAATCTCATTGATATTAATATCTTTCTGGAAGAACATGGTCTTAATGTGATTTCACTTTCAAAGAAAATTTCATAAATAATAGCAAAAAGATCAGCTGTAAAACTTTCTACAGCTGATCTTTTTTATATTTTCTTCGTTATATGATGTAAGTGTCAAAAGTATAAATTGCGTTTGTGCTTGCACAAATAAGCAATTTATACTTATTGACACTCTCATCATTATATGAAATTATCTTTTTTCAACACCTAAAGTAACTTTCTCACCATTGATGTTCCATTCTTTTTCATATCCAGCAACTTCTCCGGCTTTCACTTCATCTGCTAAAACATCTCCAGCGATCGCTGCTTCGTTTCTTCCGATGATGTCTGCGGCTTTGTCTGATCCTTTGTAAGAGAATGTGATATGATCTGTTACTTCGAATCCTGCTTCTTTTCTCATAGACTGGATCTTGCTGACTACTTCACGGACGAATCCTTCTTCTAACAGTTCTTCGGATAAGTTTGTATCAAGTACAACTGTCACTCCGTTGTCTGCTTCTGTTACGAATCCTTCCTGTTTTACCATTTCGATCAACAGATCTTCTTCTGCTAATTCTACTGATGTTCCATCAACTTCAAATGTTAATACTCCCTTAGAGTCTAACTGAGCTTTCGCTTCATTTCCATCAACTGCTGCTAAGTAGTTTCTGATTCCTCCAACTAATTTGCCGTATTTTGGTCCTACAGTCTTTAACTGTGGTTTGAAGTTGTATGTTGTGAAGTTTGATACGTCATCTGTAAATGTGATGTTCTTCACATTTAACTCGTCTAAGATGATCGCTTCGTCATAATCTGGCAGAGATGCTTCTGCTTTTACATACATCTGTCCGATTGGCTGACGGTTCTTGATCGCTGCTCCATTACGGCATGCACGTCCTAATACGACGATCTTTAAGACGAGATCCATATCTGCTTCTAATTTCTCATCTACCTGTTCTGCATTGTATACAGGGAAATCACATAAGTGGATACTTTCTTTTGCAGATGCATCAACACTTCTTACGATGTTCTGGTAAATCTCTTCTGTCATGAATGGGATCATTGGGGCTGCTGCTTTACATACAGTAACTAATGCTGTGTATAAAGTCATATATGCATTTACCTTATCCTGTTCCATTCCTTTTGCCCAGAAACGGTCACGGCAACGTCTTACATACCAGTTACTCATATCATCTACAAATTCCTGTAATGCTCTTGCAGCTTCTGGGATTCTGTAGTTTCCTAAGTTATCATCCACAGATTTGACCATTGTGTTCATCTTAGATAACAGCCATTTATCCATTACAGATAACTTGTCATATTCTAACGCATGTTTTGTTGGATCAAACTGGTCGATCTCAGCGTATAATGTGTAGAATGCATAAGTATTCCATAATGTTCCCATGAATTTACGCTGTCCTTCTGTAACGGCTTTTGCATGGAAACGGTTTGGCAGCCATGGGGCACTATTTGTATAGAAATACCAACGGATCGCATCTGCTCCATGCTCTTCTAATGCATCAAATGGATCAACTGCATTTCCTTTGGACTTACTCATCTTCTGTCCGTTTTCATCCTGAACGTGTCCTAATACGACAACGTTTTTATATGGTGCTTTATTAAATAATAAAGTTGAAATTGCCATTAAGGAGTAGAACCATCCACGAGTCTGGTCTACAGCTTCTGAGATAAAGTTTGCTGGGAAGTTATCTTCGAAGATTTCTTTATTCTCAAATGGGTAATGCCACTGTGCGAAAGGCATAGATCCTGAATCGAACCAGCAGTCGATTACTTCTTCTACACGATGCATTGGTTTTCCACAATGTGGACACTTAATTGTTACCTGGTCGATATATGGACGGTGAAGTTCAATATCGTCTGGACAGTTATCAGACATACTCTTTAATTCTTCGATAGAACCGATAGAATGCTGATGTCCACATTCACATTCCCAGATATTTAACGGAGTTCCCCAATAACGGTTTCTTGAGATCCCCCAATCCTGTACGTTCTCTAACCAGTCTCCAAAACGTCCTTTACCGATGCTCTTTGGTACCCAGTTAACTGTATTGTTATTTGCGATCAGCTGATCTTTTACATCTGTCATCTTGATGAACCAAGATTCTCTTGCATAGTAGATCAGTGGTGTATCACAACGCCAGCAGTGTGGGTAGCTATGCTCGAATTTTGGAGCATCATATAATAATCCACGGCTCTCTAAATCTTTTAAGACTTCTGGATCTGCTTTCTTAACAAATAATCCGGCAAATGGTGTTTCTTCTGACATATTACCGCGTTCGTCTACTAACTGTACAAAAGGCATCTCATATTTGCGTCCGACTTTCGCATCGTCTTCACCAAATGCAGGTGCGATATGAACGATACCAGTACCATCTTCCATAGTTACATAATTATCGCAGTATACGAAAAATGCTTTCTTGTGCTGCTTGTCAGCAGCATCCTTTGCACACTGGTAAAGTGGCTCATATTCCTTATATTCAAGGTCTTTACCCTTGTATTCTTCAATAATCTCATAAGCAGGTGTACCTTCTTCTCTCTCGATTCCACCAAGAACCTTGTCAAGAAGTGCCTTTGCCATGATGTATGTGAATCCATCTGCTGCCTTAACTCTCGCATAAGTCTCATCTGGATTAACACAAAGAGCAATATTAGAGCAGAGTGTCCAAGGAGTTGTTGTCCAAATAACAAAGTTAACATCATTATCTAAAATTTCTTTAGTTAATAATGGCTCTTGTTTTATAATACTACTGTCATATTCAGAACATATTTTTTTTAAATTTTCTTGCTCATTATCATCAATGGAAATAAAAATAGCACCGTCATCTGCCAGCAAATCCTTTGCCAGTTTCAGCCGTGGATAAATCATATTGAGCCAATCCGTATGGAAACGACCATTGCTCTCCGTATTTGTCACCATGCGATCGCCTTCTTCATCGTACTGGCCGCTGTTGCCCATGTAATACTCGGCGCTCTGTGCAAAATCATCCTCATAGACAAAATCATTGCCTGTATTATAGGGAGGGTCAATGTAGATCATCTTGACCTTGCCCAGATAGGTTTCCTGCAAGAGCTTCAGCACTTCCAGATTATCGCCCTCGATGTAGAGGTTCTCGCTGTCAAAGCCACCGGGAGTGCCATCTTTGCCAACGCTATCCGCCACAACGGGACGCAGGGTTGCCGTGATGGGCGCATTGGCCGCCAGCATCGCCTTTTTCTTGTCCGGCCATGTGAACTGATAACGTTCCTCCCTGCCCTCTACAATGGAGTCGGAAAGCTCCTGCCGCAGAACGTCAAAGTCAATTGCGTGTTCTACTTTGCCGTTGCGTTTTACCTCGGTAATGGCGTTGGGGAATAGCTTGCCAATTAAATCTATGTTGCGCTGTATGCCGTCAAGGCTGTGCATTTTAAGGTTGTCCATGTATAAGTTCCCCCTAATTTATAACAGTCAGTCCAATAAGGTAGTTTCTAATAGTTTTTGGTAGTTGAAGTCTTAGCGATTGGATTTCATCTAGCAGCATTGAATCTTCATTTAGATAGTAGCTACGAATAAGATCATATAATTTCGCGTATTTACTATAAATTTCGCCGTTAATAAAGGATTCACTCTCGTCCAAAACCTTCTTAAACTCTAAAAATTGTTCGGCTATATTGCTTTTCAGTGTATCCATTTGGACTTCAGTCACCCTTTTTCCGTCTCTTATATCTTTTGCAAGTTCTTCCAGTTTTGGGTTATAAATATGGATTTCTTCGATAGGAATCACGTCTAATTTTGAGTACTCGATTCCATAATATAAATTAAAACTGTTGAATGCAATAGTGTATTTCCTAGATAGAAGTTGATAGTATTCAAACTCTTTGTCGAACATTGCACGCGAGATATGGTTTCCTTTATCAAGGTTAGATTTATAAGATTCTAATGACTCATTTAATTTGAGCTCATACTTCTTTGAAATTTTGTCCGCAATTATATTTGATGTGAACTGTACCGCCGCTATAATGATTGCACCAATACCACCGGCACTTATGATTGTTGCTGTTGCAATTTGAAGAATGTCTATCCCATTCATATGAATTACTCCAAATGTTTTCCCATTTCAGTTATTCTTACTACAACTTCAAACTTTTCTCCGGTTACTTTATCCTTCAGATTTCGGTTTCCAATTTCAAAATTATAAAAAGAACTTAACGTTTTCGTGTTCATATAAGGGTAAATCACCTTCTTTAAAGCCTAGCCCTTTGCAAATACCGCGATAAAGAAGGCAACAAATCGAGTCATAGTATAAACGGCGATTTTGTATAAACCTTTGAATTGATGCGCTACTACAAGTTGACAGAAGCCCTTCTGGAATATTGGGATAAGAAAGTTCTGAAGTACAAGAAGAATCCATTTGTAAACTGAACTTTTCACCCTGATAATGCTGTGATTCAATAGACAAAAAATTCGTATTTTCAAAGTTAGTACATTCAAGATTATAAACAAATCTATCACGAACCAAAAATTTTGTTGTTTCAAAAATATTATTGTAAGTTTCTATATATAAGTCTGGGAGGTTTGAAAGCCATCGATCACATATTTTTTTACAGTTCTCTAAATAAGATTTTTTATCAAGATAAACCCAATCGTACCAATTATAATTCCAAACAGGAGTGAATTCCTCTATCTTACGGCATTGCAGTTCCATAATAGCCAAAAAACACCGTATACTCTCTTGCTGCAAAAAGCCAAACATCTTCCCGCGAAGAGAAATATTTTCTTCGCTCTCAGAACTACAATATTTTTTAAATTCTTCCCTACATGACCGTGCGCATTCAAAAATGCTATAAAAGTTCATTTTTCTATGATCAATGATACTCTGTGCTCTTTCTACGCAAGCTTTTTCATTTTCTGAAACTCCATGACCTGTAAAAAGAAAGCACATATAGTTGTGCAATAGAATAAATCTCCGCCTCACCTCTTTGATTGATAACTTTTGAGAAGTTGGTGTATCAAAGAACCTCTGGCTTTCTTTAACAAATGGATCAATCTGTTCCATCAATACCACTGCTGGTAAAAATTTATAGGGAATGCCAAGTTTAAAAAAGTTTTGAACAATTTTATGTAGCGTCTCCTCACTATATTTCTTTATGTCGGTTTCCGACCCTAAAGAAAAATGCGTGAACATATTTTCCGACAAATTCCAATCGTATTCACGTACTCCAGTGTCAAGTCTTCCACGCATTTGAGGATAAAGTGCAACGCACCCTGTAATAGGAACAGGCACATCGTTGAACAAAACTGTATGATCCACACTATATTTGATACCAACACGCCATAGATCCGGAAAAATTCTCTCTTTTATGTTTTTTAAATCTCCGTTGAGATGCTGGTTGAGATAGTCTACTGCATCTTGTATTTCCGCAATTTGTTGAGGCGTTTTATAAACGAAGAAATTATTGCGTTCACGTGCAATTTTTTGCATTGTTAAAACAAACGCTTCAACATTAGAAATGGAATCTTCCTCTCGAAAGTGATATGTAACAGTCTTTTTTCCTTCAAAGTTCAATCTGATAAGTGTCTCGTCAGATAAGTAAATCCAGTATACTTTTTCAGTAGCAAGATCGACGACAAAATAAATAGCTGGATTTTCGGTCACCTTATCTTTAACATACTGCAAAAAATTAGTTTTAAGTCGATAATCATATTTTCCTTTCGAATTCAAAACCAACCTATCAACCTTTTTTATCTGTACAATAAATTGTTTGACGGGCTCTTGTTCATCATTGACCAGTTCGAATGAACCATCATAATTAGGCGTTTTATCATTTTCGCCAAAAAAGGTTTTGATTTCTCCTGTAGACTCTAAGAGACCGCTTAAAATCCGAATGCTTTTTGATTCATCAAATGCCGCCTTGCTATGTTTGGCAATTGTAGAATTAGACATTTTTTAACCTCTCTTTTAGAATTTCTACCGCTTGATATAGTTCAAATTTCTTTTTCGGCTGTTTTTCTTTCCTAATTTTGGCTTCCAATGCAGCAATCTGCTTTTCGATTTGTTCCCGTTGCTTTTGCTGTTCAATGCTTTCTTTCAGCGTATTGCCATTTTCTTCAGCCAAAGTCTCGCCTGCAATCTGACGGACAAAATTATCATAAACGGCATCCAGTGTAAGCCCGTCCAGATGCACCGGCAGGTCGTCTTCGTCCAGCCAGTCTGTAGAATAATAGCGGTCAACCTTAAAGGCCGTCTTGCCCACCACAACCTCCTTGTAGCCGATGACAGCACGATACTTGCCCTCGTATTCCAGCAAAAAGAGGATGTGATACGGAATTTCCCGGTCGATCTGGCGCAGCACACTTTCGTCCAGCTCCGGGGCAGACAGCCGTACCTCGAACACCTCGATCTCCATCACCTGCTCGCCAGCAGCCAGATTCAGGGTAGTGGTCGCAATCTTATTGCGCCAGTAGATGATCCTGATCTGCTCGACAAAGGCTCTCTTCATAGCCGGGGTGACAGCGATATTCTCATAGAACTTCTGCTTAGGGATGCGTTTATTAAACTCGGTAGACACAGGCAAGTCCAGCACGTTTTTCACCTCTGTGCGTTCATTTTACAACAAGAAAGCAAATCAATTCAAAATCATCCAGTCCGGACACCTGACTGAGCAATGCCGTTGTTCCGCCCGCAGAGAACAGGCTGTCGATGTCGCTTTCTTCTTTGACATCAATGATCGAGTCAATGGCTTCACTCAGCAATTCGGACATTTCTGCCATGTCCTTTCCATCATCTGTTTCCCGATTGAAGCGTTCGTACACCTCCTTAATTGGCTCAGACTTTCCACGGCACAACAGCCGGATATCATCCAGCATCTTTTTGGGGTTCAGATAGTCGCAGATGATCTGCCCATCCATGCCGATGTAAACCATGTAGAACGGATGGATTCGATTTCGATTGTCCACATTGACGCTGTTATTGATGTTTTTCAGCACGAAAATCACACCCTCCGGCAGTTCATCCGTAGCCGGAACCACTGCATGAAGTCCACGAGGCTTCTTGTCCAAATCACCGTTGTGCTTGATGTAATCCAGTAGGTCGAGCCGGAACTCGTTCAGTCCCAGATCCATAATAGAGATACCGTCCGACATATCTTCGATGTCAACGACCTCTTCCTGCAAGCGTTTCAGCTGTGCTTTGCGGTACTCCAAATCGCCCTTTTCTTCGGGGTTGATAAGGTCATCATCGCCGGTGGAGGTCATAACGGTGATTTTCATGCGGGTCTCCACCCGGGATTTCAGGTTGATGTAATCGTCCAGCGTCAGATCAGGCCAGAAGTTCACAAGCTGGATGTACTGGTTTCTGCTGCCGATACGGTCGATTCGTCCAAAACGCTGGATGATGCGTACCGGGTTCCAGTGAATGTCATAGTTGATCAGATAATCGCAGTCCTGCAAGTTCTGGCCTTCGGAAATGCAGTCTGTCGCAATCAGCACATCAATCTCCGTGGTACTACCGGGCATCAGAACATCCCGGTCTTTGGAGAGCGGAGAAAAACAGGTCAGTACATTGTTGAGTGTTGCCTTGAAGCCCTTGATCGTGGTTCGCCCATCAATCGATCCGGTAATGACAGCGGTATCTAGCCCATACTTCTGCTTTACGAATGTACTCACATTGTCAAAGAGGTACTCTGCAGTATCCGAAAATGCAGAAAAAATCAGCACTTTCTTGTTGCCGGCATTGATCGGATGCTCAATTTTTTCGGACAGCAGCTGGAACAGTTCTTGTAGCTTTGTGTCGTGCTGCGGTGTGATATCTGCCACCATAAAGGTCAACAGCTCCAGAATTTCTGCATCTTTCCGAAGTTCATCACGCCAACTCTTCCAATCCATATCCGCAAGATCGATTTTGACTTTTTTGCCGACGGTGAAAAAGTCGGTGTTTTCATCGTCCATGTCAAAATCGTCTCCGGCCATGTCGTACATATCCAGATCAGCGTGTCCGGAGCGTTCAAACTGGTCAATGGACTGAATCGTACCATCAATCAGTTTCTTGATGCGCATCAGGGTCAGCTGGAACGAATGTACAGAGCTTTCCAGCCGTTTCAGCAGGTTGATACTCATCAACCGACAAATACCCTGCTCACGGCCTCTCTGGGTCAGATTCTCTCCCTTATTGTGCGTTAGCTCCTGATATTTCTGGATCTTACTTGCGAAGATGTAGTTGGAAGGCATATAGACGCACAAGCTCAGCTGAATCAGCTGCTCATAAATTTCGTTGTAGTTGATGGCATTATTCAGGTCTGTCAGACATGGCCGAACGGAGATCGGCTTCAACCGCTCTGGGAACTTTCCGATAGCATTGGTGTTGTAGTACTTCTCGATATGCTTCCGAGAACGTGCGATGGTAACACTGTCCAGCAGCTCGAAGAAGTCGAAATCCAACGTCCGCAGCAACGCATCCGTGGTTCTCTCTTCTGGTTTCAGCTTGCTCCATGCGTTAAAGGCTTTCTGCGCCTGCTTGAAGATGTCCTCAATGCTCTTTGAGGTGTTCAGCTTTTCATCCAGATACTCGGAGCTTCCCTCATAGGCAAGGGCCAGCTGATTTTTCAAATCCACAAAGCGGTTGTTGACCGGCGTTGCCGAAAGCATCAGCACCTTGGTCTTAACTCCGGCACGGATCACCTTGTCCATCAGCCGCTGGTAACGGTTGTCCTGCGTCTTGCTGTGCGTACCGATGCCGTTGCGGAAGTTGTGCGATTCATCAATGACGACCAGATCGTAGTTGCCCCAGTTCAGGCGATCCAGATCGAGGCCATTCGATTTTCCGCTGCTTCTGGACAGGTCTGTGTGGAACAGGACGTCATAGTTCAGCCGATCCGATGCAATCGGGTTGTTCACATAGTTGTCCTTATAGGTATTCCAGTTTTCCGCCAGCTTTTTGGGACACAGCACCAGAACCGACTTGTTTCGATTCTCATAATACTTTACGACTGCCAGTGCGGTAAAGGTCTTGCCAAGGCCAGCACTGTCCGCAAGGATGCAGCCGTTGTACTTTTCCAGCTTATTGATGATAGCAAGCACCGCATCCTTCTGGAAGTCGTACAGCAGGCTCCAGATTTTGCTCTGCTTAAAGCCGGTTGCCTCATTCGGCAGTTCATCTTCTGAGATATCGTCCAAAAACTCGCTGAACACATGATACAGCGTCATAAAGTAGATGAACTCCGGGGAATTTTCTGCATAAGCCGTGCTGATATTTTCCAGAACCACATCTGTGACATCCTGCATTTTGTCTCGGTCATTCCAAAGAGAATCGAACAACTTCATGTACTGCTGTGCGAACGGAGTCTCCATACAGTTGACCATGTTGTAGCTGTTATTTCCGCGTTCACAGCCGATATCGACCGTTGTAAAGCCGCCAATCGGCATATAAGCGGTCTGTGCTGCGCCGGAATCCACAGTCATAAAGCCAGCCATATTTTCACCGGTGGTGTTCGATTTGAACGTAGCCTTCCTTCTGATCCAGTCTGCACACTCCTTTGCGATGGCTCTCTGGGTCATCTCATTGCGCAGTTTGATTTCAAACTCTGTACCGTAAAGGCTTGTTTCACGAGAAATGCGGGGAATGTAGAACTCCCGCTTCTGCTTTTCAGCCTTTTCTTTCACAAACGTGGGGGATGTAAAGATAAATTCAAACTCGTCTATGGTTTCCAGCTGCTTCTTTAGCTCTTTGTAGGCATACATCGAAAAGCAGGCTGCCGCAATAGACACCCTGCTGCCTTTTTTGATCTCGACCCGTAAATCATCTCGAACGGTATTGGTGATGTTATCCAGAATTTTCATATCATCCACCGGCTTTATGCTTATCCGTATTTTTTATAGCCTTGACTATGAAAGCACTCTTACAAAACTCTATTCCTATTATACCACCCACTTTTTCCCCTGTAAACGAAAAAGCTGACGGTGTGTAGCGTGCAGCATCCATCAGCTTTTCGTGACACAAAAATCGGCACCCGCTTTTCAGCGAGTGCCGATTTTGTTACCCTATAGTGCGCTTTGATTTTTGGCGTAAGTGGCGTAAGTTTGGCGTAAATCCGCTTTTGCGCGCTCCAAAAATCAAGGATTCATGCGGTTTTTAGGCAGTTATTAGTACATGCCGCCCATGCCGCCCATGTCACCACCGGCTGCGGGAGCAGCGGGGGGTTCGGGCAGGTCAGCGACCAGGCTCTCGGTGGTCAGCACCATCTCAGCGACGGATGCTGCGTTCTCCAGAGCGGAACGGGTGACCTTGGTGGGGTCAACGATGCCGGCGGCGATCATATCCTCAACAAAGACCTCGTTCTGAGCGTCGAAGCCATAGTTGGGCTTGTTGGCAGAGACGATCTTGTCGATGATGACGCTGCCTTCCAGACCGGCGTTCTTGGCGATCTGGCGCAGAGGTGCCTCCAGAGCCTTCAGGACGATCTTGGCACCGGTGCGCTCGTCGCCTTCCAGCGTGTCGCACAGGGCGCGCACAGCGGGGATGGCGTTGATGGGAGCGGTGCCGCCGCCAGCGACAACGCCTTCCTGAACAGCAGCCTTGGTTGCGTTCAGAGCATCCTCGATGCGCA
>ERZ772889.1012-NODE-1012-length-27466-cov-27.446500_pt1 | contig 27466 bp, 20 predicted proteins | sample MGYA00512127_ERZ772889 | MGnify/ENA primary metagenome ERZ772889 (study PRJEB29015, sample SAMEA2737689) | human gut metagenome | biome: human gut; feature: human-associated habitat; material: faeces | place: China | collected 2012 ...
GCATCCAGATCTCCTGCCCCCGCTGCGGCACCCAGTTCATCAAAAAGAGCTGAGCCATGTTTGGATATGTGATCCCGAACCACACCGCCCTCTCCCCGGAGGCGCAGGCGCGCTACCGCACCGCCTACTGCGGGCTGTGCCGCCGCATCGACGCGCTGCACGGGCTGCGGGGGCGGTTTACGCTGAGCTACGATCTCACCTTTCTGGACCTGCTGCTGTGCAGCCTGTATGAGGGTGAGAGCGAACTTTCCACCGGATGCAGCCGCTGCCCGGTGCACCCGCTGCACGGCGTGAACTGGCGGTCCAGCGGCCCCACCGACTACTGTGCCGACCTGAGCGTGGCGCTGCATTACTACAATGCCGAGGACAAATGGAAGGATGACCACAACCTGCTGGGTCTCGGCTATGAAAAACTGCTGTCCGGCTGCCGCACCGACGCCGAAGCCCGCTGGCCCCGGCAGTGTGCCGCCATCCGCAGCTGTCTGGCCCGGCTTGCAGAATACGAAGCCGCCGGCAGCGAGGACCTGGACGCCGTGTCCGGCTGCTTTGGCGAGCTGATGGCCGAACTGTTCGACTACAAGCAGGACCACTGGTCGCCGGAGCTGCGCAGCCTGGGCTTCCATCTGGGCAAGTTCATCTATCTGATGGACGCCTACGACGATCTGGCCCGCGACAAGCGGAAGGGCGCCTACAATCCCCTCAAAACCATGAGCGAGCAGCCCGGCTACGAGGAAGAGATGCGGGAAATTTTTGAGTTGCTGCTGGCACGCTGTGCCAAACGTTTTGAGCGCCTGCCCTGCGTGGAGGACGCCGACCTGCTGCGCAACATCCTGTATTCCGGCGTATGGCTGAAGTACAACTGCAACCATGCAAAGCGCTCCGGCCGGGATGCCGAAGCATCCACTTGATTTTTCCACGACGATACGGTAGACTATAGAGTATTGTGCGGCATTGCGGCCGCGCGAAATGAGACGTGAGGAAGTATATTCATGAGAGATCCGTATGAGGTGCTGGGCATTCAGCGCGGCGCAAGCGACGAAGAGATCAAAAAAGCATACCGCGCCAAGTGCAAGCGCTGGCACCCCGACCTGAACCCCAACGACCCCACCGCCGAGGAGCACTTCAAGGAGGTGCAGGCCGCCTACGATGCCATCACCAAGGGCGAGACCGGCCCCCAGATGGGCGGCAATCCCTATGGCGGCTACCGTCAGCAGAGCTATGGCGGCTCCCAGCAGGGCTACAGCCAGCAGAACTACGGGTTTGACGGCTTCGATGGTTTTGACCCCTTCGGGTTCGGCTTTGGGTTCAACGGCTACAGCCAGCAGAGCGGTGCCAGCTACAGCGGCAGCGACTCGCCCGAGATGCAGGCAGCCCGCAACTTTGTGGTGAATGGCCGCTACGCCGAGGCACGCCGCGTGCTGGACGGCATGACCGCCCGCAATGCCCGGTGGTACTATCTTTCCTCGCTGGCCAATCAGGGCCTGGGCAACAGCATCGACGCGCTGCAGGATGCCCGCCGCGCCGTGCAGCTGGACCCCAACAACACCGAGTACCGGATGCACCTGCAGCGGCTGCAGAACCCCGGCCGCACCTACCGCACCCAGACCACCTACGCCCAGCCGGGCGGCATCATGCGCTGGTGCTGGAGCATGATCCTGCTCAACCTGCTGTGCAACTGCTGCTGCGGCGGCTGGGGCTTCGGCCCGCGCTACGGCTTCCGCGGATAACAAAAACATATAAAACACAACAGCCTCCCTTTGCCCTTGTACCGGGCAGCGGGAGGCTGTTTTTGATCTGTTACAACACTGACAAAAAAACGCCCCGAAGCATTTCTGCTTCAGGGCGTTTGAGCTGGAGCTGCTATCCAGATTCGAACTGGAGACCTCATCCTTACCAAGGATGCGCTCTACCAACTGAGCTATAGCAGCGCAATCACAGCTCAGTTATAATACCACAGTTTCCACCGTTTGGCAAGAGGTTTTTGCAAAAAAATCTGGATTTTTGCAAAAAAGTCGTTTTTTACGAAAGAACTCCCCCAGTCTGCTTACGCAGACAGTCCCCTCGGAGATGGGGCCTTTGGCAGTACGGACAACTTTCCGGTTTTGCCAAGGGCTCCCTCTCTGAGGGAGCTGGCATCGCGCAGCGATGACTGAAGGAGTCTTACTTTATCACTCGATCAGGCCGTTCAGCAGGGACAGGCACTTGCGGCTGTGCAGCTTGCGGATCGCCTTTGCCTCGATCTGGCGCACACGCTCACGGGTAACGCCAAAGTCACGGCCAACCTCTTCCAGCGTACGGGGACGGCCATCGTCCAGACCAAAGCGCAGGCGGATGACCTTCTCTTCACGAGGGGTCAGGCTCTTGAGAGCCAGATTGATCTGCTGTGCCACCATGGCGCGGTCGGCTGCCTTGCCGGGTGCTTCGGCGTTTTCGTCCGCGACGAAATCGCCCAGAGAGGAATCCTCCTCCTCGCCCACGGGGCTTTCCAGACTGGCGGGCTCCTGTGCCATGCGCTGGATCTCGCGCACGCGCTCCACGCTCATATCCATGGCCTTTGCCAGCTCCTCCGGGGTGGGCTCGTGACCGTTCTGGTACACCAGCTGGTTGGTGGCCTGACGCATCCGGTTGATGGTCTCCACCATGTGCACCGGGATGCGGATGGTACGGGCCTGATCCGCGATGGCGCGGGTGATGGCCTGACGGATCCACCAGGTAGCGTAGGTAGAGAAGCGGAAGCCGCGGTCGCAGTCGAACTTCTCGGCGGCCTTGATCAGGCCGATGTTGCCCTCCTGAATGAGGTCAAGGAAGGCCAGATTATGACCGACATGCTTCTTGGCGATGGACACCACCAGACGCAGGTTTGCCTCGCTCAGGCTGCGGCGGGCGTTCAGGCCATCGCGGCGGGTCTTGAGCAGCTCCTGACGGCGCTCCTCGCTCAGGGGGCCGTTCTCCACGGCCTCCATGGCCTTTTCCTCGTCTGCCTTTTCCTCGGCATCCTCGGCAGACTTTTCGCCGTCCTCGTCCAGATCCTCGGTGTAGCTGCGGCTGTTCTCGTCCTCCTCAAAGGAGAAGCGGGCGCTGTTCTTCTTGATGTACTCCGGTGCGCCGTACTTCTGGCGGTCTGCCTGCAAAATATGTGCAGCCTCGGCACCGGCATGGATGCGGCGGCTCAGCTCCACCTCCTGCTCGGCGCTCAGCAGCGGGATCTGACCGATCTGCTTGAGGTAGTTCTTCACCGGGTCGTCCAGCAGCTCGTCCATGGCAGCCTTCAGGTCTGCCGGGTTCTCCTCGGCATCCTCTTCGTTTTCATCGGCAAGGCCCATGTCATCGTTGTTGTTCTCGGCATTCTCCACCTCAGCAATGATGCTGTCCACGTCCAGACTCGGCTCGTTCTCTTCCTCCAGGACCTTAATGCCGCGCTCCTCCAGCAGGGTGTAGAGGGTGTCTACATCCATGCGGCATTGTGCCGCCAACGCCTTGGCCTCCTGTGCAGAGAGGGTGCCCTCGCCCTTAGTCAACAGTTCCTTCAAAGTCATGCCCATTTTTTCTCTCCTTCCCGCTCCGGGGAATTTCCTGTAATATTGCCGTGTGCATCAGATCACAAGGCCGCCGTTCACCCCAAACACCTGTCCGGTGATGTATCCGGCATCCTCGCTGGCCAAAAAGACCAGCAGCTTTGCAACTTCTTCCGGGGTGCCCAGCCGCCCCACAGGGGTCTCCTCGGCCAGCGCCGCCTTGTCCTCGGCGGTAAAGGCCGCCATCATGTCGGTCTCGATGACCCCCGGCGCTACGCAGTTCACCGTGATGCCGCTGGGGCCCTCTTCCTTCGCCAGTGCCTTGGTCAGGCCGATGAGCCCGGCCTTCGCGGCGGAATAGTGCACCTCGCAGCTGCCGCCGGTCTGACCCCACATACTGCTCACAGTCAGAATGCGGCCCTGCTTGCGGCGGATCATGCCGGGCAGTGCCAGCTGGCACAGGTGGAACGCGCCGCTCAGGTTCACGTCCAGCATCCGCTGCCACTCTTCCGGGGTGATGTCGGTAAACAGCTTCTGCTGCGCGATGCCGGCGTTGCACACCAGCACATCCACCCTGCCCATGGCCTGCTCCACTGCATGGAACGCCAGCTCACAGCTGGCGCGGCTGGCTACATCGCACTGGATGGCGATGCACCCGGGCAGCTGTTGTTCCAGCGCAGCGGCAGCGGCGGCGTTCTGATGGTAGAGCACCGCCACCTGATACCCTGCTGCCGCAAAGGCGCGGGCAGCGGCAGCACCGATGCCCCGGTCGCCGCCGGAGATCAGTACCCAGCGCGCCGCAGCGGGTGCGGCAGGGGCAGGCCGCTCTTTTACAGGCTCCGGCGCAGGCGCTTCGGGCAGCTCCACCGCAGGCGGCTCTGCAGGCTTTTCCAGCGTGATCACCCGGGTGGGCTCGTCCACCGCAGGCGCTGCCGTTTTTCCCAGCGTCATGATGCGGGTAGGCTCGTCCGCGACCGGCTCCACCGGCGCAGCCGGCTTTGCAGCCGGTGCGGCAAGGGGCTCCGGTGCGCTTTCTTCCTCCGGCACCTGAAAGGTCAGTTCAAACTCGTCCTCGTACAAGAGTGTATCCCTCCTGTTCGGTATTCTCGGCCGGGCGCAGTGCCCGAACCGGAAAAACCCTGTGCCCATCCCCAGACAGTGCAGCGTTCCGTTTGTGTGTCCGGCAAAGGTCCGGTGCTTTGGCGTGCCTGCCTGCAGTTGCGATGGGTTTCGACAAGATTCCATTGAATAATATACCACAATCCAGCCCAAAAAGAAAGTGGGAACTGCAATTTTTTACGCAGTTCCCACTATTTTTCCTTATTTTCCCCTGTTTTCGGGCACCGGGGGCTTCCAGCGGGGTCTGCCTGCCCGCTTTTCCCGCAGGGAAACAAAAAATGCCTGCAAAAGCTGCTGCGCCTCGGCCTCCCGCAGCCCCTTTTCCACCACCGGATGGTGGTTGAAGGGCAGCGCGAACAGGTCGGTCACCGAGCCGCAGCACCCGGCCTTAGTGTCGGCAGCGCCGTACACCACCCGGCGCAGACGGCTGTTGATGATGCCGCCCGCGCACATAGGGCAGGGCTCTAAGGTGACGAACAGCTCGCACTCCCACAGCCGCCAGCCGCCCAGCGCCTTGCAGGCAGCGTCAATGGCCAGCAGCTCTGCATGGTGCAGGGCGTTTTTCTCGGTCTCCCGGGTGTTGTGCGCCGTGGCGATCACCTCGCCGTGCCGCGCCACCACCGCGCCCACCGGCACCTCGCCCAAGGCAGCGGCTTTAGCGGCTTCTTCCAGCGCAAGACCCATCAGTTCAAAATCGGTCATGTATCCCATCCTCTCATCCCATCGCCAGCACCAGCAGATTGTTTGCACTGTGCAGCAGCATCCCCGGCCAGAGATGCCCCGTGCGGTCGGCCAGCCACCCCAGACCCAGCCCGCACACCAGCGCATAGACCATGGCGGCAGCGCTGCCGTGCTGCAAGGCAAACAGCGCCGCCTGCAAAAGAATAGCCTGTCCCCTGCCCAGCGGCTGCGCCCGGCGCTGCACTGCGCCCCGGAACACCCCTTCCTCCGCCAGCGGAGCCAGCAGGCAGACCCGGAAAAACCGCGCCGCGCCGCCGGGCGGCACGGGCAGCAGCACCGCCAGCACCTTGCCCGCCAGCAGATACCCCACCGCCCAGCCAAAGGCCGAAAGCAGCGCGGCGGTGCGGGGGTTCAGCTTGTGCATGATCGGTCTCCTCCTGCTATGGTTCGTTCCCGGTTATAGTACCATATCTGCCGCCGGGTGCGCAAGGTTTGGGCGTTCTGTCGCGGCAAATTTATGCAAATCATTGACACATCGCCCTAAATGGTGGTATAATGATTTCCAACCTTTTTGATGAAAGCGTCGTATATACTGTATTTTACCGGTAGACCGGAGGTATTATTATGATCCGTATCCTCACCGATTCCGCCTGCGACATCCTGCCCGCCGAGGCGCAGCAGCTGGGCGTGACCGTGATCCCCCTGAACGTGACGCTGGAGGACGGCACCGTCCTGCGGGACGGCATCGACATGACCCCCAGCGAATACTATACCCATCTGGCAGCCTGCCGCAAGCTGCCCACCACCAGCCAGCCCAGCCCGGAGCAGTTCGAGCGGCTGTATCTGGACGCCGCTGCCGCCGGAGACGAGGTGCTGGGCATCTTTTTGTCCGATGCGCTGTCCGGCACCGGTCAGTGCGCCAGACTGGCCGCCGACCTTGCCAACGTGGATAATGTGGTGTTCGTGAACACCGAGAACGTCTGTCTGGGGCAGTCCTTGCTGGTGCGGCTGGCTGTGCAGCTGCGGGACGCCGGCAAGACGATCACCCAGATCGCCGCCGATCTGGAAAAGGCCAAGCAGCACCTGCATCTGGTAGCTGCCGTGGACGATCTGAAGTATCTGCGCAAGGGCGGCAGACTGTCCGCCGCCGCAGCTGTGGCAGGCGGTATGCTGGGCATCAAGCCCATCCTCGCCGTCATGGAGGGCAAGGTAGCGCTGGCCGGTAAAGCACGCGGTCTGCCCGGCGTGTATGTGGCGCTGTTCAAAAAGATCGACGAGATGGGCGGCATCCACCCGGGCTACACCCCGCTGCTGGGCTACACCGTCAACCACCGGGAGCTGCAGCCGCTGCTGACCTACCTGCAGGACAACCTGCATCTGGACGCACCGCTGGTGCGCCAGATCGGCTGCGTCATCGGCACCCACACCGGCCCCGGCGCGTTCGGCATCGCGTTCTTTGATAAAGAGCTGACGCTGGAATAAAACCTATTCGCAAAAACAAGTCGGACAGCCCGCGGGCTGCCCGACTTTGTTTTTACCCGTGAAAAAGTAGTTCCGAAACGCCCGCAGGCGTTTCGGAACTACAAATAAAATATTCTTTCCGCTGATTATGGCCAGAGCAAAGCGGAGACCATTCCAAATCGTCCCGCCTTGCCCTTACAGCACTGCGTCCGAGATCAGCTTGCCCAGCAGCAGCACCAGCACCACCAGCATCATAGGACGGATAAAGCGCGCACCCTTTTTCAGGGCGAAATGGGACCCCAGCAGGTTGCCCAGAATGTTGCTGACGGCGCAGGGGATGCCGATGTGGAACACCACCAGACCGTTCATCAGGTAGGTGAACAGGCTGGCGTAGTTGCTGGCCAGATTGAGCACCTTGCCGTTGCCGTTTGCGGTGCGCAGGTCAAAGCCCATCAGGGTGGTAAAGGCCATGATGGCAAAGGTGCCGGTGCCCGGGCCCATAACGCCGTCGTACAGGCCGATGCCCAAACCGATGGCCAGCGCCAGTAAAATCTTTTTCAGGTCCAGCGTGCCGTCGTCCCGGTTCTCGTCCGGCAGGTTGCGCTGCCACAGAATGATGACCGCCGCCACCGGCAGGATGATGAACATCATGGTGCGCAGCATCTCATCGCTGAGCAGCAGCACGATGTGCGCGCCCAGCGCACTGCCTGCAAAGCTGCCGATGGCTGCAAGAACCCCCACCTTCACGTTTATGGCACCGCTTTTGAAAAAGTTTGCCGTGGCAAAGGTGGTGCCGCAGGCGGCGCTGAACTTGTTGGTGGCATAGGTGTAGTGGGGCGGCAGCCCGGCAAACAGATAGGCCGGCAGACTGATCAGCCCGCCGCCGCCGGCTGCCGAATCCACAAAGCCTGCAAAGCCGGTCATCAGCATGAGAAACGCCATCATCCACGGCGAGATCGTGATACCCATTGTTATAATTCCTCTTATCTTTCCAAGTCGTTTGTTCTTTTTCAGGAGACGCGCGCCTCAGACCATATAAAACCTCCCCTCGCAGGGCAATACACAGCCCGGGATACCCGCGCACAGCAGGGCATCTCCGGGCACTTTTTTGCAATTTTAGAAGTTATTATTACAGATTGTTTTTAAAGAAGCGGTAGGCATTGCGCCAGTAGATGGCCTCTACCTCGTCCTCGGTAAAGCCCTCGCGACGCAGTGCCTCGGCCAGCAGCGGCATATCTGCCGCCGTTTCCAGCTCGTGCTGACCGCCGATGCCGTCAAAATCGCTGCCAAGGCTGATGACCTCAATACCGCCCACCTGCTTGAAGTGTGCCGCGTGCTTTGCCAGCCGCTCCACCGTGCTGCGGCAGAGCTTGGGGTGTGCCGAGTCTGCGTCCACAAAGGAAGCGCAGTAATTCAGCCCTGCAATGCCGCCCTTTTCTGCCAGTGCGCGGATCATCTCATCAGTCAGGTTGCGGTTGTGGGGCGACAGGGCACGGCAGTTGGAGTGGCTTGCCGCAAAGGGGCGGGTGCTGTGATTTGCAATGTCCCAGAAGCCCTTATCGGAAAGGTGGCTCACGTCTGCGGTGATGTGCAGCTTTTCCATCTCCTCCAAAAAGGCAAAGCCCCGCTCGGTCAGGCCTGTCTCGGTATTGGCCACCAGCGGCCCGCCGGGGTTTGCGTTGGGGGCTGCCAGCTCGTTGGGGTAGTTCCATGTCAGGGTCATCATGCGCACGCCCAGCTCCTGCAGCCGCCGCAGCACGCCCAGACTGCCCTTGCAGCAGCCGCCCTCTTCCACCGTCAGCATGGCGCTGAACTTGCCCTCGGCGCGGTTGCGCTCAAGGTCGGCAGCGGTGTACACCGGGGCGATCTTTTCCGGGTAAGCTGCCATGAGCCGCTTGAAGATGTCGATCTCCTCCAACACGCTCACCAGCGGGTCGGCCCCGGGTGCGGGGTCGGCCAGATCCACATAGGCCGCAAAGCATTGCAGCAGATAATCCCCCTGCTGCAATTTTTCAAGGTCGATATGCAGGTCGTTGTGCAAAAAGCTTTTGGGTGCGCCCGCCTTTTCGGCGCGGCGCAGTTCGTACAGGGTATCGCAATGCAAATCCCAAACCTTCATGATGGATACACTCCTTTATGCTTCTTCTCCCAGCAGCTGCAGCAGCTGTTCGGGGTTCATGGACAAAATCGCGCCGTCTGCCCCGCCGGTAACGGTGTCGGCCAGCGACTGCTTGGCCTGTTGCAGCTCCACGATCTTTTCCTCAATGGTGTCCTGCGCGATCAGCCGGTACACCTGCACCGGGTTGCGCTGACCGATGCGGTAGGCGCGGTCGGTGGCCTGATTCTGCGCGGCAAGGTTCCACCACGGGTCGTAGTGGATGACGATATCGGCGGCGGTCAGGTTGAGGCCCGTGCCGCCCGCCCGCAGCGAGATGAGAAAGACGTCTGCCTCGCCCTGATTGAACCGGCGCACCTGCTCGGCACGCACCGGCTTCGGGGTAGAGCCTTGCAGGGTGAAGTGGCTCACCCCGGCTTCGTCCAGCCGCTTTGCCAGCAGCTCCAGCATGGAGGTGAACTGGCTGAACAGCAGAATGCGGTGCCCGCCCGCCACCGCCTCGGTGACAAGCTCCAGACAGGCTTCCAGCTTGGCGCTGCTACCGGTCCAGTTGTCCGCCACAAGGCGCGGGTCGCAGCAGATCTCCCGCAGCCGCATCAGCACGGCAAACACGGTCATCTTGTCCTCCGGCTTTGCCGCCCGCAGCTTTTCCCGGGCGTCCACCACCGCTGCCAGATACAGCTTGCGCTGCTCGGTCTCCAGCTCAACGCGGCGCACATTCTCCGTTTTGGGCGGCAGCTCCCGCAGCACCTCGGACTTCATGCGCCGCAGGATGAAGGGGCCGGTGAACTGGTTCAGCCGCCGCACGGCGTTGGCATCCTCGTCCTGCACGATGGGCTTTTCAAACCGGGCGCAGAAGGTCTTGTAGGGGGGCAGATACCCCGGCATCAAAAAGGAGAAGATGCTCCACAATTCGCCCAAGCGGTTCTCCACCGGGGTGCCGGTCAGCGCAAAGCGCACCCGGCTGTTCACCCGGCACACCGCCTTGTATTTCTGGGTGGTGTGGTTTTTGATGGCCTGCGCTTCGTCCAGAATGCAGGCGTAAAAGCTTTGTCCGGCATACAGTTTTTCGTCCCGGCGCAGCAAATCGTAGCTGGTGATGACGAGATCCGCCTGTGCCCACCCATCGACCAGCGCGGCGCGGTGGGCGGCATCGCCGTCCATGGCAACACTTTGCAGCTGTGGGGTGAACTTCTGGCATTCCTCCTGCCAGTTCAGCACCAGCGACGCCGGGCAGACGATGAGGCTGGGCAGGCACTGCCCGCCCTCCTTCATGGCCAGCAGGTAGCTGAGCACCTGCACAGTCTTGCCCAGACCCATATCATCGGCCAGAATGCCGCCCATGCCGTAGCCGTCCAGTGTACGCAGCCAGCGGTAGCCGTCCCGCTGGTATTTGCGCAGGGTCTTTTGCAGCGAGAGCGGCGGGGTATACTCGCTGTCCCGCACGGCGTGGAAGCTGCGGCTGATGCGCCGGAAAGCATCGTCCCGGTCGAACCGCAGACCGTTCTGCCCCGAAAGCGCCCAGTCCAGCGTGGGGGCGCGGTAGAGCGGCAGAGCGGCGTGGCCGTCCTTCAGCTTTGCGCCGGAAAGCTCCAGCGTGTCGTTAAGCTCGTCCAGCCCTTCCAGACTGTCATCCAGCCGCAGCAGACTGCCGTCCCGCAGACGGTGGTAGCGTTTTTTCTGGTGCAGGGACTGCAACAGTTCCCGCAGTTCCTCCACCGGGAAGGCACCGGTGTCCACTTCCAAGTCCAGCACACTGCCGTGCACCGATACCCCTACCGAAATTTTAGGCGGGGCGGCTTGTAAGTTGCGGAAAGCATCGGTCTGGTACACCTCGCCCATGGCCAGCAGGGCGGGAATGCCCTCTTCCAGCAGCTGGAAAAGCGCCTCCTCCCCGGAAATGCTGTAATGCCCCGGCTTGCCGGGCTGGGGTTCCAGATAGGTTTCCAGCAGCCGCTTTGCCCGGTTCTCGGTGCGGGCATCCCGCAAAAGATCCGGGGGCACCGGCTCGCCGGGGGCTACCCTGTCCTCTCCGTACAGAAAGACCGGGTACGCCGTGACGGTAAGCCCCCGATCGGCGTCCAGATAAAACTGCACCACCGGTTCCAGCGGGATCTGGTTCAGCAGCAGCCGGTCGGGGTCCACGATGTTGACCCGGTTGCCCAGTTCCGGCAGCACATAGCTGCAAAAAGCGGCGGCGTCTGCGCTGGTAAAGAACAAACTGCGCCCGCCAAAGGTGTCCAGTACCGGCAAAACCCGGCGGCATTCCTCCCGCTGCATCCGCCAGAGGGTGCTTTCGCCCAGCAGATAGGCATAGTCCAGCCCCTGCACCCCGCGGAGCACCGGGGTACAGCTCAGCTGCACGCCGCCCTTGCGGCGCTCCACCTTCAGGCTGATGACCGGCAGCCCCTCTTTAAGGGTATAGCCGCCCACAACGCCCTCGGCAGCGTAAAGCTCCACAAGAGCATCCAGCCCCTCGCCGGTCAACGGCAGGCCGCCCGCCGGGCCTTTCTCCCAGCCGGAGCGCATGGTGCCCTCGGCTTCAAACGCCTGCCGGGCGCTCACCTGACGGCGCAGCAGCCGCAGCAGCTGCTGTGCATCCGGGGCAAAGGCGTCCCACCGGTGCACAAAGGCCAGCGATTTCCCGTAGCTGACGCTTTCGCCCCGCTCGATCGCATCCAGAAACTGCGGGATGCTTTTTACCAGATACTGCCGCCCGCCGATGCCGTCAGAGACCCGCAGTCGCAGCCAGATACGGCCATTGTGCGGCGTAAGCTCCGGTTCCAGCAGAGCAAAGCCGGTACGCTGGGCGGCGTTCTGGGGCTGGGGCTGCGCATCCTCCCGCTGGTAGCGCTTCAGCAGCAGCTGGGCCTCATAGTCGGTCTCTGGCTCCTCGCCCCGCCACTTGCGGCCGAACAGCATATCCAGCCCGGCGCTGTAACTGTCCTTGCGGGGCTCGGTGCTCAAGCCTGCCACGCCCCGCTGCACCCCGGGGATGCTCTCCGGCTTTTTTTCCGGGGCAGGCGGGTTCTTTTCCGCGTCCTGTAATAGCAGCGCACCGATATGCTTGCAGTAGGTGCCGTCGCCGTTCTGGTTATAGGGGCAGTCGCAGGAGGCACTGACAAAGCTGCCGTTTTCCCGCAGCCAGACCTGCGTATAATAGCAGTCCGGCCCGCTGCCCTGCACCAGCGCTGTCAGGTGCCGCACCCCGTCCTCGTTGGTGGTGCAGCTGCTTTGCAGGATACGCTTGCGGTACTTCTGCGCCCGCTCAAAGATGCTTTTGCCCAGCAATGTGCGGATCTCCTGTGCGTCCATGTAGTCTCCCTCCCCTGTGCTGTCGCGGTTCCGGTCTATTCTATAAGAATACCGCGTTCCACCCCGGGATGCAAGGGCAGAAGGGTAAAAAACGTTTAGAAAGCGCGGGCGGGACGATTTTGAATGGCCTCCGCTACGCTCTAGCCATTTTCAGCGGAAGAATTATTTTGATTTACAATTTCGAAACGCCTGCGGGCGTTTCGAAATTGCTTTTTCACAGGAGGGGTCGTAGAGGGAAACGGCATTTGCAGTGCCTGTTTCCTGCGGAAACATCCGCACTGCGGGGTTGCTTCTTGGCTCTCAACAGGTCAAAGAAAAAGCACCCGCAAACGCCTTCGGGTGCCAACGCACAGACAGGAAGGGTTGCAGGTGCCTTCTTTGTTTTAGGAAACTCCGCGCTTGCGAGTCTTGAGGTGGTACATCTCCTGATCGGCCTTATCGATCAGGTCGTGCACGGTGGCAATGTCCGGCTCAAGGCGGGCGCAGCCGATGCTGATCTCGATCTGGTAGGGCTTGCCGGAGGCGGCGTTGGCGGCGTCCAGCTCCCGCTGGATGGAGGCGATCAAGGTGCGCACCTCCACGCTGTTGCAGCCGCAGGCGATGCAGAATTCATCGCCGCCGTAGCGCGCCAGCACGCCGTTATAGTTGGCGCACACCTTTTTCAGGATGCCCGCCAGCAGCACCAGTGCGGCATCGCCCTCCAAGTGGCCGTATTCATCGTTGATGTGCTTGAAGTGATCCATGTCCATCATGAGGAAATGCAACGAGCGGTTGGGATGGCGGCGGTAATAGGGCAGCTCGCTTTCCAGATAGCGCAGCGCCACGATACGGTTGCTGACGCCGGTCAGGGTATCCACCGTGAACTTGGTCTGCAACACCAGCACATACACGCACACCAGCCCCAGCGTAATGCCGCAGCACAGCAGCCCGCGCCCGGGCAGCCAGCCTTGCAGCAAAAAGCCTGCCGCCGGCGCAAGCGCGAGCAGCAGTAGGGTTTTCAGTTCCTCTTTGGGTGTTTCCTGCTTCCAGTTGCTCAGCGTCCAGCTGCAGCGGAGAAAGGCCGCCGCCAGATAGGCAAGCCCCACCAGCTTCGCCCCCCAGAACAGGGTGCTGCCCCGCAGCCCCTCTGCATCCAGATAGCAGAAGCCGTTTTCGTCCCGCGCTGTCAGCAGCGCCAGCAAAAGCAACGCCACCGGTGCGGCGCTGAGCGCCAGCTTGCGACCGTCCTCCATCCATGTACGCCCCAGCTCTGCCTCTACATACAAAAACACCAGCAAGCAGCAGCACGCCGCCAGCAGATAAAACAAAATGCTGCCCCCGGCGTTCAGCCGGTAGGTCAGGGGGATGCCCAGCTCCTGCCACGCGCCCAGCTGCGCCAGCGCACTGCCATAGTCTACGATCGTCAGCGCCCCGGCAAACCACAGCAGCGCCGTGAACAGCCGCCCGGGCAGGCTTTTATCCCGCATTTTCTGCTGCGCCCGCAGCAAGACCGCCAGCGTGACCAGACAGACCGCACTGACCTGAGTATGGGCAATCGCATCCATGCCGCAACGCTCTCCTTTACCCTAGGGCGGCTTTGCGCCGTCCCGACCCTTTTCCGTTCTTCCAACGTTCCTTTTCCGCACAGATTTATTGTACCAAATCCGTAACAGATATGCAACACAAACCGAAAATTTCATACAAAAAAAGACACCGGAACGTCTTTCGGCGTTCCGGTGTCTCTTGGAATCATATCACTTTGCCTGCGGATGGGCGGCGTCGTTGCGCAGGGCGCTTTCGCGGATCTTTTCCAGCGTCTGCTCGCTGAGGATGTGCTCTGCCTTGCAGGCGTCCTCGGCGGCGGTCTGCTCGTCCACGCCCAGCTGCACAAAGAAGTGGGTCAGCAGCTGGTGGCGGCTGTAAATGCGCTGAGCAATTTCCAGCCCGGGCTCCAGCAGGGTCAGGTTGCCTTCGCCGTCCACCGCGATATAGCCGTTCTCCCGCAGCTTTTTCATGGCGATGCTCACGCTGGCTTTGGTAAAGCCCAGCTCATTGACAACGTCAATGGAGCGCACTTTGCCCATACGCTGGCTCAGCATCAGGATCGTTTCAAGATAATCTTCTGCGGATTGGTGGATCTGCATGGTTTGTCCGGCCTCCTGCCTTATTCCCTCTGGGGGATTTTTCCGACAGGGGATGTGTACCCTCTGTCGTATGTTAAAGGATATCACATTTTTGCGGTTGATGCAAGTAATTCGCAGCAAGTTTTGTTAAACTAACCATATTTTTCTGCACAGAACTGCTGTTTTGCCGGTTTTGCACCACCCCTGTTTTGTGCAAAGGGTGCAATTCTCGGCGTTTTGGCCTTACCGTGTGGCCAGATAGGCCGCAGGGCCTGCCTCGTACAGATCGCCGCCGTGGGCGTCCAGCACAACGGTCAGGGGCATATCCTGCACGGTCAGGCGGCGCACCGCCTCACAGCCCAAGTCCGGCCATGCGATCACTTCCAGCGTCTGCACGCTTTTTGCCATCAGCGCACCGGCACCGCCCAGCGCAGCCAGATACACCGCGCCGTTGCGCACCACAGCTGCCTTGACGGCGGCATCCCGCTTGCCCTTGCCGATCATGATCTTGTTGCCAAGATCCAGCAGCCGAGGGCTCATGGCGTCCATGCGCCCGCTGGTGGTAGGCCCTGCCGAGCCGATGACCTCGCCCGGGCGCTCCGGGGTGGGACCTACATAATAGATGGCGCTGCCTTCCAGATCAAAAGGCAGGGTCTCGCCCTTGTCCAGTGCCTCCATCATCCGCTTGTGTGCCTGATCCCGGGCGGTGTACACCACGCCGGAAAGCAGCACGGTATCCCCCGCCTTCAGCGGGGCAAGATCCTGCGCGGTGCAGGGGGTAGTCAGTCTGTATTCCATCGTTCTCCCCTCCTTACAGCTCCGCGCTGGCGCGGCGTGTCACATGGCAGGAAACGTTCACAGCCACCGGCAGACCCGCCACATGGGTGGGCATCTGCTCAATGGCAAGGCCAAGGCAGGTGGTCTTGCCGCCAAAGCCCTGCGGGCCGATGCCCAGTGCATTGATGGCGGTAAGCAGCTCCTGCTCCAGCTGGGCGTAGTAGGGGTCGGGGTTGGGGACATCCAGCGGGCGCAGCAGCGCCTTTTTGGCAAGATACGCCACCTTGTCAAAGCTGCCGCCCACGCCGATACCCAGCACGATGGGCGGGCAGGGGTTGGAGCCGGCCAGACGCACAGTATCCACCACGAACTTTTTAAAGCCCTCCACGCCATCGGCGGGCTTGAGCATCTGGATGCGGCTCATGTTCTCACTGCCAAAGCCCTTGGGTGCTACCGTGATGCGGCAGCCCTCGCCATCCACCAGATGCACCGTGATAGCCGCCGGGGTGTTATCGCCGGTGTTGCCCCGGCGCAGCGGGTCGGCCACGATGCTTTTGCGCAGGTAGCCATCGGTGTAGCCCCGGCGCACGCCCTCGTGGATGGCGGCTTCAAAGCTGCCGTCAATGTGCACATCGGTGCCCAGCTCCACGAACACGCAGGCCATGCCGGTATCCTGACAGATGGGCAGGTCTTTCTCCTTTGCGGCGCCAAGGTTCGACCACAGCAGGTCTAATGTGTTCTTTGCCAGCGGCCACGGCTCTTCTTCCCGCGCCTTTTCCAGCGCTGCCTGCACGTCCTGCGGCAGCTGGGTGTTGGCTTTAATGCAGAGCCGCGCCACCGTATCCGTAATGCTCTGTGCGGAGATCGTTCTCATGCCTGTGTCCTCCGCTTACAACCGTGCCACGCCGGTCTCGCGGGCAGCCTTTGCCACGGCATTTGCCACAGCCTCGGCCACGCGGGGGTCGAACGCGCCGGGGATGATGTTCTCCTCGCTGCGGTCTGCATCGGTGATGAGGTCTGCAATGGCGTAGGCAGCGGCCAGCTTCATCTCATTGTTGATATCCCGGGCGCGGACGCTGAGCGCGCCCTTGAACAGGCCGGGGAAGCACAACACGTTGTTGACCTGATTGGGGAAGTCGCTGCGGCCGGTAGCCATCACGCGCACGCCGCCCGCCTTGGCTTCATCCGGCATGATCTCCGGGGTGGGGTTTGCCATGGCAAAGACGATGGCGTCCTTGTTCATGGTCTTGCACAGCTCAGTGGTCAGGATGCCGGGGCGGGACACGCCGATGAACACATCTGCGCCCTCCAGCGCCTCCTTCAGGCCGCCCTTGATCTGGCGGGGGTTGGTCACCTCGCCCAGCCAGTTCTTGTGCGCTTCGGCGCTGTTGCAGCCCTTGTACAGGGTGCCAAACTGATCCACCGCCACGATGTCCTTGGCACCGGCGGTCATGAGCATCTTGATGATGGCGGTACCGGCAGCGCCGGGGCCGTTCAGGACGATGTGCACGTCCTCCATCTTCTTATTCACCACGCGCAGGGCGTTGATGAGGGCAGCGGTGACCACGATGGCGGTGCCGTGCTGGTCATCGTGGAACACGGGGATGTCCAGCTCCCGCTCCAAGGTCTCCTCGATCTCGAAGCACTCGGGGCTCTTGATATCCTCCAGATTGATGCCGCCAAAGGTAGGTGCAATAGCCTTGCAGGCAGCGATGACGCTGGCAGCGTCGTGGGCGTCGATGCAGATGGGGAAGGCGTCCACGCCGCCGAACTCCTTGAACAGCACGGCCTTGCCCTCCATGACCGGCAGACCGGCTTCCGGGCCGATATCGCCCAGACCCAGCACGGCGGTGCCGTTGGAGACAACGGCTACCATGTTGCCCTTGAAGGTGTACTTATACACATCGTCGGGGTTTTCCTTGATCTTGCGGCAGGGCTCGGCCACACCGGGGGTATAGGCGGTGGACAGGTCGTCACGGGTGGCGACCTCCACCTTGCTCACGATGCCCACCTTTCCCTTGTGGGTCTCGTGCATTTCCAGAGCTGCTTTATTGTAATCCATTTAACTTTCCTCCGTTACGGTTCGCATCCTCGCCCTCTCTCAGCGGACAAGCCTCCCTCCATGAGGGAGGTGGCATCGCGCAGCGATGACGGAAGGAGGAACTCCTCCAGTCTCGCATACGCTCGACAGCCCCCTCAGTGAGGGAGCCTTATGATCCGGGAAGGCTCACTTATTTTTATTGTAACAGAACCGTCCGGGTATTTCCACCTGTTTTGCGGCATTTCCCGCCTCAAAGCGGGCAAAAGTGATACCTGTGCCGGGCGATATTTGTGGAATTTTCGCCAAAATCTTTTCTTTTCGCATTTTTCCGTTATAATAGGATGGTATGATATTTGCATTCTCCGTGAAAACGGTCTGCTATTTTTAGGAGGTATCTCTTTTGAAACGCATTACCAAGATCCTGTTGTGTGTGCTGTGCGCGGTGGCTGCTGTGCTGTGCGTAGCTGCGGCCTGCTTTATGCTGCTCAAAAAGCAGAGCGGCACCACGGCAAACTCTGCCGCATCCGGCGCAAGCGTGTCCACCTACGGCAAGGTGTCGGATTTCGACTACGCCAGCTTCGATTATTCTGAGGGGCTGGACGATAACGGCCACTGGACCGGCATCCGCGCACTGGACTATGTGACCCTGCCGGAGGATGTATCCGCGCTGCCGCTTTCCAAGGCCGATATCGAGCCCACCGAGGCCGAGATCCAGACCCAGATCGACACTTTGCTGAACCAGTACGCCACCACCCAGAACATCACCGACCGGGCAGCCCAGAGCGGCGACACCGTAAACATCGACTATTCCGGCGCGGTGGATGGCGTAGCCTTTACCGGCGGCACCGCCACCGGCTACGACCTGACGCTGGGCAGCCACACCTTCATTGACGGCTTCGAGGATCAGATCATCGGCCACAACATCGGCGACACCTTTGATGTGACCGTCACCTTCCCGGAGGGCTACGGCGACTCCACCGACGCCGAGGGCAACACCATCCCCCTCAGCGGCAAGGAGGCCGTGTTCAGCGTGACCCTGAACGCCATCACCCAGAGCGTTGTCCCCACCCTGACCGATGAGTGGGTGGAGAGCAATTTCGCCGCCAGCGACGACCTGCACACCGCAGACGCCCTGCGCCAGTACTTTGACAGCGCCCTGTACGCCAACAATCTGGACAACGCCGCGATGGACTATCTGCTCACGAACTCCACCTTCAAGGAGATTCCCACCCAGATCACCAGCTACTACATCCGCATGTTCCTGAACTACCACTCTCAGCTGGCTACCCAGTACGGCATGGAGCTGGACGCCTACGCACAGGCCAAGGGCTACGCCGATGCCGACGCGATGCTGGCGGATTCCGACGATTACTTTGAGCATCTGGCCAAGCAGGATCTGGTCTTTCAGGCCATTGCAGAGCAGCTGGACATCACCCCCACACAGGAGCAGATCGACAGCGCCAACAGCTCCTACGCCGACACCTACGGCGCACAGCGCAGTATGCTGAATGCTTTGCAGCTGGCGGTGCTGGACAAGGTGGAGGAAAGCGCCGTGCTTTCCTGACAATGCACCTGCCGGAGCGTGAACGATTTTAATGCGCTCCGCTAACGGGTTGCGGCTCCCAGCATCCGCTTCGTGCCTTGAGCGGCACTCGCGTCTTGCTGGCCGCTGCCCCAACAACTCCTCCCTGTTTCCGCCACTGGCGGCGGTCGTCGTTGTTGCCTAGTAGGGGAGGCCTTGGCAAAAAGGATAGGCTTTGCGCCATGCCAAGGGCCCCCCTACTAGCGGGGGCTGTCGCCGCAGGCGACTGGGGGGTTGTACAGAGGAGAGCTGTCGAGCGATAGCGAGACTGAGAGGGTGAGGCCGTCAAAGAGTGACGAAACCAGAAATGCCGCCCGAGCTTTTCAGCCCAGAGCGGCATTTCCGGTTTTTCCTTTCTGTTTTATGCTACCTTGAACTTACCATATCCTCAATGACACTCAGGAACTCCTGCCCGTAGCGGGCGGCCTTTTTCTCACCCACACCGGGGATATTGAGCAGTTCCTCCACGCTCAGGGGCTTTTTCAGCGCCATCTGGCGGAGGGTGGAATCATTGAACACCATATAGGCAGGGAGCTTCTGCTTTGCGGCCAGCCGCTTGCGCAGGGCATAGAGGGCCGCCAGCAGCTTCTCGTCCGCTTCGCTGAGGGCATCTTCGTCGGCACGGCGGCGGGAGGCCGAGGCCAGCCGCTTTGCACTGGCCGCGGCACGCTGGCGGGCCTGTGCCGCCTGCTCCTCCACCTGTTCGGCAGCCTGTGCTGCCAGCAGACAGTTGGAACAGTTCTCGCACTTCTGGGGCGCGGCCTCGCCGAAGTAGCTCAGCAGATACCCCCGCAGGCAGCGCGGTGTGGTGGAGTAGAAGGTCATGTACTTGAGCCGTTCCTCTGCCTTGCGTGCCGCTTCGGCCTTGACATCCGCAGGCAGGCCGTTGTCAGCCTCCATCTCCTTGTCGATGAAGAACCGGATGGTGCGCACATCGGTGCCGGAATAGAGCAGGGTGCAGCGGGCTGGCTCCCCGTCACGGCCCGCGCGGCCCGCCTCCTGGTAATAGCTCTCCAGATCCTTGGGCATATTATAATGGATCACGAACCGGACGTTTGGCTTATCGATGCCCATGCCGAAGGCATTGGTCGCCACCATGATCTGCACCCGGTCATAGAGGAAATCGTCCTGATTCTGCCGCCGGGTATCCGCATCCAGTTTGGCGTGGTAGGCTGCCGCACGGATTCCCCGGCTCTGCAGCAGGCGGGTGGTCTCGTCCACCTGCCGGGTGGTGCTGCAATAGATGATGCCCGCATTGTCCCGCTCCCTGAGTACAAGGTCGAGCAGAACTTTGGGCTTCTCGCTGGGCAGGGCCCTGCGGGTGGCAAAATAGAGGTTGGGTCGGTCGAAGCTGGTGGTCACCTCGTAGGGGGTGTGGAGTTCCAGATGGGTGCGGATGTCCTCCCGCACATGGGCCGTGGCGGTGGCCGTAAAGGCTCCCACCACCGGGCGCTTGGGCAGGCTGTCCACAAACGCCTTGATGCGCAGGTAGCTGGGGCGGAAGTCCTGCCCCCACTGACTGATGCAGTGGGCCTCGTCCACCGTGACCATGCTGATCTCCCGCTCCTGCGCAAACCGCTGGAAGCCCGGCATCTCCAGCCGCTCCGGAGCCACATAGATGATCTTATACCACCCCTCCCGGGCGCGGCGGAGCATCAAAGCCTTCTGGTTGTCCGTCAGGCTGTTGTTCAGGAAAGCTGCCGCCACACCGGCCTGTACCAGCGCCCCCACCTGATCCTTCATCAGGCTGACCAGCGGCGAGACCACGATGGTGATGCCCGGCAGCAGCAGGGCCGGCACCTGATAGCAGATGGACTTGCCCGCACCTGTGGGCATCACGGCCAGCACATCCTGCCCGGCCAGCAGGCGGGAGACGATCTCCTCCTGCCCCGGGCGGAAGCTGTCGTAGCCAAAGACTTTTTTCAGAATACTATGCGGACTTTCCATGGTTCCTCCTATCCATACAAAACCGCTCCGTCATTGCTTCGCAATGCCACCTCTCCCAGTAGGAGAGGCAAGTCTTGGCTCCCCTGCCAGGGGAGCTGGACGCAAAGCGGCCTGAGAGGTTTATAACCCAACCAGTATACCACAACTCCCCGGATAATTGTAAAACATCTCTGACATTTCCCACGTTCGATAGCATTTCCTGCACAAAAATGCTATAATATGGGTACATATCTCCATCCCGGCCCCTGCCTTGCGCATCTGCCGGAAAAAAGCAAAGGAGTATTTTGTATGGCTCAGAAATTGATCACCTTCGCCGTCCCGTGCTACAACTCGGCGGCATATATGCGCCACTGCATCGAGACCCTGCTCTCCGCCGGGGAGCAGGCCGAGATCATCCTGGTGGACGATGGTTCCACCAGGGATGACACCCCCGCCATCTGCGACGAATACGCTGCCAGATATCCCACCATCGTCAAGGCCATCCATCAGGAGAATGGCGGCCATGGCGAGGGCGTGAATCAGGGCATCCGCAACGCCACCGGCCTGTATTACAAGGTAGTGGACAGCGACGACTGGCTGGACGAAGCAGCCCTCAGGACCGTGCTGGCCAAGCTGAACACGCTGACTGCCCGTGGCACCGCGCCTGACCTGATGATCTGCAACTATGTCTACGAGCATGTGGAGGACAACACCAGCCACACCGTGCGCTACACCAACGTGTTCCCCCAGAACCGGCTGTTCAACTGGACGCACGTCGGCCACTTCCGGCCCGACCAGAACCTGCTGATGCACTCGGTGATGTACCGCACACAGGTGCTGCGGGACTGCGGCATGGTGCTGCCCAAGCACACCTTCTATGTGGACAACATCTTTGTCTACCAGCCCCTGCCCTTTGTCAAGAGCATGTACTATATGGATCTGGACCTGTACCGCTACTTCATCGGCCGGGCCGACCAGAGCGTGAACGAGAGTGTGATGGTCAAGCGGGTGGATCAGCAGCTGCGGGTGACCCGCCACATGATCGACTGCCAGGACCTGGATGCCCTCAAGGGCCAGAAGAAGCTGCGCAGCTATATGCTGCACTACCTCTCCATGATGATGGCCATCAGCGACATCTTCCTGCTGCTGGACGGCAGCGCCGCCGCCAAGCAGAAGGAAAACGAGCTGTGGGCTTACCTCAAGGCACACACCAGTGCCGGGGTCTACCGCTCCATCCGCTACGGCTTTGGCGGCGTGACCAACCTGAAGATTCCCAGGGGCGACAAGCTCGTGCTGGGCGGCTACCGCATTGCACAGAGGATTTTTAAATTCAATTAACAAATGTTGCTTTTCCTCCTCAGATAAGATATACTTTTTAACGTATCTTAATTTCTGAGGAGGATCTTATTTTATGGAGCAATTGCTCATCTGTATGTCTCTTTCGCTCATTGCAGGCCTGTTGGCATCCCGTGCAGCGAAAGCGATCCGCCTGCCGGCTGTCACCTCTTATCTGGTGGCAGGACTTCTGCTGGGCCCCTTCTTTCTGGGTCGGCTGGGCCTGAGCGGCTGGGGCTTCGGTTTCGGAAGCCTTGCACAGGTCGAAAGCTACGGCATCATCACACAGGTGGCACTGGGCTTCATCGCCTTTGTCATCGGCAACGAGTTCCGGCTCAGCGCGCTGGAGAGCATGGGCAGGCAGGCGGTCACTGTGGGCATCCTGCAGGCCGTTATCACCACCGTGCTGGTGGATATCGCTCTGGTGGCCCTGCACTTTGCCCGGCCGGATATCATCTCAATGGCATCCGCCATCACGCTGGGTGCCATCGCCTCTGCCACAGCCCCTGCCGCCACCCTGATGGTGGTCAAGCAGTACAAGGCCAGCGGCCCCCTGACCCGCCTGCTGCTGATGGTGGTCGCCATTGACGATGCCGTGGGTCTGGTGCTCTTCTCAGCCTCTTTCGGCATCGCAAACGCGCTGGAACAGGGCCGCATCGACCCCATCAGCATCCTTCTGGAGCCTCTGGTGGAGATCGTGCTCAGCCTGGGTCTGGGCGCGCTGGCAGGTCTGCTGCTTAACCAGCTGGAGGTCTACTTCCACTCCCGCTCCAAGCGCATGAGCCTTTCGGTGGCCTTTGTGCTGCTGACGGTGGGCCTTTCCATGGTCAGCTTTAAGGTCGGCCCCATCCACTGCAGCTTCTCGCTGCTGCTGGTCTGCATGATGACCGGTACCGTGTTCTGCAACATCTGTCCCACTTCCGATGAGCTGATGGACCGCCTGGACCGCTGGGTAAGCCCGGTGAACATCCTGTTCTTTGTGCTCTCCGGCGCGGAGCTGGACCTGAACATCCTTGCAAACCCCATGGCCCTGCTCATTGGTGCCGTCTATATCGCTTCCCGCTCTCTGGGCAAGATCTCCGGCTCCTATGTCAGCTGCAAGGCCACCCGCTGCAGTGAGAAGATCCAGAAGTATCTGGGCATCACCCTGCTGCCGCAGGCCGGTGTGGCGCTGGGCATGGCCGCCGAAGCTGCAGAGCTTTCCGATGGCCACATGGTGCGCAACGTGGTGCTCTTCTCGGTGCTGGTGTACGAGCTGGTCGGCCCGACCCTGGCCAAGATCAGCCTGACCGCCGCAGGCGAGATCATCCCCGAGGGCCGCACGAGCGCCCGTACCACCAACAAGCCGGAGGAACCGGTCAGCGTGGACTGATCTTCCCCATCAATCTCACCGCAGGTGACGGAGCGATCCTGCACTACAAAAGCCGCTGCACAGTTGTTACGCTGTGCAGCGGCTTTCTGTTTGCGCTTTATTTCAGCACGATCTCATCGTTCTCAGCATCCACAGTCAGGGTGGAGCCGGAAACAAGGGTGCCGTCGATGATCTTTTCAGCGGCGGGGTCCTCCACAGCCTTGCGGATGGTCCGGCGCAGGTCGCGGGCACCAAACTTGCCGCCCTGGCTCTTGTGCACCAGCGCTGCCAGTGCCGCCTGGGTATAGCTGTAGGCAATGCCCTTTGCCTCCATGCTGGGCTTGTACTCGTCCAGCATCAGGGCGGCAATGCCCTGCAGGGTCTCCTCGCTCAGCGGCTTGAAGGTGATGACCTCATCCACGCGGCCCAAAAACTCCGGGCGGAGGAACTGGCTCAGCGCCTTGCGGCTCTTCTCCTCGTTCCGCTCCTCCTCGCTGCGGTTGAAGCCCAGACTTGCGGTGGTCTGGTCGCTGCTGCCCGCATTGGAGGTCATGCAGATGACGGTGTTGGAGAAATCCACGGTGCGGCCCTGGGCATCGTTGATCTTGCCCTCGTCCAGGATCTGCAGCAGGATATTCATCACATCGGGGTGGGCCTTTTCGATCTCATCGAACAGCACCACGCTGTACGGGCGGCGGCGGACCTTTTCGGTCAGCTGACCCGCCTCCTCGTAGCCCACATAGCCCGGAGGGGAACCGATCATGCGGGACACGGCGTACTTTTCCATATACTCGCTCATATCCAGCCGGATCAGCGGATCGGGGCCGTCAAAGAGCTGGTTTGCCAGCTGCTTCACCAGCTCCGTCTTGCCCACGCCGGTGGGGCCCACAAAGATGAAGCTGGCCGGACGGCGGCGGCCCGAGAGGTCGGCGCGGCTGCGCTTGACCGCCTGGGCCACCAGATGCACGGCATCGTCCTGACCGATGATCTTCTTTTTCAGCTCGGTCTCAAGGCTGGCGAGCTTTGCGTACTCGGTCTCCCGGATCTTCACCGCCGGGATGCCCGTCCACAGCTCAATGACCTTGGCCACATCGTCCATGGTCACCTGGATCTCCCCGGCTGCAGCCTGCTTGGCGGGCAATTCCCGCTCCAGCTGTGCCATCCGGGTCTTGCGCTCTGCCACACGCTCGTAGTCGATGGGCTCGTTCACATCGGCATTTTCCATATCGGCCTCTTCCTGCTTGAGGGCCTCCAGTTCCTTCTGCATGGTCAGGTACTCGGAGATGACCGGGTGGGCCAGATTGCAGCAGGCACAGGCCTCGTCCAGCAGGTCGATGGCCTTGTCGGGCAGGTAGCGGTCGGTGATATACCGCTCGCTCAGGGTCACGGTGGCGTTCAGCACATCGGCGGGCACCTGCACATGGTGGTGCTCCTCGTAGTAGTGCTTGATACCGCCCATCACGGCCAGCGTATCAGCAACGCTGGGTTCCTCCACCCGCACGGGCTGGAACCGGCGCTCCAGCGCCTGGTCCTTCTCGATATACTTGCGGTACTCGTTGAAGGTGGTGGCACCGATGACCTGGATCTCGCCACGGGAGAGGGCGGGCTTCAGGATGTTGCCCGCATTCATGGCACCCTCGCTCTCACCGGCAGAGGTAATGGTGTGGATCTCGTCAATGAACAGGATGACGTTGCCCGCCGCCTTGACCTCGCTCAGCAGGCCTTTGACCCGCTGCTCGAACTGGCCGCGGAACTGGGTGCCTGCCACAAGGCTGGTCAGGTCGAGCAGGAAGATCTCCTTATCCTGCAGCCCTGCCGGCACCTGCCCCTTGGCGATGCGCTCAGCAATGCCCTCGGCAATGGCGGTCTTGCCAACGCCCGCCTCACCAATGAGGCAGGGGTTGTTCTTCTGGCGGCGGCTCAGGATCTGGATGGTGCGGTAGATCTCCCGGTCGCGGCCGATGATATCATCCAGCTTCCCCTCCCGGGCTTTGCGGGTCAGGTTCTCGCAGTAGGTATCCAGAAACTTGCGGCGGGGCGGCTTTTTGTCGTTTTTGCCCGCCTTCTTTTCGTTTTTGCCGTTCTGGGCACCGCCGTTCACCCCCAGCGGGAAGGTGGCGCTGGAGCCGGGCACAAGGTCGCCGTCCTCCTCGCTCTGGTCTGGCTGGCCCATGCCCATCATCATGGAGAAGGGGTTCATGCTGCTCATGTCCCCCATCTCCTGCATCATGTTTTCCATCCGGTCTTCCATGGCATCCATGTCCTCGTCGGACATGCCAAACTGCTTCATCAGATCATCGACCGGCTTGATGTGCATCTCCCGGGCACAGTGCAGGCAGTACCCCTCGTTTTTCATCTGGCCATTTTCCATCCGCTGGACAAAAATAATGGCAGGCCGCTTCTGGCATCGAATGCAGACCATTGTTCCTCCTTTTCCCTCCCCGCTCAGACAAACGGGTTGAACACATTGAATACTTTATAGTAAAGGCTGCCGCTCATCACCGTGTCGTTGAGCATGGTGAGGTTGCCGCCGGTGATCACAATGAGCGCCCAGACCACGCAGAGCACCAGATAGATGTCCACAAGGCTGGCAATGCCGCCCACGCCCCAGCCCAGCCAGTGGTTCACTGCACCGATCACGGGCAGCTTGTTCACCAGCCCCAGCACTGTGACCAGCAGGCTGACCAACATCCGCAGCAGGGCAAACGCCACAAAGAACAGCACCAGCGAGATCACCGGGGTCAGCAGCGGAGCCAGCACCTTCTGGACGATGGTATCCGCCAGCACAACGGCGTTGTCATTGAGGACGGCAGAGATGGAGCGCTCGCAGGCATCCACGATGGATGCCCGGAACGCCTCGGGCAGAAAGCCCGCGTACCGCTGGGCAATGCCGTCCAGACTGACGGCTCCCCCGGCGGCGATATTGGCAGCGATCTGGTTCCGGAAGCTTCCGGCGAGGAAGCGCTCGAACACCTGCCCGGCTGCCCAGCCTGAAAAGGCTCTGGCACCGAACAGGCTGATGAGGCTGCCCGTCAGCTGCACCACCGAGGCCAGAAAGCCTTTGCGGGCATACCGGACGGCCAGCACCAGCCAGACCACCGTACATAGGATATCAAAAATAAATGACGGATTCTTGAACATAGAATGGTTTCCTTGTTACTTTCTGTGCAAGAGTGCTAATAAAACTTACCCATTATGCCAAGGGCTCCCCTACTAGGGGAGCTGGCGAGCGAATGCGAGCCTGAGAGGTTGAACAAAGAATCAGCTTCCCTGCGCAGGAATTTCCAACTTCTGCACCGTGTTGCCGCTGAACAGCAGCAGATCCTTGCTGTTGGCCAGCAATGCCTGCGGGCTGGTGTCAAGGTTCTGGCTCCACTGCTGGGTGCCGGACGCATCAAAGCACTCCACAGCGTTATCGGCCAGCAGATAGAACAGGTTCCCCGCCCGGACGATGGAATTTGCCGCCGAGACAGCGGCGCTGAACTGGACATTCAGGTTTTTGTCCAGCGTCACAGCCTGAGAGACCTGCCCCGATGCCAGCAGCAGGGCCACATTGCCTGCCGCGTCCACCGAAACATCTTTCAGCTCCGTGCCCGCAAAATCATAGACCGCACGCTCACCGCCGCCCGCATTGTAGAGCACAGCCCTGGTATCGTAGACAGCCAGGATCGTGGAAGCAGAGGTCCACCCCAGCCACTGGGGTACACCGCCCTGATTCACCAGACTGACGGGATCGCCCGATGCCAGATTGATGAGGTAGAGGTTGGTCATCACCTGTCCCCCGCTGACGGTGACGGCTGCCGCCGCCAGCTTCCGGCTGTCGGGGGAAAAGGCCATCCGCAGGGGGGTGCCGTCGTTGGAGGTCATGCTCCAGCTGAGCTGCTGCTCCATGGAGGGGCTGTATACCAGCAGCTTTGCCATGCTGGTCTGGTCCTCCGTGACCACGGCCAGCGTGCCATTGTCAGACATGGCGCAGAGGAAAATGCTGTTTTCCAGCTGCTTGGTGTAGAGGTTCTGGGTGCGGCTCTCCACCCGCAGCTCGTTTCCGGAGCGGTTGTAGAGGACAAAGCGGGTCTTGCCCGCGGCCAGCGCCGGGCGGGCATAGCCGCTCTGGATGCTGTTCAGGCGGGTGCCGCCAAGACTGT
>ERZ772889.1030-NODE-1030-length-27172-cov-3.754619_pt1 | contig 27172 bp, 22 predicted proteins | sample MGYA00512127_ERZ772889 | MGnify/ENA primary metagenome ERZ772889 (study PRJEB29015, sample SAMEA2737689) | human gut metagenome | biome: human gut; feature: human-associated habitat; material: faeces | place: China | collected 2012 ...
ACCTCATCGGCCATCAACGGTATGGGTATGGGATTGGCTACACTCTTCGTGCTGGTTTGCTCGAATGTGGTGATTTCGCTGATCAAGAGACTGGTACCCGACATGGTGCGTATTCCTATCTTTATTGTGGTGATTGCGTCGTTCGTGACCTTGCTGCAGATGGTGATGCAGGCTTATGTACCTGCGCTGTATGCTACGCTGGGACTCTTTATCCCGCTGATCGTGGTGAACTGTATCCTGCTGGGACGTGCCGAAGCCTTTGCTGCCAAGAACAATCCGGTGGCTTCGTTCTTCGACGGACTGGGTATGGGTCTCGGATTTACCATTGCGCTGACACTGCTCGGCGGCGTACGTGAATTCCTGGGTACCGGAAAGTTGTTCAACATCACTGTGATGCCGGAAGACTACGGTATGCTGATCTTTGTGCTGGCTCCGGGTGCGTTCATCGTACTGGGATACCTGATTGCGATTGTGAACCGTCTGAAAAAAGCGTAACTCCTAAAAAACAGATAAGATTATGGAATATATATTGATATTTATTACAGCGATATTTGTGAACAACGTAGTGTTGTCACAGTTTTTGGGAATCTGTCCGTTCCTGGGAGTGTCCAAGAAAGTGGAAACCGCTATGGGAATGGGAGCAGCGGTGGCCTTCGTGCTGACGCTGGCAACCATCGTGACTTATGTCATCCAGAAGTTCGTGCTCGATGCATTCGGACTGGGATATCTGCAGACCATTGCCTTTATTCTGGTCATCGCCGCACTGGTACAGATGGTGGAGATTATCCTGAAGAAGGTTTCTCCTTCGTTGTATCAGGCTCTGGGTGTGTTCCTGCCGCTGATTACAACCAACTGCTGTATCCTGGGTGTGACCATCCTGGTGATCCAGAAAGACTATGACCTGCTGACAGGTGTGGTATATGCGTTCTCTACTGCCCTGGGTTTTGCACTGGCACTGATTGTGTTTGCGGGTATCCGCGAACAGCTGAGTCTGGTGAACATTCCGAAGGGAATGAGAGGCATGTCTATCGCACTGGTGACTGCCGGTCTGCTGGCAATGGCCTTCATGGGCTTCTCGGGTGTAGATAAAGGTCTGGCCGTATTGTTCGGTCTGGAATGATTATTATCGGCTCATGTAATTGGATTTACCGATTATTGTTTTTATTTTTGTCGTAAATACTAAATCATTTATAAGATGAAAAAAAGAATCTTAGTTACAGGTGGAACCGGATACATCGGTTCACATACCGTAGTGGAACTTCAGAACAACGGGTATGAAGTGATTATTGTAGATAACTTGTCGAATTCCCGCGCTGAAGTGGTAGACAGCATCGAGCAGATTACAGGCATCCGCCCGGCTTTCGAAAAGGTGGATTGTCTGGATTATGAAGGTATGGATGCGGTGTTTGCCAAATATCCGGGTATCCAGGGTGTGATTCATTTTGCGGCAAGCAAGGCTGTAGGAGAATCGGTAGAAAAACCATTGAAATATTACCGTAATAATCTGGTTTCGCTGATCAACCTGTTGGAACTGATGCCGAAGCACAATGTACAGGGCATTATTTTCTCTTCTTCTTGTACGGTATACGGACAGCCGGATGTATTGCCGGTAACCGAAGCGGCTCCGATCAAGAAGGCAGAATCTCCTTATGGAAATACCAAGCAGGTGAACGAAGAAATCATCCGTGATACAGTGGCTTCAGGTGCTCCGATCCGTGCGATCCTGTTGCGTTACTTCAATCCGATCGGTGCGCATCCAAGTGCATTGATTGGTGAGTTGCCAAACGGTGTTCCGCAGAACCTGATTCCTTACCTGACACAGACAGCGATGGGAATCCGTGAAAAACTGAGCGTATTCGGTGACGATTATGATACACCTGACGGTTCTTGTATCCGCGACTATATTTATGTAGTCGACCTGGCAAAGGCACACGTAATTGCCATGAACCGTATTCTGGAAAACAAGCAGAAGGAAAACGTGGAAGTATTCAACGTGGGTACCGGACGCGGACTTTCTGTACTGGAACTGATTCATGCATTCGAATCGGCTACCGGAGTGAAACTGAACTATCAGATCGTAGGCCGTCGTGCCGGTGATATCGTGAAGGTATGGGCCGATCCTTCTTACGCAAACAACGAGCTGGGATGGAAGGCTGAAGCGACTATCGAAGACACTTTGCGGTCTGCATGGAACTGGCAGGTTCACCTTCGTGAGACCGGAGTGCAATAAAATTTGATTTTTTCAAAAAAAAAAATAGCATAAACTACGAACAATTTTACACCTTCAGGTGTTATTATTTCAAAGGTGAGCCTCTTGCACGCTTTGGATATGTGAATATCGGAAGAGTGTACCGTTCATTCGGAAAAGATGCTCATTATATAGTAGTTTTGTCGTGTTTTATTTTGTGTTTGTGTTGTGATTGTTCCTCGGCGTGAGCCGGGGAACATTTTTTTTATCCCCGTGCTTCCGCTAAAAGAGTTTAAACTCTTTGTCTGTTTTCCCGAATAGTAGTACTTTTGCGGTCGTTTTCAGGATGAATAAGGTATTATGAACAGAAAGAGTTGGTTAAAGATTGAACAGTTTCCCTTATTGGTGTATTTGGTGAAGTGGCTATGCCTTTCGGTAGTGGCCGGAGTATGTATCGGCAGTGCCTCGGCCTTGTTGCTGGTATCGCTGAGCTGGGCCACGGATTTCCGTGAGAGTCACTTGTGGATGATTGCCCTGCTTCCGCTGGCGGGCTTGCTGATCGGAACAATGTATCATTACTGGGCGGGTACGGCTGCCCGTGGAAATAACTTCCTGATCGAGGAGATACGTTCTCCGAAGGATATCATTCCGTTCCGTATGGCGCCCCTGGTGTATGTGGGTACTGTCCTTACGCACCTGTTCGGAGGATCGGCCGGACGGGAAGGAACGGGGGTACAGATGGGTGGAGCCATTGCCGACCGCTTTTCCCAGCTTTTTCACCTGCACAAGCGCGACCACCGGGTGATGGTGCTGATCGGTATCAGTGCAGGTTTCGCCTCGGTCTTCGGTACTCCGCTGGCCGGTGCCGTATTCGGCCTGGAAGTCATTGTCATCGGAAGGATGCGTTACGAGGCCATTCTGCCGGCTTTTCTTTCGGCAGCCTTTGCACATCTCACTTGTGTGGCCTGGGGAGTGGCACACACGCATTATCCGCATCCGGTGGTGCCTTCACTGAACGTAGAGACGATTCTGTGGACCATACTGGCCGGTATCTTTTTCGGGGTGGCTGCCATGTGCTTCTCGCGCAGCATCGGTATGTGGGGACGGCTGGCTGCCCGTTATGTGGCCTATCCTCCTTTGCGTCCGCTGCTGGGAGGTATCGTCATCGCACTGGCGGTGTGGCTGTTGGGAACAAGCAAGTACATCGGTCTGGGTGTGCCTACTATCGTCGCTTCTTTTTCCGAACAGCAGATGTGGTACGACTTCCTGCTGAAGATTTTGCTTACCACCTTTACCATCGGTGTAGGTTTCAAGGGGGGAGAGGTGACTCCGCTCTTCTTCGTCGGAGCTACCCTGGGCAGTTTCCTTTCCATGTTTCTTCCCTTGCCCATGAGCCTGATGGCCGCAATGGGTTTTGTGGCCGTATTTTCAGGGGCCACCAATACCCCGATTGCCTGTACCCTCATGGGGATTGAGCTTTTTGGTGCCGAAGGGGGACTCTACCTGGGCATTGCCTGTGTGATTGCTTATCTCTTCTCCGGTCACACCAGCATTTACACGGCCCAGATGATCGGCAGCCCGAAACACAGTGCTTTCATGCGGATGAAGGGAAAGACGCTGCAGGCTTGAGGAACAATCGAATATAGACAAGATAAATTATGGCACAATCAAAAGAAATGACGTCAGGGCCTTCTTTGCCCCTGATTCTGAATTTTACACTGCCCCTTTTGCTGGGGAATCTGCTGCAGCAGACGTATTCGCTGGTGGATGCTGCCATTGTGGGGAAGTTTCTGGGAATTAATGCGCTGGCTTCGGTGGGCGCAAGTACTTCGGTCGTATTTCTGATTCTGGGTTTCTGTAACGGCTGTTGCAGCGGCTTCGGCATTCCGGTGGCCCAGAAGTTCGGGGCACGCGACTATATGACCATGCGGCGCCTGGTGTCGGTGAGCCTGAAACTGGCGGGAGTGATGTCGGTGGGCATTGCCCTTGTGACCAGCCTGCTCTGTGCTTATATCCTGCACAGCATGCAGACGCCCGATAACATTTTCGACGGGGCTTACCACTACCTGCTGATTACCTTTATCGGTATTCCCTGTACGTTTTATTACAACCTGCTTTCCAGCATTATCCGTGCATTGGGCGACAGCAAGACGCCTTTCTGGTTCTTGCTTTTTGCTACGGTACTGAATATCCTGCTCGATATCTTCTGTATCCTGGTACTGGGATGGGGAGTGGCTGGAGCGGCCCTTGCGACGGTCTTTTCGCAGGGACTTTCGGCATTCCTGTGCTGTCATTACATGTACCGGAAGTTTGATATTCTGAAGACCACGGCTTCCGACCGCCGCTTCCGTCCGGAACTGGCAAAGCAGCTGCTGGGAATCGGGGTGCCGATGGGACTTCAGTTTTCGATTACGGCCATCGGAAGCATCATGCTCCAGAGTGCGAACAATGCCCTGGGAACGGCCTGTGTCGCTGCCTTCACGGCGGCCATGCGTATCAAGATGGTCTTCCTCTGTGCGCTGGAGAGCTTGGGTATGGCCATGGCCACCTACTGCGGACAGAATTACGGGGCCGGTAAGCCGGAACGCATCTGGCAGGGAATCAAGTCGGCTACGTGGATGATGCTGGTCTATGTGGCCTGTGTCATTGCCTTGCTGTGGGGCTTCTCCGAGCCGTTTGCCATGCTGTTCATCGATCCGTCGGAAACGGAGGTCATCGACTATACGGCCCTCTTCCTGCATATCAATGTATCGTTCTTCCCCTTCCTGGGCTCGCTGTGTATCTTGCGCTATTCCATTCAGGGAGCGGGATATACCATGCTGGCCATGTTCTCGGGAGTGGCAGAGATGATTGCCCGTATCCTGGTGAGTGTGGTCATCGTGCCGATATGGGGATTTACCGGAGTCTGCTTCGGAGATTCTACGGCCTGGATCTTTGCCAATCTCTTCCTGGTACCGGCCTTTATCTATATGTACCGCCGGCTGCGGCAGATTGTACAGAAAGAGGGCAGGGACGGTAGCGGAGAGAACGCTCCGGTTTCTGCTTAAGGAAATGCCTGCGCAAAAGCAGGGATGCGGACACGCATCGTTATGCGTCATGCAACAGCCCGCCATGTTTTTCAAAATCATCGCCGTCTTTTTGAAAAACATGGCGGGCTTTTATGTGGTGCATAAAGGTGTGTCTTCGGAAATACCTTTATGCAGGGGAAGTGACATGCCGTGATCTGTTCCGGAACTGGTACATCGTGCAACCGGTGGAAGAATCGTGCACGGCCGACTGCCCGTTTACTTCCAGACGGTTTGTTGATGGGGATTACATGATTTATTCCTATATTTATTGCGGGATAGGCGTGAGGTGAACCGGCTTGTCCCGTAATGTGTTTATTTATTTACTTTACTGAAAAACGACTATGGAAAAACGAAGAATATTATGGTGTGCATTCGCCTGTATTTGCAGCCTGGGTATGGCACAGACGGTAAAGGTGTATGACGTGGCGGAATACGGTCTCAAGGCCGGAACAAAGAAGAATGTGTCGCAGGCAATGAACAGGCTGGTCGACACCATCAAGCAGGAGTGCGATGAAAGCGACAGCATAGTCATCCGCTTCCATGAGGGGGTGTATCATTTTCACGAAAAGGGGGCAGCTTCGCGCGTATATTATATTTCCAACCACGATCAGGACAATCCCAAAAAGGTGGGACTTCCGCTGGAGGGCATGAAGCATCTTACCGTGGAGGGAAACGGGGCGCAGTTGGTCTTTCACGGACGGATGCTGCCCGTATCGCTGTTGCATTCGGAGAACTGTACCTTGCAGGATTTCAGCATCGATTTCGCTGCTCCTCATATCACGCAGGTGAAGATTGTGGCTTCCGACCCGGAAAAGGGGATTACCTTTGAACCGGCTCCCTGGGTGAACTGCCGTATTACCCGGGATTCGATATTCGAAGCTTATGGCGAAGGATGGGAACTGACTCCACAGTGGGGAGTGGCTTTTGAGCCGGATACCCGTCGGCTGATATACAATGCCGGAGATATGGGTTGTCCGGTAAAAGGGGTATATAAGGTAGGTGAAAACCGGATACAGGCTCCGGGATGGAAGGACCCGCGGCTGGTGCCGGGGACTGTCTTTGCCATGCGGGGCTGGGGACGGCCCGCACCGGGAATCTTCCTGTCGCACAACGTAAACACTTCTTTGTCGCGCATCAGCGTGCATTATGCGGAGGGAATGGGACTTCTGGCACAGTTATGCGAGAACATTACGCTCGACGGATTCAACGTTTGCCTGAAAGGGGAAAACGATCCGCGCTATTTTACGACGCAGGCGGATGCGACTCATTTTTCGGGATGCAAGGGAAAGATTATTTCCAGAAACGGACTGTATGAGGGGATGATGGATGATGCCATCAACGTGCACGGTACGTATCTGAAAGTGATCAGGCGCATTGACAACCGTACGCTGGTGGGGCGTTACATGCACGGACAGTCCTGGGGATTTGAGTGGGGACGTCCTGGCGATGACGTGCAGTTCATTGCTTCGAAAACCATGGAGATTGTGGGAGACACCAGCCGCATTGTGTCTATCCGTCCTTACGATAAGGAGGAAATAGCGGGAGCCAGGGAATATCTAATTACGTTCGGCAGTGATGTTCCGGCGCAGGTAAGCGGACAGGAGGGATTCGGAATGGAAAATCTTACCTGGTCGCCGGAAGTGGAGTTCTGTCACAATGTCATCAGGAACAACCGTGCACGGGGTGCGCTGTTCAGTACCCCTCGCCGTACGGTAGTGGAGCATAACGTATTTGACCATACTTCGGGGACGGCTATCCTGCTTTGCGGCGACTGCAACGGGTGGTATGAGACCGGTGCCTGCCGCGACGTGCGCATCCGTCACAATCAGTTTATCAATGCGCTTACCAGTATGTACCAGTTTACCAATGCGGTGATTTCCATTTATCCCGAAATACCCGACCTGGACGGTCAGACGCAGTATTTCCACGGGGGAAATCAGGAAGCTATTGTCATAGAGGAAAATGAATTCGATGTGTTCGATGCGCCTGTGCTGTATGCCAAATCGGTAGACGGACTGGTGTTCCGCAATAACGTCATAAAGACCAATACGGAATATAAGCCTTTCCATTTCAATCAGAGCCGCTTCTGGCTGCAGCGGGTGAAGAATGTCTTTATCAGATAACCGGGAGGGAGGTTTCGGACTGTATCTTCGGAGACTGGCTGTATCCGGGAGACCATCCGCAAAGAGAGTACCCAACTACAAAGGCCATAGTACGGGATGCGCTGCATCTTACCATGGCCTTTGAAAAGAGGACAAATTACAGATAGATGGGACCACCGGCCCTGTTCCGGGGGCGGAAAGACCTGTCAGACAGTTGTCTTCCGTCTTCTGGTCCGTTTGAACCAGAGGTAGTAGCCGCTCAGCGGCAAGATACCTCCGATCAGGGCTGCCAGAAAATAAAGTATCTGGGTGGTGAGGCCTCCCCAGCTTCCGGTATGGAAGGCATAAAACCACATCTTCAGCTGCTGCGCCCGTGGAGTATCCTGATAGGGAATGACCTTCCGTATCTCGCCGGTGCGGGAGTCGAAACGGACCGTATCGCTGCGTCTCATCCTGCCGGGAAGACTGATTTTGGCTTCACTCCGGCTCAGGGTAATGGAGGCATACGAGGGATACTGCTGATGAAGCTCTCGCATGACCTTGTCCCAGACCGCATAGTCGAATGCGGCGGCTCTTTCTTCTTTGGGAGAAGAATGGGAGGGCGATTTCGGTGCCTGCGACCGTGAGGGCGAAGCCCCCAGCAGACTGTAGGCAGCGTTCCGGTACCACGGGAAGGACCAGGTGAGACCGGTCAGTGCCATGACCAGCAGGAAAAGAGTGGCATAGAAGCCGAGAGACACGTGGCTGTCGTACCAGAACCTTCTCCATCCCTTGTTGCAGGCTACCCGCAAACGGTTTTTCAATGCCCTCCGGTTGCGCGGAATCCAGATAACCAGTCCCGATACCAGGATGAATACCATGAGCAGGGTAGTGATGCCTACCACGGTTTTACCGGCCGAGGCTCCGCCCTTGAAGGCCGGAGGGTCCAGCAGCCAGCGGTGCAACTTGCGCAGGGTATGGAAAAACGGATGGGTCTGTGTCCAGCCGTTCACTTCTCCCGTATAGGGATTGAGGCTCAGGGAGCGTTTCCCCGTTTCCTTGAAAGCGGCCATCCAGGTTTCCCCGGGGTTGCCTGAAAGCTGCAGAGAGGTCAGATGCAGCGAATCAGGCAGTTGCTCTCCAATCCGTGCTACTATTTCGGAAGGAGAGAGGGGAGGGGTGTTTTCTTGTTCCGTAACCCGGTAAAGATGAGGATTCATTCCTCGGGTGATTTCCCGTTCGAAGACCAGGGCTGCCCCTGTCAGGCAGATCACCGTAATGACCAGTCCCAGGGGAAGCGATATCCATAAATGGATGTGGTGGAATAGTTTATTCATGACAATCAATGATAACTGCTTATTTTTCCTTCAACAGACTGACTCCCTTGATAGACTCGGTATCCACCTCGGCGCCACGTGTGGCCTTTCCTTCTTTGTCGATGGTATAGAGTGCCGGCAGTCGGCTGTCTGCAGTCTCAATCTCAAATGTGATGGTGTGGTTGTCGGTATCGACGGCACAGGCCAGGGCAATGTCGTTGATGAGGGCCGGCTCGGGAAGTCCGCTTACCTCGGTATAGGCCTGGGTACGGACGTCGAAGATACCGAAGCGCTTGTGGGAGCCTTCCGTAACCCCTGCCGTTCCGGCCTCGGTAAACAACTGCAGGCAGAACTTATGGTCGCCTATATAGAAGCACTTCCACAGGTAATGACCGGTTTTCTCAGTCAGGTTCACATAATAATCGTCGTCTATGCCCACCGGCTTTCCGTTTTCGATGTTCTTTCCGCTGATGCGCAATACCGCAGAAGGAACTTCCGGCACCGTTTTTCCGTAATTCTTGGCCGTGCTCTGGCAGAACAGGTAAATCTCATCGTCAACCACCTCGATTCCCGTTTCCGTACGCGAACGCTGGTTGCCCTTGATCTGTCCGGCCTCCTTGCCCGGATGGTCCTTGCTTTTGCGGACGATGGCATGCTGGTACTTCAGATACTCTTTCTCCGGGTCTTCGGGGTTGAACCGGTAGACACCGATGTAAAGGTTGTTTGCCAGGTCGGTACTGTAGGTCGCCTTGGCCCGGCTGGCCGGATCGGGCAAGAGATGCTTGGTGGTGTAGGAAAGCAATACATAATCTCCGAACTCGGCAATATCGCCTACCCCCCATGTCTCGCCTTCCATCAGGCTGGCCGGCTCCTTGCTCAGGTCGTCACAGTCGATGACACCGTCCACCACTGCGGCACTGAACTGTGTCAAGTCGATGAACTTCACCCGCTCGTAATGGCCGTTTCCCGTCTGGTCGGACATCCCGATGAGGTAATTCTTGAAGATACCCCTTGCCTTCACGTCCCCGTCGAGCGCCACTCCGTTGCCGTGCGGGGTCAGTTTCCGGTCGACCAGTTTCCAGGCCTTGGTGATATAGTCGGAAGACGAGCCACCCTGTGAAGGATAATTCATGCCGATGAGGATCTCGTTATGGTAATTGACAAAGTCGGGGTTGTTCCCGCTGAAGAAAATACGTCCGTCGGGGCGGGTCGGGTCGACGATGCCGCTGGCAGGATCATCCTTCTGCTGCAGATAAGCTCCGTTGTTTTCCCCTGAGCCACTGATGACGATGTATTGTGTGGGTGAATTGCCGCCCATATCCGAAGCCTGACTGCCGGCGTAGTCTTCATTGCATGCACTCAGCATACAGGCACACAGGGCAAGCCCTGAAATCTGAAAAAAAGTGTTTGTCTGCATGATTCTTTTTGGTCTTATTTAGTAAAATTATATCCGAATTTAATGGCAAAGGCACGGCCGGGTTTCTGCATCTTGAAATTGTCGTACAACCGTGCGTCGAGCAGGTTGGTACATTCGGCCGATACGGTGAACTCCGACTGTTTCCCGAAATTATAGCTCACGAAAATATCGTGCGAGAACTGGGTCGGTACCTCCAGTTCCGGATTGTGGTAGGCATTCCACTCGTAGCTGAAGGCATGGATGTAATTCATCATGTAATGAATATCGAGTGTCGTACCCTGGCGGAGGAAGTTGCGCAGCGTGACACCGGCCTCACCGTTGCCGTACATGTACGGGATGGCAGGAATCCGTTGCTTGTAGTTCTTGCTTTCGCGCTGGGTACCGGCCACATACCGGGTCATGCTCCGCATGTCGATGTAACTGAAGTTGCCTCCCACGAAGAAGCAGTTGCGGTAAGTATAGCGCACCCCGAAATCTCCTCCCAGGTTCCGTACCCCACCGTCGTTTTTTGACGAGGCCCGCCCGTTGTCGTTGTTCGTGCTCCGGCGTATGTAGTCTTGTATCTCACGGTACTGGAAGGCCGCATCGATGGTCAGCCGGTGGTGGAGCAGGTCGATGGGAGAGGTGGTAATGCCCAGGTTGACGTTGTTGCTGCTTTCAGGCTTCAGTCCCGAGTTCCCCCGTTCGATATCATCACCCGAACCGAAGAGTTCCCGGCTGGTAGGCAGGCGCAGCGCATATTCGTACGACAGCCGTACCTGGGTATGCTTTCCCCAGAAATACGTACTGGCCATTCCTCCGCCCCAGTACGAAGAGGTACTGCGGTAATCCTGGTAGTTGCTGCCTCCCTCCGGATCGAGGTAAGCCTCGAGGTGGTTGAGGTAATTCTTTACGAAGAGCGAGGTATTCCATTTCCCCTTGTGGTCGTACTTATAGCTCAGTCCCGTCACCTGTTTCCGGCTTTTCTGCGGATGCTCGTATTCGGCCTTAACCTGTGTCTCGTCTTTTCCCGAACGCGAGAAGGTGGTCAGTGTACTGCTGAGTGACAGGGCATGTCCTTCTGCCGGAAACAGAGCCACCCGGAAATTCGCCGCCCCGTTGTTGTCGCGGTAGCGGTACTTCGTATACGCCAGCTCGCCCGGCGCACTCTTCGGCTTGCTCTGCTCCCCGAGCCAGTTGTAATTGCAGCTGGCCGTATCGGCCGCATACGACTGCCCGAAATTGTAGTTGCCGTTCATCGATACATGCAGGCCTTTCAGCACCTTGAACTTCTTCTCGTACGTCAGCTGAGGCATGAGGGTATTGGCCGTCGTATAGCGGGCCCCATACACCCAGTTCATGTTCGAGGCATTCTGTGTCTGCTTGTACTCGTAACCTCCGGTAAATCCGAAGAGGAGGCGGTCGGCAAAAGGCTTGTCGACCACACCGATTTTCAGTATGGCTGCTTCGTTATGGTATTTGGCATGAAAGCGCCGGACCTTCAGGTCCTCGTAGACCACCGTGTTTCCGTTTTCCCCGAACCGGGTATAATGGTCGATGTTCACCTTGTAGTCGTTGTCCGAATAATTCTGATAGGCATTCAGCGAAACGTAGAATCCCTTTTTGGAAGTCCATTCCGCATACACATTGCTCTTGTGTGTATTGAAGGAACCGAAAGAGTATGAGGCATTGACCCGGGTACGTCGGGTATGGTCGGTCACGATGTTGATGGCGCCTCCCAGGGCATCCCCGCCCAGTTCTACGGGCACCACTCCCTTATAGACCTCCACCCGCTTGGCCAGTCCCGCCGGAATGTTGTTCAGTCCGAAGGCAGAACTCATCCCGTCCATGGGTACTCCGTCGATGAAGATCTTTACGTGCCTTCCCGAAAAGCCGTTCAGGGTCACGTTCGATTCCGAGCCGACTCCTCCGGTCGACCGGATCTTTACCCCGCTGATCTTGTCAATCACACTCGACAGGTCGAGCGTGGTATTTTTCAGTTGTGTGGTTTCAATCAGTGAGACATTATAGGCCAGACGCTGCACCTTTTCTGCCTGACTCAAGCCTTTTACAATCACTTCATTCAGGCTGTGTGCGTCTTCCGCCAGTTCAAACCGGAGATAGTTGTCCTTCGGCCTGAACGTATGAAGCTGTTCCTGAGACTTGTATCCCAGGTAAGAAGCCGTTACCCGGACTTTCCCGGCCGGCTGTTTCAGTGTCAGCGAAAATTCCCCTGTATTTCCTGTGACTCCCCCGGCAAGGTATGCATTGTCCTCACACGAGTGAATCTCTACCGTGGCATAGCCCAAAGCCTCTTGAGTAAGGGCATCCAGCACTTTTCCCCTGAGGGTCTGACCCTGGAGATGAATTCCTGAAAATACAAATAATAAAGTTACCCAAAATCCCTTTTGTCTTAAATTCCCCATTTCAACGTAAAATATCTATTAAAAACGCTGCAAAATTAGACGGATATTTTACGGCAGTCAATCCCTATTTTTAGGTATATTGGGGTTGGCCGAAGCGGAAACTTTCAGGATATTTTCCCTATTTTGGGGACGGTTCAATGGATTCCGGGAAACTTTCGGCTCAGTTTTTCACCGGCAGGTATTTCCACAACCGACGGGGAATGAGTCTCCACAAGGCAACGAGTATCCGGTAGCGCCAGTCGATGATTACCGTGCGCTTTCTGCGGTGTAAGGCCTTGACAATGTGCTGTGCTACGGCCTCCGGACGCATCAGCATGGGATAATGCTTTCCGTTGTTGAGCAGGTCGGTTGCCACAAATCCCGGGCGGATGTCGGTAAAGACCAGGGGCAGGTGCTCCAGGTGTGCCAACTGCTCCAGTGCATCCAGGTAGGTATTCTGAAACCGTTTGCTGGCAGAATATGCCGGAGCCAGTCCCAGTCCCTTGGTACCGGCAATGGAACTGATGATGGCCAGATGGCCTTTCCCTGCCGTACGGAAATAACGGTAGGCGGCACTCACCATGCGTACGAATCCCGTACCGTTGGTCTCCAGCGTACGGATTTCCGTTTCGGGATTCAGACTGGCATTCTGAAACCCGATGCCGGAACTATGGAGGTAGAGGTCCATCCCTCCCAGGCGGCCGATGAGCTGCTCCAGTTTCTGGTCGGCATCCGCTTCCAGTATGTCAATGCGCTGAACATAAATCCGTTCCGGAGCCTTCTGGCGGAAAGCCTCCAGTCTGTCTTCCCTTCGTCCGGCAATGCCGAGGGTCCATCCTTCCTTCAATAACAGGCAGGCTACCTGATAGCCGATGCCCGACGTCGCTCCGATGATAATTGCTTTTTTAGGTGTCATAATGGTTCAATCATTCTGTGTGACATGTCCGGCTCAAGACCGGTTGCTTCTTATCTCATATACATATGCTTCAGACTCCGGCCGGTTGCCTCCTCCATGCTGATAGTAGAAACGGCCTTGGAAAGGCATCTGCTCGTTCCAGGGACGGAGTGCCTGCGAGAGGTGAGCCGTAAACGCATGATACGAGTGTAGGTTCATGCGGGTACCTGCGTCGTCGCGGAACAGCAGCAGATAGTGGTTCTGGGGACGCGCGTGCATCAACTGGTTGATCTGCAGGGACAGTCCCCTTGCCTCCGCCGGAGCAATCCGGTCGAACAGGTTGCTCATATTAAAAATGATCAGTTCGGGAACCACTGCATGCGCATTCCAGAACTCGTTTCTCACGGCCGCCAGTCGCGGATAAATATCACAGGCATACCGGTCGTAAGGCGGTTGGGCAAAGAGTCCCCGGGTTACCGTCTCTCCCTCTTCGACCGGGGCAATGCCCACATAGGTCAGGTCCAGGTGAGGCAGTCGGCTGCAACTGTCGATGAAGGCCAGTCCCGAAGCCCCGCACTCATGGCTAAGGTCGCAGAAAACCACCCGTCCGGACACGTTGCGTACCGCTTGGAACAGACTGTTTCCGCTATTTTCGTAGAGCGAGCGTGCGGCACTGTACTGACGGCACAGGTAATAATGGTTGTACCCGGCGATGCGGGCGGCCCGTACTTCGGCGGGAAGGGCTTCCAGCCGACTGAAATTCATCCGTCCGTAATCGGTCTGTTCCCGGAACAGGGTATCGGCCTCCTTGGTTTCGTCTTTCAGGATAACTGCCTCGAAGGCCTTCCGGAAACTTTCGGGGAGGGCATAATTCTCCGGACGGATGTCCCAGCGGACGTCGTAGTCCGGAATCTCGAAATCGCCTTTGCAGAAACTTGTTACGTCCGTATCGATGTAGCCGTTGTGCATGCGGATGTACTCCATCAGCTTGTAGAAGGTCAGACTGGCTCCCAGCACCTCCGGATTCCCGGTCAGCAGCAATTGCTTCCGGGCTCGGGTGATGGCCACGTTCAGTTTCCGGTCGATGATAAACTCTCCCTCGCGGAAGGTATTGGATGTCAGGAAGTTCAACTGACTGGTATTGCGTATGGTAAACGAATAGACGATGACGTCGCGCTGACTGCCCTGATAACGCTCCACCGTATCGATGGAGATATCCATCAGCTCCGGAATCCCCAGGCGGCTGATTTCCTTGCGGATCATGGCAATCTGGTTGCGGTAGGGGACGATGACTCCTACCGTCTTGTGCGGATTGAAGTCGGGAGCCGTGAGCTGGTAGATCCGCTGCAGCAGTGAAGCCGTGATGCGGGCCTCGTTCAGGTTGCTCTTTTCCGATGCATTGATTTCCTCTGAGGGCCGTGCAGCGACGAAGACCATCCGGCGTTTCATCAACAGGCGGTCCAGGTTGTCGGCCGGTGCACAGTCTGTCGCGTAGGGGAGAGCCTCCTCTTGATGTGGCAACGGTACCGCTTCCAGTTGCTCCCGGAAATAAAACGCATGATTCGGAAAATCGGCAATGGCAGGATGCATCCGTCCCTGCTTGTGCAGGATACTCCGGAACTCCGGAGCGTTCTGCTTGTACAGTCGTTCAAAAAGCGAGTTCCGGCAATCATACAGTCCGATGCTCTGCAGCAAGGGATCGGTGATGCTGGCCTCCTCCTCACCCTGCAGGGCAATGGCCGGCAACTGCTTGTAGTCGCCGATGAGCACAAACTTTCCGATGGCATTGCTGCGGTCGTGGCGGGCCGATAGAATACCGATCAGGTCGGGCTCCAGAATCTGCGAAGCCTCGTCGATGATGGCCATTTCAAACTGCTTCAGGTTGAAGAGATGCAGGCGGTTGTTGATGGCCGTAGTCGTACCGACAAAAATACGCGTCTGTGCAATTTTCTGCCGGATATCCGTCAGCTTCGGGCAGTCGGCCAGGCTGTGCTTCAGCAGGTAGGGCACAAAACGCTTGTCGCAGGACAGTTCGTTGCCGATACGGATGAACGGATGCTCTTCGGCAATTCCCGAATCGACCAGCATGCCGCAAATCTCGTCTACCGCACGGTTGGTATACGAGAGCAGCAACAGCGAGGTCTTCGGGTCGGTCAGTGCCTCTTCCACCATGTAGCGCAGGGCACACGACGTCTTTCCCGTTCCCGGAGGTCCTACCAGCAGGAAATAGTCGCTGGCCTGCTTCTCCTTCAGAATCAGTTCGTTGAATCGTCCGTAATCTCCCTGGAGCGTCAGCGAGGTATCGCGCTGTGGCGGACGTACTCCCAGCAGCAGTTCCTTCCGTTCGGTACGTGCCGACAAAAAGGCATAGAGTCCCCGCATGGCACTGGTGGCCGATACGTCCGAGGCATCGTGCTCGATGGCAAACACATCTCCTTCGTCGCCGATGATGTCTTTGTTCTGCTGACCGTTTCTCAGCAGCACCGTCAGCCGGTCGGGAGTAATCTCTACGATGTTTCCCTTCATCAGAATCTCATGACGCACGTCCGGTTCGTCCTGATATGCATAGCAGATGACAATATCTCCTCCACGGAAGTTGGGAAGAAAATCCTCCTCCTGGCGAGGAATGCGGAAGTCCAGCAAGTCGTATCCTTTTCCGGGAGCACTCTGCCGTTTGTCGGTGAGTTTCAGTCCCAGCAGTATGTTTCCCGATTCCAGCTTCTCTGCCACCGGAGTGTGCCACAGTCCGGCAAACCCGTTCGACGGCTCGTTCCTGCCGCCGGTCTTGCTCAGAATCTGCTCCTTGGAGACGAAAGTAAAGAAACGCTGGAAATATGCCCGCTCCAGTGGGGTAGAGTGCTTCAGGGTCTGGATGACTTCCTGCAGCTGCGGCTCCTGAAAGTCGGTCCACAGGCGACTGGAGGTCTGGAACTCATTCAGCAGGTCGGTACTCAGTTCTTCCATGACAGGAGCGATGGCACCTTCGCCGAAGGCCATCTCCGAACAGACAATCCGGTTTCTCAGCCGGATACTTTCGCGGAAAAGGGTTTCGGCAAAATGTTCGATCATCAGTCCGTCGGTATACTTGGAGTACAGCAGGAAAGTCTGCAGGTTCTCCGTCTCGTGACCGAAATTGTACATCAATATTCCCTGATAGAGCATCATCTGGATGAAATGGTCCTCCTTGTGGCGGCGGTTGTACTCGTCGCGCTTACCCGATTTCTGTTCAATGAGCACCTTGAAATCCTTCTGCAGCATGTCCACACGTCCCTGCAGTCCGAGTTTCTCACAGATGAACGAAGCTTCGAGCAGGGTCTGATGCTTGTCGAACCCCTGTATGTTGCGCGGAAGCACGTCCTGCACGAACGAACGGATGTTCAGCATCTGTGCCTGTGCCTGCTCATGGAAATTGGGCGGGATGGGGCAGGTACAGAACTCAAGTGCCGATGAGGCGAAAAACCTCTTGACCGTATGGTTGTAGGTTACCGGGGCATCGGGCGATTCGTTGACGTAATCGTCAAGGAACTGGCTGGCGAGGTTACCCATCAGGATGGGCGAGGTATTGGCTTTCGGCTTGATCTTGTTGATGAAGAAATTCAACGGATGCCGGCCGTACTCGCGGAAGCAGGCTGCCAGGGAACTGATGTCAATCAGGTAATCGGGATGGACCACAATGAGGTTGGGAATGTACTGGTTCTCCTCGTCGATGTGTACATCCAGCAGGTTGAGCTGCATGTTTTCCTGCAGGATATCCTGCAGGTAGAGCAGGTCGCCATTGTAGCCCCCTTTGGCATAGTTGATGATGATGAACGGATCGTCGTCGCTGTCGGTGGCCGCGAAAATCAGTTCCTCGTTCCAACTAGTGACGGCAGCCCGCACGTAAGGAATCCGGCTGTGGCGGGTACCTCTGTACGGTCGGTTGGAATGAGGAATTTCGGGAAGCAGGGAAGCCGGAACGTCTTCACCGAATGCCAGCGACACGAAGCGCACGATGGCCCGCAAGTCGTAGAGGTATTCTTCCATGACCGGCTGGAAGTCGTCGCGCATGGCCGCGTTGCAGTTCCTCCGCAAGGTCTGGATGGCATACTTGTCGGAGGGTGTCATTCGCTTCTCCTTACAGATGTAGTCGAGCCGGGAAAACAGATTGGCAAAAGAAAAGGTAACCCCGTGGGTCAGTTCGTAGCAAGCCTGTTCCAGTACCTTGAAAAGCAGGATATATTTACTCCGGATGTTTTCAGGAGCAGCTGCAGGCTGGCGGTGTATCTGTTCGATACGACGGTATAAATCAAAAGGCTGTAATTCAATATGGCCGATAGACATGAGTAAAAATTCATAAAAAACTCCCACTGCAGGCCGCGGGTGACGGCTCGCAGTGAGAGTATGGGTTCAGACAATCTCCGTTATTTAGTTTCTCCCGGAATGACCAGTACACAGTAGGCTTCCTTCAATGCCATGTATTCTCCCTGGTATACGTCGGTCACGTTCTGTCTCAGCGACATGGCCGATGCGGCATCCGTACCGTTTTCCGGTAAAAGATAAGTCAGCACATAATCGTATGTCGTCTGATTGGTAAGTTCGATATGGATTTTCACTCCTTCTTTGTCTATGGTATTCTTGTCCTGTGTGAAGATACCTTCCAGCGGAGTCTTCGAACTTTCGTTCGGATAAATCTGTACCTTTCCTTCGGTCATGTTCCGGTGAGTATAAATGAATACAAACTTTCCGCCTTCCTTGGCCGGAGAGGCATTCACAATCAGGTTGCGGAGCTCGTTCAACTGCTTCTGGGTCAGTTCATCACCCTTGATTTCCGCACCTACTGCCTTGATCGGGTAAACGGTCTGAGGGTAGGATACCACGATGCGGAGGGTCAGGATGTTGCCGGCATGGTCGGAAATGACCATACTGGTCTCTCCGGTATTCATCAGGCCGCTCTGTTCGTCGAACTGAGGCAGGAGGGTCAGCAGGTTCTTTCCGTTGAAACGGTAGTCGGCAATGTCGGTATCCGGATTGCTTTCGATGCTGTAGCTGCCGCTTCCTCCCTGAATGTAAAGGCTGACCCCTTCTTTCTGGAACGGGTCAATCCATACGGTCGTTTCATTGAGAAGGGGAGAGTTCCCTTCTTGTGCAGGTACTACCGTAATCGGTGCATATCGTTCACTGTCCTTGCACGACAGGATGTTTAGCGTACATAATGTGAGCAGGATAAGGCCCAGTAAATTTTTTACTTTCATGTGTCAGTTTTTTTTGTTTATGAAGTCAAATATACGACTATTTTTCTGATATTTCATAATCCCCAGCCTTCTCAGTGAGAATCTTTTGCAATTCTTCAATGTTCAGAACTGGTTGTCCGTTTTCGTATTCCAGTACGGCTACCGGAGGGTCCAGGGTAACGGTGGCATGTACGCCTTCCACGGAGTTCAGGGCTTTTTCCACCCTTCCCTGGCAGTGGTGGCACATCATTCCGGTTACCTGATATTCTTTCCGTACGGAACCGGCAGCAGCGGATTGAGGTGTTTCAGCCTCCTGTTCGTCTGTTTCGCAGGTATCCGTTACAGTCGGGACTCCTGCGGGTACCAGACTTTTTTTCTTTTTCAGCCGCAGACTGTTGGTCACCACACTTACGCTGCTCATGGCCATAATGGCACCGGCAATCATCGGGTTCAGCAGGAAACCGTTGACCGGATACAGGATTCCGGCAGCGACCGGTACACTGATCAGGTTGTAGATGAATGCCCAGAACAGGTTCTGACGGATGGTACGTACCGTATCGGCAGACAGTCGGATGGCATCTGCGATGCGCAGCAGGTCGGAAGACATGAGGGTCATGGGAGCCACGCTCATGGCAATGTCACTGCCCTGTCCCATGGCGATACCCAGGTCGGCCTGCGCCAGTGCGGCACTGTCATTGATACCGTCGCCGGCCATGGCAACCTTCTTTCCTTCCGACTGGAATTTTTTCACCCATTCGGCTTTCTGGTCGGGGAGTACCTCTGCCTGGAACCGACGGATGCCGGCTTGCCGGGCGATGGAAGCAGCCGTTTGAGAGTTGTCTCCGGTCAGCATGACAACTTCCACTCCCATTCGCTGGAGCGTGGCAACCGCTTCAGCTGAGGTGGGCTTGATGCGGTCGGTAATGGCGGCGAGTCCGCATACCTCATTGCCTTTGACAAACCAGACTACGGTCTTGGCCTCTGCTGCCAGAAGCTGGGCCTTTTCTTCCATAGGGGCAGGAACTTTCGCCTTTGCCGCTTCCACAATCCGGTAGTTCCCGGCGTAATAACTGATACCTTTGGCTTTGCCTTTTACTCCCATGCCTGTCAGACTTTCAAAGGCTTCCAGCGTCTGTTCGGTTCCTCGGATGCCTTGGGCAATGGCTTCTGCCAGCGGATGCTCCGAATGCTTTTCCAGGGTATAGAAGATATCCTTACAATTTTCACCTTCAGCAGTCCACAGCCAGTCGGTCACTACGGGTTTTCCTTCAGTGACCGTTCCCGTCTTGTCCAGTACCAGCAGGTCAATCTTCCTGGCAATCTCCAGGCTTTCTGCATCCTTGATCAGAATGCCCTGTCCGGCACCCTTTCCGATACCCACCATGATGGCCGTGGGCGTGGCAAGTCCCAGTGCACAGGGACAGGCAATGATCAGTACGGTGACCAGTGCCAGCAGTCCGTGAGTGAACCCGTTGGCATCGTCCAGTACGTCCCATAACAGGAACGACAGGATGGCAATCAGGATGATGGAAGGGACGAATACCGCTGCAATCTTATCTACCAGCTTTTGTACCGGTGCCTTGCTTCCCTGAGCCTCCTGTACCCTGCGGATGATGTGTGCCAATAAGGTATCGCTGCCTACCTTGTCGGCAGTAAAGCGGAATCCTCCTTTCTGATTGATGGTTCCGGCAAAGACCTTGTCTCCGGGTTGTTTCCTGACGGCGAGGGGCTCTCCGCTCAACATGCTTTCATCGACGTAAGAGCTTCCCTGCAATACCGTACCGTCTACCGCGATTCTTTCTCCCGGTTTCACTACTACGACGTCCTGAGGGAGGATGGAATCAATTCCCGTTTCGACTTCCTGTCCGTCCTTGATGACGGTAACCCGCTTGGGCTGCAGTCCCATCAGTTTGCGGATTGCTTCGGAAGTCTGCCCTTTGGCACGCTCCTCCAAAGTACGTCCCAGCAGGATGAAGGCAATGATCATGGCTGCCGCCTCGAAATAAAGATGAGGCGCGATGCCTTTCTGTATCCAGAACTCAGGGAAAAACAGGTTGAAGGTACTGAACAGATAGGCTATTCCGGTACTGTTGGCCACCAGCGTATCCATGTTGGAGGTGCCGTGCTTCAGTTGCTTCCAGGTGTTGATGAAGAAATCCCTGCCCAATCCGAAGACCACCAGGGTAGCCAGTATCCACATGATGTATCCGGCATAAGGCAGTTGGGGAAAGCACATGGAAATGACAGACAGTGGCAGGGAGAGCGCAATGGCTCCGATGGTCCGGCGCTTCAGCTGGACATAATGCCGGTTCCGCAGCCTGGCTGCCTCCGCTTCGACGTCGGTGGCAGTATCAATCAGCAGGTCGTAGCCGGCGTTTCTGACTGCCTCCCGCAACTTCTCAGGGGAACATGCTTCGGGTGGGTAAGAAACGGTAACGGCTGCCGCTGCATAATTGACACTGGCGGTTACTCCTTCCAGACTGTTCAAGGTCTTGTCTACCCGAGCTGCACAGGCCGCACAACTCATTCCGACGACCGGAAAAATTTGTTTGATAGTTGCGTCTTTTTTCGTATCTTTTTTCATATGCTGTTTACCTTTCAAAAATTCAGGGCAAAGATAGTAAAATAAGAAAAAAGCCGTATCGCTGATAAGCGGCGTACGGATGTCCGAAAAAATAAAAAATCTTTTTTATTGCGCGATTTTATTAAAGCTTGATAAATAATCCGTCTGTACGCCGGGGAATACGGTTGAAATATATAACTTTGAAAACAGAAAATCGCAGTCGGTGATTCGCACGGATGGATGCGGAAAGGCACGTTATCGGAACATCGGACTGTGTTTTACATAGGTATTTCCCTGAATTTTATACGAAAAGAAAAGAAGAATGAAGAAACTGCTTTGCCCCCAATGTAAAATTGCTGCAATGTATGTGATGAATGACGCCGGTGAGCGCTGTCTGGTTTATGTCACAAGTGAAAATGAGGTCGTTCCCAAAAATCCGGGAGAATCACTGGAGGGTTTCAATCTCGAGGAAGTACATTGCCTGGGCTGTTCCTGGAAGGGATCTCCCAAACGCATGGTAAAATACTGAATATTCATTTAGGTTTATATAGATGCAGTACAGGCTGAGAGCAGCAAATGCCTCAGCCTGTACACGTTTTATCTGACCGGTTATTTATCCGGATAAATGCTCCGTATCGGTTTGGCCGGTACCCCTCCGGCAATGGTATTGGCCGGAATATCCCGGTTTACCACCGAGCCTGCCGCAATGATGGCATTGTCGCCGATGGTCACTCCTTGCAGGATGGTTGAGTTGGAACCCACCCAGACATTTTTCCCAAGGGTGATGGGAGCCGGTTTCATGGAGAACCGCTCTTCGGGAGCGATGCCGTGATTTAACGTCGCAAACACTACATTATGCCCGATCAGGCAGTCGTCTCCGATGGTGATGCCTCCCTGATCCTGAAAATGGCAGCAGGCATTGATAAACACGTTCTTTCCCAAAGTGATGTTCTTTCCGAAATCGGTATAGAAAGGAGGGAATACCCTCAATCCGGAATCCACCTTCTTTCCGAACAACCGGGAGAGCAGGTTCCGCGTTTCCTCCATCGTATGATAACTTCCGTTCAGTTCGAACGTAATGCGTCTCGCTTCCTCGCTGGATTGGTCCATGAACGAATAGATATCGGGAGTATTCAATAACTTCTTCTCACTGACGTGCTTCAGAAAATCTTCAAGTTCCATGGTGCTGATGTATGATGATGATTTCTTAATTGATGCTTAATCCCATTTGATAGGCCTGCTCCAGTTCGGGCCGTTCGGCTATTTCTCCGGTGTGCCATACACCTCCACAGAAGACACTGCCTTTTATCTCCGGTCCGTCCAGACAGTCGAGGAATCCCTTGAAATTAGTCACAATGCGTTCCATGATTGCCGGGTCTTCTTCCGCCGCTGTGGCAAGGAAATAAAATGCCTTGTCAGACATCTCGGTATATCTGCCGCAGCACCGGTCAAGGTCTTCATTTGGGCACTCATCGCATAAAAGTAAACGGGGGTAGCCATGACAATCACATCGGCATTGACCATCTGCTCGATGATTGCTGCCGCATCGTCCTTCTGTGGGCAGGGCTTGTGATGCAGGCTGCACTGTTCGCATCCGATGCAATAATTAATCTTATAATCGCGCAAAGCGATTTTAGTGACTTCGTGTCCGGCCTCCTGAGCTCCTTTCAGAAAAGAGTCACACAAGGCTTCTGAATTGCCGTGCTTGCGCGGAGTGCTTGATATAATCAGTACTTTTTTCTTCATAATCGTTTATTTTTCGGTGTTACACTTATGTTGAACGGATGAAAAATACTCTTGATCATCCACCAGTTCCAGCCATTCATTGCTGCAGTTTTCTCCGGGAACTTCCATGGCCAGGTGGGAGAACCAACTGTCGGGAGCGGCACCGTGCCAGTGCTTGACGCCTGCCGGTATATAGATACTGTCTCCCGGGAGGAGTCCTACGGCCTCTTTTCCCCATTCCTGATAGAAACCCCTTCCGCCTACACAGATCAGGGTCTGTCCTCCGCCCTTATCGGCGTGGTGTATGTGCCAGTTGTTGCGGCATCCCGGTTCGAAAGTCACGTTGAAGACCGGAATCCCTTCCCGTACGACAGGAGCCAGGTAACTGTTTCCGATGAAATACCGGGCATAGTTCTTATTCGGATTTCCTATCGGGAAAATCATGGAACGGGCATGCGCCTCCTTGCCTTCTGCAGGAGCCTCCTGGCCGTCGGTTTCCGTCCATACCTCTTTGGCCATACGAAAAGCCGCCCATGCCTTGGGCCATCCGGCATAGAATGCCGCATGAGTCAGTATCTCTGCTATTTCAGTCTGTGTGATGCCGTTTTTCCGGGCACTTTCCAGGTGGTATTTAAAGGAAGAATCGGTCAGTCCCTGAGCCATCAGGGCCACTACTGTGACCAGTGAACGGTCGCGTAACGACAGCAGATCATTTCTGCTCCATACCTCTCCGAACAGCACATCGTCATTCAGGTGTGCAAACGCTGGGGCGAAGGAACCCAGTGCGTCACGTCCGGCTGTCTGTTTGATTTTCTGCATATTGAAACGGTTTTATTTCAGGTTGTCATGAAAAAACTGAATGATTTTCGTAAAAGGTATTTTGTCCAGATTATCATATAAATCCGTGTGGTTGGCCTCCGGGATAATCAGCAATTCTTTGTTGTCTCCTTTCAGCTGCTTGAACGCATCCTCGCTGAAGTACCGCGAATGGGCATTCTCGCCGTGAATCATGAGTACGGCACTTCGTATTTCGTTGCTGTATGCCAGGATAGGCATATTGATGAAAGAAAGCGCAGAAGTCTTGTTCCATCCTTTGTTGGAATTGAGCGAACGTGCATGATATCCTCTTGGCGTCTTGTAATAATCATAATAATCTTTCAGGAACTGTGGAGCATCGGCCGGCAATACATCAGGCACTCCTCCGGCAAGCGCATAACTGTGCTGCTTGTAGTCCTCCGTACGCTGGGCATTCAGTTCCTTGCGCAGGTTGTAACGCCCTTCTTCATCCATGGAGTCGAAATACCCTTTGGCATTTACCCGGCTCATGTCGTACATGGTCGATGTAACGGTAGCCTTGATGCGGGTGTCTATGGCAGCCGCGTTCAGTGCCATGCCTCCCCATCCGCAGATGCCCAGGATACCGATGCGCTCCTTGTCTACGTCATCGCGGGAAGTCAGGTAGTCTACAGCCGCACAGAAATCCTCCGTATTGATGTCGGGTGAGGCCACGTAGCGGGGGTCTCCACCACTTTCTCCCGTAAACGAAGGGTCGAAGGCGATGGTCAGGAAGCCGTTCTCGGCCAGTGTCTGGGCATACAGACCGGAAGACTGTTCTTTTACCGCTCCGAAGGGACCGCTTACAGCAACGGCCGGCAATTTTCCTTCGGCATTTAGAGGAATATACAAATCAGCGGCCAGTGTGATGCCGTATCGGTTGTGAAAAGTGATTTTCGCATGCGTTACTTTGGGACTTTTGGGAGATACTTTATCCCATTGGTCAGTAAGGTTCAGTTCTTTTTCCATATCGTTTGTAAAGGTATTATAAGTTTCGGCAAAAACGGTGTCTGCTGCCCATGCAGTCAGGACACTCAGACATAATGTGGCAAGTTTCTTTTTCATCTTCATTGGTTTACTCGTTTAAATTCGTTTGAATCAGGTTAGTCTGGTTCTCTGGTTATACGGATTTTGTACGAAACAAAATTATCAGGTTTTTGAATGGAAACGGGTATACAAATTACAGGTTTTTCGGCAGAAAAATAACCTGAATTACGGATTTCTTCCGAAGAGGTGCAGAAGGGTACAATCTGACTTTAAAAAAAGTAAAGAAAGAAGCCTGTATCCAACTTTGCCTTATATTTGCAGGTGAATCAACAAGCAAGGAGAATGGATAAGCAAATTAATCTGGACAGCGTGGCACAGTATAATCAGTTGTACGGACTGGAGACACTGCATCCGCAGATCTGTGTGGCCGACTTGAACCGTGCGACAAAGTTTGTCGACTATACGCATTGGCATTATGGCATTTATGCGCTTTATCTGAAAATGGAAAAGCAGTGTGACATCAAGTACGGACGCACGAATTACGATTATCAGGAGGGAACGATAGTCTGTTTCGCTCCCGGACAGTCTACGGAGATTACTCCGAAGGATGGGCGTGTGCAGCTGAATGCGATAGGGGTATTGTTTCATCCGGACCTGCTGCAGGATACTACGCTGGGCCGGACCATTCAGCGTTATACCTTTTTCTCGTATGAGGTCAATGAGGCCCTGCATCTTTCGGAAGAGGAGAGGGAGATTGTTATGGGCTGCATGCGGATGCTCGAAATGGAACTCCGTCATGGAAATGACAAGTTCAGCAAGAAACTTATCGTCAACCAGCTCGAATTGCTGCTGAATTATTGCATGCGTTTTTACGAACGTCAGTTTTTTACCCGCATCAAGGCCGGCAACAGCGTGCAGGGAAAGTTCGACCAACTGATTGACCGTTATTTTGAGGGAGGAATGGCCGAGCGTGACGGTCTGCCTACGGTGAAGTATTTCGCCGACCAGCTCTGTCTTTCGTCCAATTATTTCGGAGATATGTTTAAGCGGGAAACCGGAAGGAGTCCTCAGGAGTATATTCAGGAAAAGATGATCTGTGCCGCGAAAGAACTCGTCACAGAGACCGACAAGACCGTTACCCAGATAGCATATACGCTGGGATTTCAGTATCCGCAGCATTTTTGCCGCCTCTTTAAGAAGCGTGTCGGCTGTACCCCCAATGAATATCGTCTGCAGGCCTCCGGCACGGGCAGGGTTCTGAATGGAAACTGATGACTGTATGTGGAAGATATTGCATCCGGCTGAAAAAGATACCGGCATATGAAGGCTTTTCTTCATATGCCGGATTTTTTATGCAAAATGAAATAACTCTCCCAAGGAGAAATCACGATTTTTTCTGTTTTTGTTCTAGTTTTTTCGCTTTCCTGCTGCAATATCTTTTGCATTGCGCACAGATATCGTATCCTAACATGGCACCCAGTATGAAATCTTCTTCCGGAGTCAGCAAATTGAGCGGTCGGGTCACCATGGTCCGGATGGCTTCGATACATTCCGTCCTTCCGAAAAAGAGGTTGATGCGCTGGCTGTCTACCGACTGGATGACGTAATGGATGCGCTGGCTTTCCAGCCGTCTGACGGCAAAATCCTCGTATTTGCGGTTGGTGGTATACAACACCATTTGGCGTACGCCCTTTTTCAGCTCATAAATGTGATTCAGAAAAACTTTCAGTTCTATTGGATTGATGTCAGGAGTTCTCATATAAAGTTATTGTGTTTGATTAAAAGGGATTCAGGAAATGGCGGCTTTCAGCATTTCGGTCCAGCGGCTGATGCGTCCGGCTGTCAGGTGGCTTTCGTTTACATCGTCAATGGCAAGGCCAACAAATCTGCCATCCGCTTCGGCGACCGATGCCGAGAAGGTATATTCATCGCTGGATACGCTTCCGATAAACTCGGCTCCGGAGTCTTTCAGACTCTCGAAAATCAGTCCCATGCCGTCGCAGAAAGTGTCGGAATATGATTCCGAATCCCCACAGCCGAACAGTGCGATGTATTTTCCGGTCAGGTCCGTACCCTTGAGCACTTCTACTCCGTCATACCAGTCGTCCTGCAGTTCTCCGTCTCCCCAGGTAGAAGTACCCAGAATCAGCACTTCGTACTTTCCGACCGTTTCGGCATTGATTCTGCTTACATCATGTATATCTGCTTTTTCGACTCCCATTTTTTCTGCAATCAGTCGCGCTACAGCCTCTGTCGTGCCTGTAGTGGATCCATAAAATATACCCGTTCTTTTCATGTTAATTGGTTTTTGATGATGTTGCAAAGTAACGGGATAAAATTTATTGGTGAAATACCTAAAAATGATGATTTTAAGGGGAAAGAATATACCGTATAAAAAGAAAATGAGGTTGAAAATTCAATATTTTCAACCTCATTGCGAGTAAGGATTTCTTGTACACCCTCAGGGATTCGAACCCTGGACCCACTGATTAAGAGTCAGTTGC
>ERZ772889.1042-NODE-1042-length-26927-cov-19.769909_pt1 | contig 26927 bp, 19 predicted proteins | sample MGYA00512127_ERZ772889 | MGnify/ENA primary metagenome ERZ772889 (study PRJEB29015, sample SAMEA2737689) | human gut metagenome | biome: human gut; feature: human-associated habitat; material: faeces | place: China | collected 2012 ...
GCATTGCGCAATACGAAATGGGTTACCGCGTACCAAAAAAGCCCCTGCTAAATCAAATAGCAGAGGCTTTGCGTGTTTCTCCGTTGGCACTTTCCGATGGCGGAAACGGCCCGGCGAATGATATTCTGGAGCAGCTTTTCTGGCTGGACGAGGAGCAGCCTGGCGTTATCAAGCTGGTTCCCACCGAGCGCGGCACAGCACGGTATAATGCCAACCCAGACCTTGCGCTGCACTATGATGACAACGATAACTGGCCGCCGCGCTCCCCCGTGGCGATGTGGTTTGATGATACGATTCTGGATGATTTTCTAAAGGATTGGGCTGCGGTTCAGAAGAAGTTGTATGCTGGGGAGATTACACAGGCTGAGTATTTTGAGTGGAAGGTTATGTGGCCTGATTGTGATAATCTACACATATGAAAACAGTTTTTCTATCTACACCATTTTTCCTATGTCACAAAGAACATAGTTACTCATAGGATTGCGCATACAAAAAGGAGTCTTTTAAATGAGTTTGGGTTTATATGTTTCCAGCTTCTACTTTTTCCAATCAGGCAAGAATAGCTGTTATTTAGGGCTGAACTCCCCTGTTCAATACAATGATACGCAATACTCCCAGGCAATAGATTTTTTTGAAGCCTTTTTTGCTGTTCGCCGCACAATGGAAACGCTTGAATCCGAAAAGAAGTTGTATTACATTGAAACAAATCCCAATTGGCGCGGAGAAACCGAAAAATTTTCTTACATTGCTGCTTGCATACATTCGGGGAATTATGGGATAGAAAGTGACATATACGATGCAACATCTCACGAACAAGTTGGTTCAATTGAAAAGAATCAAGCAGGAATGGTTCCTTTCTTTGTATTTGTTGCTATTCCCAAAAAAGAGACGTCAACGGAACCCATTAACAAGGGCTTAATCCTTTTCCAATCTATGGGGATATACGGTGCCAAATCTATTACCTGTAAAATGATAAATGAGTTTGCGAAAGATAAAATGAACGCAACTTTTCACACGTGCAATGTATCTCCCAGTGAATTTCTAAGGGCTTTTTTTGATTTAGGTACACTCAAACGGTTGAAATTGACCCGTAATCGCACCTCAGAAGACAACAGTGACCAACTGAGTGGGATTTCTTATGCCAAAGAAGAACGGGTTTTGTCATCCTTCCTTGGAAGAACGGCCAGTACTTTTATTGAGCGTTTAATCCATTTCGGTTTAGACAAGTCTGCAATTTTTGAATTAGAAAACGGCATATCTTACGACAATGTTACTGCAACAATAGACATCGGAGATGGTAAAGAAAGAACTGTTAATCTGCATAAATACGATAATCTGAGCATTCTTGAATACATACCCAGCCAATACGAAAAAGAGAACGGTCATGCTGACGAGAATACCATCATTTCGTACTTATGTGCACGCGCGACAGAATACATTGAAAAAATGGATATGACTATTCATGTGATATCAAGACGCTAACGGAGGAGCTATCATGAGCGAAACACATTTTTGTGGTGCCTTGATTCTTGCAATCACATTCTTACTGATTATACGCTATTCTTTGCGAAAGAAAAATTCTTTTCTAAACATCCGTGAAATTGTCTGTGATTACTGGAAAATGCTTTCTTCTCTACGCCATCGCGTAATTTTTATGGCAACACCAATTAGCTTTGGAATTGGTCTGACGTTAATTTCCCCAATTAGCACGAGTGTTCTGGAAACGGTATGTACGGCAATTTCAATTTTGCTGGGGTTATTATTTGCCACATTAGGTGCAATCGCCAGTGGAAATGAGAAAAAGAAAAAGGGTTATCCTGCTTACGGTACAGTATTCAATGAGACAATCAACACCATACTATATTTATCTTGCTTGTCCATTACGGATTTAGTAGTTCTTTTTATGGGACTAGCACTTGTGCCTTTATATGGAGCTTTGCAGCAAAACTGTATTGCTATACTACATTTTATCGGCAGCGTTACAGTATACTCTTTAACATTTTCGATTTTTTTGAATTGCTTGATTGTAATCAAGCGAATAGCGCGATTACTTACAATATAGTGTAACCTATAACTCGTTCGAAATTAGAGAATATTACCGTGTACCCAAAAGCCTCTGCCAAATCAAATAGCAGAGGCTTTGCGCGTTTCCACAGTTCCACTTTCCGATAGCTATAATGGTCTGAAACGATATTGGGGAACCGCTTCTTTGATTGGACGGGTAGCGGTCCCCGCTACCAAGCTGATACCCGCCGAATATGACACAGCACAGTATGAAACCAATCAAAATCGTACTATATAAACAAAAGACCAGCTAGGTCTCTTAGTTTACATAGTGGTAAGAGGCTTATCACATCATATTGAATTCATTATGTTCAGTAGGCTCTGGTAGCTGTCAACATCATGGTATACGACATGGCTGGTAGACATCTCGTTGAACAGTTTCTTGGCGCAGGAAATTTTTGCCTGCTCGATGGGTCGCAGTTCCAGTGTTTCCATCGTGCCTTTGGTTTCTGCCACAAAGAAAATGTGCTTGACGGTGCCTTCGTAGAATGCGATTGCCCAGTCCGGCGAATAGTTGCCTACCGGCGTGGGAATCTGGAAGGTTCGGGGCAGCTTGGCGTAGACACAAACTTCCTCCGCAGCATCCAAATCTTCGGCAAACTTACGCTCAATGCTCTTGTCGGCAGAGCCATCGGTAAACACATAGTCCTGAATTGCCTTCTTGGCAAGAAACGCCTTATCAAAGCTTTGGGTGGCCTTTTCTGCCGTAAAGATAGAGCTGTCGTATTCTCCCTCAATGGTATTGTAGGAGATATGCTCCACAATCATAGTGGCCTTCTGCTCATTGATCAGCCGGATCACTTTAGAAATAAACTCTTCCGGGTTGTTCTTGAACATATAGAGCTTGTCGGCACGGATACCTTGCAGGATTGCAGATGCCGATTTGCGTGTGAGCTTTGCGCCGTCGGCAATTTTGCCAATCAGATCATACTTGATCTGGCTTGTTTCCGCGTGTTTGAGGGTTTGTGTCCGGGTCTTTTCGTCCGTAAAAGAATCGCCGCGGTCAATTTCGTACTCATTCATGTTCGCCTTTTGGCATCCAATGGTAGTCGTGTACTGCAGTTCCGAAACAAACAGCTTTTCATCAATGTGAGCAATGGCCTTGCGAATCAGCTCGGCGCTGTCGAACTCCACCGTGTAGGCATACTTGTGGTTAATTTCACGCCACAAAGCCTGAAACTCTTTCTTGGCAAAATTCTCATTCAGCGGATTTTCTTTCACTTTCGATTCATGACCATCGGTGAACATATCCTTAAGAACGCTGTCATCGTAAACTGCCTGAACAAGCGTATGAATCCCTTCGGACATAGGTTTCAGCTCATCGGGCAGCTCCGCGACCTGATTCATTGCGACATCCCGGCGATACTTGTCCGTGACCCTGCGCTTCATATCCACATAGCCGTTCTGAATCAGATAGAACTCGATAGCATCGGCCTTCTCACGGTCAATCAGGGTAGGCACGTCGTTTACCTTGACATACTTGCCCTTGAAGTACTCACTCGTAGCAACCGTGGGTCGGTCATAAAGCACCGTTTTAATATCCGATTGCAAATCTGCAACGAAGGTCTTGTAGCTCTCGCTGGCAATAACGGTCAGGGTGTTGATTTCATGCACGCTGTCACCGCAGCTCTGCACATCCATACGGTTGCCGTTTTGGTTGACGCAAAGACGCAAACCACGACCGACTTCCTGCCGCTTTGCGGTATTGCTGTCAGAATGTTTCAACGTGCAGATTTGGAACACATTCGGGTTGTCCCAGCCCTCACGCAGGGCAGAGTGGGAGAAGATGAACCGCGTCGGCTCCTCAAAAGACAGCAGCCGTTCCTTGTTTTTCAAAATCAGGTCATATGCCGAAACGTCTTTTTCATCAAAGCCCTCTTTGTTTGCCTTACTGTCAATGCTGCGCCCGGTTTTCTTATCAATACTGAAATATCCTTTGTGTACGCGGCTGACATCGCTGCAGGTAGACTTCAAATATTTCTGATACGGCGTATCGAGCAGGGTTGTATACTCGTTCAGAACATTGATGTACTCCTGCTCAAACATTTGACCGTACTCGCCCAGAACCTCATTGCCGTCAGCGTCATACTGGCGATACTTGGCGACCTCGTCAATAAAGAAAAGGGACAGGCACTTGATGCCCATGTTGTACAGCTTTTCTTCTTTTTCAAAATGCGACAAAATCGTTTCACGAATCTGAATGCGGCGCTTATCCTTTTCGGAAACATCGCCCACCACATCGCCGGCCTTGATAACCTCACCGTTGGTAAAGGTCACGGTGCTGCGCAGCGGGTCAATTTCAGAAATCGTATAGCCTTTGTACTGCTCCATTTCCTGTGAAGCATAGTAGAGGTCATCGCCGACGCCAAGAATACGGGTTTCACGATTGATGGACTTGTTGTAGGCAATTTCCAGTTCAATTTTTGCCATCGGCGGCTTTTTGCTGGAAAGCACGATTTGCTCCAGATACAAATAGCTATCCGTGCCGCGGAAGTTCTTGACATCAATGCCTTTGACCTCAATTTTCTTGACCAGCCGTTTGTTGAAGGCATCCAACGCATCCAGCACATACACCAGATTGTGATGCTTTGCGTGGGTGGCAGAATAGTTGAGCGCGAACAACGGGTTGAAATTTTTCAACGCCTTTTGCGTTACATCGCCGCCCATTTTCTGCGGCTCGTCCAAGATGATGATAGGGCGGTTTGCTTTGATAACATCAATCGGGCGGCGGGAGCCAAATTCATCCCGTTTGGAGTAGATGATACGGGCTTCCTTGCTCTTGCTATCCTCTTTCAGAGAGGAGGCAAACGCCTGCGTGTTGATAATCATCACATTGATGCCGGAGTTGGAAGAAAAGTTGTCGAGTTGGTTCAGGTTGGAGCTGTTGTAGATGAAGAAGCGCGCCTTTTTGCCGTAATACTCCATAAAATGGTCGGTGGTGATCTCAAAAGACTTTTTCACGCCCTCACGGATTGCAATGGAGGGAACGACCACAATAAACTTACTCCAGCCGTATTTCTTGTTCAACTCGAACATGGTTTTGATATAGACATAGGTTTTACCGGTTCCGGTTTCCATCTCAATGTCCAAGCTGCAGCGCCCCATGTCGTTTACCAACTCCGGGGAGAGCTTGATGTTGTTCTGGCTTTGCAGCGTGTGGATGTTTTGCAAAAGCTGATCATCGGAAAGCGCCACAGCCTCGTTTTTATAACCGGAATCGCGCAGCAAATCCTCTAATTCCATTTGTTCAGGATTATCGGCGAATGGTAAAAAGCTCAGCTGCTGCGGTTTTTGGTTCAAGGTGCCAGTGTCGCGGATATAAGACACGCCGCTGCTGTACGGCTGCCCCGCAAAGACGTTGACCACGGCGTCCACTGCATCGGTCTGATATTGTTGTATTTTGAAATTGAACTTCATGGTTTCACCTTATCAATATATTAGATTTTAAGACAATATCGGGCGAAATACCGTTGGCTTTAAGCAATTCTTGAACACCCATATGTGTAAGTTCAGATTTAACAAAAGGACTTATGATAACCTCTTCCAGAATTTCAGAAATAGGAAAATTTTTAAATTCAATTTGAGGTTTAATTAGTGTTTCACTAATTATAAATTCCCTCGAGCATGAATCGTCGAGATATTCAGATTCAAATGGCAATGCAATTCTATATTCCTGTTCATATGCAAACGCTTTATCTTTCTGAAGAAGGCAGTATTGTAATATATTGTAATATATCATCAATTTATTAAAGTCACTAGACATGAAATTAACCATATGCGGCATCTGTTGGTCATCTCCGTAATGCACCTGACCTCTGATAATATTCGTGAGTCCTTGTGGAAGATGTTCATCTCGAAATGAATAAAAAAATTCAAACAATTTTTGACTGTTGAATTTCATGCAGCAACCTTCAGGCGCATACATTTTCCACATTGCAATGTTATCTCGAGCATTAGATAATGATAGAACATAATAATTTGTGTCAGATAATAAAGGAGATACTAAAATCTTGTCGCCTGAATAACCCACAGACTTAAATTTACTGATTTTCCCACTTTCAATATTTTGAACAGCAGTTAATAATTCTTCTCTTTCATTAATAGTCGGATTTCCTTGAATGTATTTTTTCAATTTTTCTGTTGCAAAAAATAACTCCTGCATATCATTTAAAAAACGATAATCCGTTAATCGAATTGTTTTATTTTGCAGAATTGCATGTAAAGTATTTAACGATGTATAGTGATAAAGCTGCTCAACTTCGTATTTAATGCTTGTCGTCATCACAGCACCTTCCTTACGGTGTCGGGGCTATAGGTGGCGAAAATCTGGTCGAAATTGGTGGCTACGCTGTCGCTTGCCATCGAACTGTCGCGCATGACAAAGTAGTACGGCTTCTGTTTGGCGATGGCTTTGATGGTTTCCTCCGAAACATCGCTGTCGAAGCAGGCAATCAGGTAGTTGTCCTCCACATTGAACACCTTCTTGCCGGCAATGGTGGTTTCCTCAATTTTGCTGGAGAGCAGCACACCCAAATCGAGCATTACTTGGAACAGCAGATCCTCCGGCGTTCTGTCCTCTTTGATGTTATCCTCAAGGCGGGAGAACATATTGACCTCATACTCCGCAGGGTTATAGTAGACATCCTTCATGTTGGAAGTATCGCACTTCAACACACGGAAACCAGTGTCGAGATTCTGCGCAGCCAGCCCAGCTTCTTCCTTGATTTTTGCACCCGCACGACGGATACGTTCCTTGCCGACATCAGCAATCGTGTGTAGTCCAATCGCTTCTGCACCGGGATTGTCTTCAAGTAGTTCAGGGATCTGAACCAATACATATTTTCGGTGGCTACTTGAATCTTCTGCGTTCAACTCCATTACAGCCTGTGCGGTTGTTGCAGAGCCTGAGAAAAAGTCGAGAATAATATCATCTTTTTCAGTCCCCAAAATGCCAAGCATTTTAATTAGTTTTACTGGCTTCGGTGTATCGAACGGAACTTGTACGAGATCAGAAAAAAGTTTAATCAAGTCTTTTTTCGCCATATCTGTATGCCCGTAATCTTCATACATCAAAAGACTTGATGCCCTCCGACCGGTAACATCTGATAAGAACTGCTTTACCGCAGGGAAAGCGTTTCCATCTTTCCCAAAATAAATCCTATTTTCAGCAAGCATCTTCTTCATCGTATCAGGTGCATATACCCAGTGCTTTCCCTTTGGAACATTAAACACCTTGCCTGTAAGCGGGCTTACAACATCATAATAGCCGTTCTTCCTTTCGCCATTTCCAACACAATCACCCGGTTTCCAGTCACCTCTTGGGTCATTGTCAGGATTTTTATAGCGAGCATTCATTGCAGCCGTTCTTGGAAGCATACCAAGCGTGAATACATCCTTATTTCTGCAATAGCACAAGACGAATTCATAGTCGTTAGAAAAATACCTCGCTTGGTTTTTGGGCGAATAAACTTTCTGCCAGCCTAATTGAGAAATGAAGTTCTGTTCTCCAAATATTTCGTCGCAAATCTTCCGCATATTCTGCACTTCATTCTCATCGATACTTATAAAGATTACGCCTGTGTCAGTCAGCAAATCTTTTGCTAAGCGCAGTCTCGGATAAAGCATATTAAGCCAATCACTGTGAAAGCGTCCATTACTGTCGAGGTTTCTTACAAGACGATTGCCTTCTTCATCAAACTGCCCACTATTGGCAAGGTACTCATCTGTACTCTGGGCAAAGTCATCCTCGTATACAAAGTCGTTGCCCGTATTGTACGGAGGATCAATGTAAATCATCTTGATTTTGCCGAGATAGGTTTCCTGCAACAGTTTCAATACTTCCAGATTATCGCCCTCAATATAGAGGTTTTCAGTGGTATCAAAGTCCACGCTTTCCTCACGGCAGGGGCGCAGGGTCTTATTGATTGGCGCATTGGCAAGCAGAATGGACTTTTTCTTGTCCGGCCAAGTGAACTGATAGCGTTCCTCGTTGCCGTCCACCACCTTGCAGGAAATCTCCTGCATCAGCACATCCTTATCAATCGCCCGCACAACCTCGCCGTTTTCGTTAATCGTTTCCGTCACCGCATCGGGGAACATCGCCGCCAATTTCTTGAAATTCTCATCAGCCTTGTTCGCTGTTTGCATTCTCAGTTTGTCCATCCGTACCTTTCTCCTCTGCATATTTGTAAAATTTATAAATCGGAAACCCCTTAAAAAGATTTAACCTATCCTCATCTAAAGTGTCAAAAATTTTACGTGCTTCTTCCTGCTCACCGAGCAAGAGAAATGCCCCCAGGCGATAGAACTCATCTTTTGCCGTTGTAGCAATTGTGTATAGCTCTTGCTTTTCTGAAAATTCAAGTGGACGTTCTCGAAGTTCAATTTGCAATCTATTCAATGTAACAATTTCACTTGACAGGAAATCCGTATGTTGTCCTAGCCAAACATTCATTTGCCGTGCCGCATTCAATAGCTCTGGATTTGGTGCCTTATCATATGCATTCAGCATACTCAACATGCAGTTGTTGCTAAGCTCAAAATGCGCTGTTGATGGTGGAATAATCTTGAAGTCCTCAACAACTTTTTCTAAATCCAAATTGTCCAACGTGAGATAGTCGTCAGGTCGCATCATAATAAATTGTGAGACCTCCACCGGTTCCATCCCCTCGGGGGCCCATTTCACATCGAAACGATTTCCAAAAAAGTCATATATACGGTATCCCCCGTTTGCTTTGATATAAACAACCGCCACTGTTAAATTTGCTATTTTAATTTTTTGTCCCGGATTTTTTTCATCGATTTCTCCGCGGATAATCCGATGGTCACCAATCGAATCAACAATTCGCTTGAGATTATCTATGTCATCACTTGTGCACTTGCTAAGTTCCAAATCCGTTTTCACATTCATAGAGTCCAATACCTCTTTTATGTGTTTCCGGTCACTTAGCATTTCAGGGAAATTGCACGCTTCCATCCGATCAAGCTCACTCTGCGGAAATTTCGCAGGAAATTCTGCGTCTCCAAAATTGAATGCTTCATTGTCGACCAATGCAATAATAAATTCCAGTGCTGCTATCTGCTCCGTTAGAGTTCCCGTAAGGTTAATGCTAAGATGAATTTTTATAGATGAATCCACTTTATCCACATTAGGTGCAATGATTTTCACACTACTTCCTATCTGCTGTTCAATTGTATCTGCTGTTGCAATGGTCTTGACTTTGTCGTAATAAACATGTCCTTTAACAGAAATTGGAATGTTGGTATCCTTGCTTGTGGTTATATTTGTTATTTCGTCAAAATACTCAATCGGAATCGGCGCGGTTCCGCCTTTAATATTAGCATACAGTGTTAATGACTTACCATCAATGATTTTTGGCAAAAGTCTAGTATCTGGGCAAGCGCCAAGACCTGTATAACTAAAGCTTATATTTTCCAGTACCCCCTTCTTAATCAAATCATCAACGTTGGGTAAATCTTTTCCCGCAAAGCTAACCTGTTTTTTCGATTCGTCATAAAAATTCAGGAACAGTTCCGTTTTTCTTGTGTTGTCAGCTGGAAATTTATGGAATTTTACAGAAATTGTCCGCCGCCTATTTTTCTCGTCCAAGAGCTTTTTGACCATTACCGGTAGCAAGCTCACATAATATATCTGTAACACATCACCTGTATCTTTGTTCAAATAGACCACAAAGAATACAGTTCCACCATTCATCATATATGCACGGAGATCATCACAACTTATTGGGTACGAAATTGTTCGTTTTGCATCACGTGTGCGAACAGCCTTACCTTTAACTTGCGCTGCGACTTTTTTAATATTCTTCTTTGTTTTATTTTTATCCTCATGTATATATATGTGGCCATCCCAGCACGGTTCTTTATCTCCACTGTTAATAAAACTGCTCAGCAAATCTGTTTTCGCAATTTCCTTTTCAATTGCACTTGTCGCAAGTTTCTCTAAATCCATGTATTTTCTCCTGATCTTGTCGCAACTTTCTTATTTGTTGCACCAACTCAAACTTCTTCTTCGGCTGTTTTTCAGCCCATGCCTGTTTTTCCAGTTTGGTGATTTCCTTTTCAATCTTCTGTCGGCGCTCATCGGCTGCTATCTGCTCATCCAGAGTGTTGCCGTCTGCAATGCTCACCTCACCGATGTCCACTACGATGTTTTCCCAGACTTTATCGAGGTTCAAGCCCCGCAGCTCAATGGTGCAGCTTTCGGTAGGCTTCCAGTCCGTCTGCATCAGTTTGGTGCGGTAGACAGCCAGCTTACTTTGCCCTTCAAATTCCAGCACAAATAGAATATTCTGCGGAATCAGCTTCGATAAAGCGGCAATCGTTTTCTCATCAAAGTTCTTTTTCTTGAGCGCAACAAGCAAAACAAAGAAGCTGCCGACTTCCTCTCCGGCAGGAATGTTGATTCGGCTTGGAGAAATTTCGTTGACAATGGTAATTCTCGATATATCGGCATCGACTTTGTCTTTGACCGCTGTATTCATCTGAAATTTGGCATAGATCGCCTTTTTAGGCAGCTGCTTATTCATTTCAGTTGACTTTGGAAGTCCGAGCATGGTATCACCTCACCGCACGACTAAGAAACAAATCAGTTCAAAGTCGTCAAGTCCTTTGATTTCGTTTGTCAGGAAGCTGATCTGCCCGCCGCCCAAGAAGCTGTCAATATCGCTCTCGTCCTTTACCTCGATGATTGAGGCAATGGCGTCACCAAGCAGTTTGGAAAGGCGGGACATATTTTTGCCGTCGCGGGTTTCTTTGTTAAACGGCTTATAGGCTGCGGGGATCGGCTCTGTCTGACCTTTGCAAAGAAAACGCATTCTATCCAGCATCCGCTTCGGGGAAAGATGGTTACAGACAACCTCGCCGTCATCCCCGATATAAACCATATAGAAGGGATGCAGCCGGTTCTGGTTGTCGATGTTTACGCTGTTGGAGCGATTCTTCAAAACGAAAATCACGCCGGCAGGCGCGTCCTCACCGGCAGGTACAACCGAGTGCAGACCGAAGGGTGTTTTTTCGATGTCTGGGTGGTTCTTGACATATTCCAGCAAGTCCAGACGGAACTCGTTGAGCCCCAAATCCATAATGGAAATGCCGGTGGTCATATCCTCAATATCGACAACCTCGTCCTGCAGGCGCTTCAGTTGCGCCTTTCGGTACTCAAGGTCTGTCTTTTCCTCGTCACTGAGCAGATTATCATCGCCCGTAGCAGTCATATCCACGATTTTCATACGGGTTTCGACTCTGGCTTTCAGGTTGATATAATCGTCAAGGGTTACATCGGGCCAGAAATTCACAAGCTGAATGACCTTGTTGCGGCTTCCGATACGGTCAATACGCCCGAAACGCTGAATGATACGAACCGGGTTCCAGTGAATGTCATAGTTGACGAGATAGTCGCAGTCCTGCAAGTTCTGACCTTCAGAAATGCAGTCGGTGGCAATCAAAATGTCGATTTTCGTATTGTCGCCGGGCATCAGCAGCTCTTTGTCCTTGGATATCGGAGAGAAGCAGGTCAGAACCGTGTTTAAGTCAGACCGCAATCTCGGGCAGGTGGTGCGCCCCTCCACATTGCCGGTGATCATGGCGGTATTCAAACCGAACTTTTCTTTTACAAAGGGACCGACATTATTGTACAGGTATTCCGCCGTGTCAGAAAATGCCGTGAATATGATGATTTTTTCGTTACCAGGATTGATGGGCGTCGTGATTTTATTGTTGATCACACGGAAAAGCTCGCGCAACTTCAAGTCGTGCTCCGGCGTGATGTCGCGCACCATATAAGTAAGCAGCTCCAGAACTTCGGCGTCTTTTTGCAGTTCCTTGCGCCACGACTCATAGTCCATATCCGCAAGGTCGATTTTGACCTTTTTGCCAAACGCGAACAAATCATCAGTATCCTGATCGTCGCCGTCAAACTCGTTCACATTGGAAATGTCCGGCAAATTCAATGTGGTGCCCGTGTGGTGGTTAAAACGGTTGATGGTGTCGATTGTGCTGTCGATAAGCCCTTTGATTCGTTCCAGCGTTAAATTGAACGAATAGACAGAGCTTTCCATACGCTTCATCAGGTTGATGGCCATCAATCTGCGGATACCTTGCTCACGACTGGCCTGCGTAAAGCCCACATTGACAGTGTTGTCGCCGTAAAGCTCCGCGTATTTTTCCATTCTGCTCGGCAGAATAAAGTGAGAGGGCGTGTAAATCGTCAGATTCAGAAGCATCAGCTGCTCGAAAATCTCGTTGTAGTTGATGGCATCCTTCAAATCCGTCAGGTGCGGGCGTAAAGAGATAGGCTTCAGGCGCGTGGGGAATGTGCCGATGTCGCTTGTGTCATAGTATTTCTGAATGTGCTTGCGGGAACGGGCAATCGTGACACTGTCCAGCAGCTCAAAAAAGTCGAAGTCCAACATTTTGAGCAGGTTTTCGGTTGTGCGGTCGCAGGTGTCCCACTTGCTCCATGTATTAAATGCCCGCTGCGCATTTCTGAAAATTTCGTCAATCGAACGGCTGGTATTGAGTTTTTCGTCAATATAATCGGTGTGTCCTTCGTAAGCCAAGGCAAGCTGATTTTTCAGGTCATTGAAGCGGTTGTTGACCGGCGTGGCGGAAAGCATCAGCACCTTTGTTTTCACGCCTGCACGGATGACCTTTTTCATCAGGGTTACATAGCGATTGTCCTTAGTTTCTTCATCAGGGTTTTCAATCAGCTTGCCGCCGTTGCGGAAGTTGTGGGATTCATCAATCACGACAAGATCGTAGTTGCCCCAATTCAATCTGCTAAGGTCCAGACCGTTTGAGTTGCCGTGGGTGCGGTTCAGGTCGGTGTGGTAAAGCACATCGTAGCGGAGTCTATCGGCAGCAATCGGGTTGTTGACATAGTTGTCCTTATAGGTGTTCCAGTTGTTCGTCAGCTTCTTGGGGCAGAGCACCAGAACAGATTTGTTACGGTTTTCGTAATACTTTATAACGGCAAGCGCAGTGAAGGTTTTGCCGAGACCAACGCTGTCTGCAAGAATACAGCCGTTGTATTTTTCGAGTTTGTTTATGATGGCGAGAGCGGCATCCTTTTGGAAGTTGTAGAGCATCCCCCAAATCTTGCTTTCCTTGAAGCCGGTTGCCTCGTTTGGCAAAACATCCTCGGACACATCTTCCAAAAACTCGCTGAAAATATTGTAGAGAGTCACAAAGTAGATAAAGTCGGGCGAGTTCTCATTATAGGCAGCCGTGATGCTGTCGATCACCTCATCTGTGACGACCTGAAGCACTTTGCTGTCGTTCCAGATTTCATTGAAGTCAGCAAGCAAAGTGCGGGCAAGGGACTCGTCCTTTACAATTGTGGTGCTGATTACATTGCCTTTTTCGCAACCAAGTTCAACCGTAGTAAAGTTGTTGATGGGGGTATAGCCTACGCCGTCAACTACAATTTGTCCCTGAATAGATTTGTCACTGACATTTGATTTGAAAGTGACCTTCTGCCTGATCCACTCTGCACATTCTCGTGCAATAGCTTTTTGGGTCAATTCATTGCGGAGCTTAATTTCAAATTCAGTACCGTAAAGATTTCGTTCACGGGTAAGGCGCGGAATATAGAATTCTCGCTTTTCCTTTTTTGCCTTCTCTGTGACAAAGGTTGGAGATGTAAAGATAAAACGAAGCTCCTCGATTTGGGACAGTTGTTCTTTCAATTCCTGAAAGGCATAAATAGAAAAGCAGGCTGCTGCAATGGATAGCTTGCTGCCTTGCTTGATTTCTACGGACAAATCGTCTTTTAGAGTCTTTGTAGTATTGTTTATAAGCTCCATTTTTCTACACCCATCCTAATTATGGTAAAGTTTGTGTCACATAAAGCATACTCTACTCAGCTTATGCGTCATAAAACTCCATGATTTCATCGGGCGTACAGTTAAGTGCCTTGCAAATGTTACCGATAATTTCGGTAGTTATATTTTCATCTCTTGCAAGTTTCATCATCTGATAATGCGTAATGTGTGCCGCTTCTTGCAAGTCTTTTTTCCTCATCTTCTTGTCGATTAAGATTTTCCAAAGTTTATTGTATCTGACGGCCATAGCGATTCTCCTTCGGCAATATACTATCATTCAAAGATAAAGAACAACCAATTTAACATATTATAGCATACTTTCCCTGAAAAATCATAAAAAAAGACGGAAATTCAAACTTATTTGCGGAAAATCAAGCCGCAGCGTTGAGCATTTATAGTTAAAAAGCAATTGAAACGCATAAAAAAGATCAAGATGTATTTTTATTGGTTGTTATGGGGCAAGATATGAAGAATTCAAAAGTCAGACGGTTTGATATCATTGCAAGGAAGATGAAAAGCCCACAGGCTAGATCTTATATCCAGCCTGTGGGCCTTGTGTATGATTTGTCCTTTATCTTGTCCTGCGGCTTGCCCCGAAGCTTATGCCCAAGTCTATTTAACAAGATACCCATAATGGCGCATCTGGCGGCGGATAAGGGCTTCACAGCGGTCGCAAATTTCTTGGCTATAGGCGGTTCGATAGCTATCGATGAGCGCCTTTACATCGTTTGTGCTAAAGTTGAAGTGAAGCTGTATGCCGTATAATTCCTCAGCAGCATCTAACTGTTCGTCAAAATATCTCGAAAAAGGCTTGGCTTCAACGGTTTTTAGACAATCCTCTAAGCTTCTTTCCAAGGGAAAATCCATATTGGTATCTGCCAAAAGAGACAAGCCGTTATCAAATAGGGGGCATAGCGCATAGGTATCGTCAGCGGCATTGTATTGAACAGCAATATTGTTGGTATGGCGATCTTCGTTTAGGAAGAATGCATCAATCTCCAGCATCGAGGTCAGATATTGTCCAAAGTTTTGCAGTCTGGTTGTCTGTTCAACGAAGTTTACCAGAAATTTTATCTGATTCTTGATTTCCCCTTGATGCGCTGTATCTACTGCAAGGCTCCCACCGGTAAATTTTCGATACAGCTTTTCCAATGGAATAAGGTCATAGCCGCCCGCGAGAAAATCAGCGCTTTTACAGCCACTGTAAACTCGGTCTTTGTACTTGATTTGCGAATACTCATAAACGACAAAGGGGTACTTAATGGTTGACTTTGCCAGCATGGCAGAAACAATCGTTTCCGCCAGCCCCTCATAACCCATATGGTCAGCCTTGTACCAGTATCCATCGCATTTCCATTTCAGCTGATTTCCCTTGGAAGTATGGTTCAGCGTTTCTTGTGGCTCAAGCCTGCTTAAATCAATCATTTCCATAGAGCCCTCCTTACGCAGCGATGTTACGGATCATCTGCACCCACTGGTTGTCCCCAGCCATGCGCCCATTGGTCTTTTCAATAATCAGCAGCGGATCAAAGAAAGGAACCTCCATCTCTCGGAGGATGCCTTTCAAACCGGCTCGGCTGGCGGGCAGACATCTTTCTTTCAAAAACTCCTCGAAATCCGCCCAGGACGGATTTTCTACAACACCAAACGCCCGCAAAGGGATTCGGTCAGTGTAGTTCTTCATGCGGACAACTTCGTGCTTGAAATCAACGTCAATGACCGTACATAACTGCTGACCATTCATGAAGTTCATCCGCATGGTGAAATCCGGGTTCTTGCTGAAATGCTCGGCGTTATAGATATACTTATATATGGTCTGGCGCGACACGCCGAACTGCTTCGCAATCTCGGTGTTGCCGATGCCTTTTCTATGCAGTTCCAAAACCTCTACGATCTGGTCGGGGGTAAGCTGCGCCTTGCGACCCGCATTGCGCGGATTTGGATTATTGATTTTCAGCATCTTTGCAAGTTCTCGCAATTCATCCAAATCAGATGTGCCAAAAATTTCTTTTATTTGCTTTTGGTAATCGCTCGGCATCCAGTATCCCTCCCAAGTCGTTTTCTACTATTACTATATCGTGATTTTGGGAAAATGTCAACAAATTAAAATATTGACAGCTTCAAGAATATCAGTCTTGTACGAATTACATTCTATTTCAATTATTTCTGTCCCTTATTCTTTGCGTCCAACTTTGGGCCTTTCTCTTTTGAATGTGGATACCCCTGTTTGACAGCTTTGACCATAATATGCTGATTTATAAAATATAAGCCTGTTGTATTTGGCTAGCTAATTTACCAGACAGTGTCTGGCAAATTGAGTTCTGCGTAAAAGCTGAATATGCCTTGGGAGATTTGTCTAACTAGATTTTAGGGCTTGCATATCTCAGATATCCAATTTTCCAGTCAGTGACTGGAAAATTGAAATGGGAACCATATCAGACCGATGGAAGCAGTCTTAAAGTGTTGGCGTTCACATGAGGTCGAATAGTCATCTTATCGGGCTTTGCGTGAACCACCGATTTCCTTGATGGCGGCATAGTGTTTTCCACATTTTCGGCTGATCTCGTTGAAAAAATCGGATGTCACAAATTCCAGTAGCCATACTTTGGGAATCATGTACTTGGGTGTCTGCAAGATGGTTTTCAGCAAGCCCTTGCTGCACCATTTCAAGATTGTGTGGCGTTGGTAGCCTGTCACCTCGCAGACTTGCGCAACGGTCAGTACATCCGGGTAATTTGCTAACTGTTGCTCGTACCATTCCTTGGCCAGCAACCGTTCCCCGCCTTTGTAGTTCAGCTTGCGCTCCAACGATGCGGCAGGTTTCTTGTGTTTGGGGTAGTTGTAATACCACCCGCTGGGCGGAGTGTAGTGCATCGGGTCGGACTCGCGGCGGTAGAGATACTCGGCAACATCTTTCTTGGCGATTTTATAGCAACGTGTTTTCTTTCCGTTGTTTTTGCAGGGAACAAGTCCGCTTTGCAGAAGATAAAGCGAGGTTCGTGTTCCGATATGGCATACGATGCGGAAATTGTTGCGGCTCATCGGGTCCGGATAGGGCGTTAGGATTTCTTCAATTTTTTCTGCCAGCGGGTCTTTGCTTACAAGTTTTTTCTTCATTTCGGGTTCTCCTTGTTTGTAAAGTGGAACCCTAAAAATCACTTACTCATTTCTTTTGTAGCTTGCATTTTTCTCATTCGTGTCCGCAAACCTGCACCATTATCCGGCTTTTGTGGCAGGGCTTATCTTGCATCTTATCTTGCATTTTTCCCAAAAAGTCGCCATTTTTGCCTCAAAACAGGCGTTTTTACTTATTTTCGTACCTACATTGTTTTTCACTGGCTTATCAGTGTTTTCACCACAAACATCGCCCAAAATCAGCGGACAAACCAGCCTGCACTGACCCCTATTGCAGCTATAACGCCTTTTCAAAGATTAACTCGAAATGCTTTAGGACAGGAGACTGTCGCGTGGGTTCGACTCCCACCATCTGCGCCAAAAGCAGCACCTTGCGGGGTGCTGCTTTTTATTTTTGCGGCAAACTATGCAAGGGATGCAAGGTGGGATTCGAACAGCCCGTGCCCGGCGCTTTGTGTCCCGCCGGGCTGCAACAGTCCTGCGGACTGTTGCAAGGGCGCGGGAGAATCCCACCGTCTGCGCCAAGTATCACTACTCAATTCTACATTGGGTAGTGATTTTTTATTGCCACTTTGTAAAATTCCCGTACTTTTCTTATAAGCATCTCCCCTTTATTTTCAAGTAGTGATTTTCGGGTTCGGTACAAATCATACCAGCAAACTGCCCTAAAAGCTATTCACGGAATTGCACAAGAATTAGCGGTTTGGTTTGGAATAAATTCTACAAGAGCCATTGTAATCTACCCATGAAAAAAGCACCCCGGCATCCGTCCTCGCTCGGTGGATGTTTATTTTATCAAGTGGGAAATACACGTTTCACTTTATGGATCCTTCATGTCTCCTTTCAGCTCTGCTTATGCACCATATATGCCTGCTTCTACAACTATAAATACATCCAGCTATAACTACGACTGACCCCGCTTTAGGTTTGTCAGTCCTGTTGAAATTTACACTACATTTTTGCGCATATCTACTAATTTTGAGAAAGTTCATTCGGTAGCGGCCTAAGAGAAAGCGCGGTTTTATATATCTTGGTGAAACCTACGTCTAAATTCTGTAGGAGATATCCCGATGATCTGTGAAAAAATGCGAGAAAAGTAATTTGGATCATTGAATCCAACAGCGGCCGCAATATCTGCCATACTCTCATGCGAAAGAAGCAGATGATTTTTGGCGGCTTCAATGCGCATCTTATTTATGTAGAGGTTAATGTTAACACCTGTTCTTTTTTTGAAAATGCGACTTATATACGATTCACTACAATGACAGAAATCGGCTAGTTCTGTAATTGTAATGGAATTTGTTATATTGCTGCGTATGTATTCCAAGGCATGGGATAAAATCGTATCTTCACTTGAATTATGATATCGTCCAGATAGGGGAGCGTTGTGAGTCTGTTGGAACAGTTTATAAGTTTGTCCCAAGTACTCAGCCAGCATTTCCAAACCCGGCAGGAGAAGACGAATATCAATAGTAGGAGACGCTATATTATCATGGTACAAACAAATTGCTCTTTCAACAGATAATGGCGGCTTTGTGGCACAGGTTCTGGCAATTCGTTTGACGGTTCTATTTTCATCGTTCTGGAAAAAGCCAACGTTTAGTGCTCCAAGTAATATCTCGTCCGAAAAAATAGGAATAATATATTCGCCTAATCCCGCGTGGCACATTCCAAAATAGACTTGCTGGGTCTTATCACATTTTAATCGCATAGGACGAATCATGCTAAGGCAAACGCGATAATGAAACTGATCTGTTTTCATGTACATACAAAATGGATTCGTATGGGCAAGAAAAGGCTGCAAGGCACGATCGAGTTCTTTATTAATTGGGATAAACCCGCAAAAATCTTTGATGCAGATTTGGACATTGTACTCATCTCTCAAGTAATTTAAGTACGAAGCAACTTTTGAAAACGCCTCTCCCATGTAGAATTTCACCTCCTGGGATGATTTTGAAAACCGTGGCACATCAATTGTTGATGGTATGGTTACCGACTGGCGGATCCGTAGGCAAAAATATAAATCGCAGTAAACCTATAATATAGCTGTCTTTACAAAATGTCAATTAGTTGTGCAGATATATCCAGATAGTGTGCAGATAAATTATGGAAATGTGCTGTTCTTGTTGGTATTATATAGACAAATCAAACAAAAGCGGCTGCGTTATTGAAAATAAACAGGTGATAATGCCGCCTATATAATAGTGATGCACAAGAAGATTGTCTATACTCCGTAAATATCCGAACGGGACGGTGCAGATTTGTGAAGAATGCTAAGCATATAGTTTGCTGCAATGTTGATGTCGCAGTAATTGGCGGTGGACCTGCTGGTGTGTGTGCTGCTCTGGCAGTAGCACAGAATGGGTGCAAAGTAGTCCTTGTTACAGATCGTCCGGTTTTGGGAGGAAACTCCAGCAGCGAAATTCGTGTTTGGACCAGAGGCGCTGTGGGCAGTGGTAACCTGATGGCAGAAGAAATGGGCATCTGGGGTAGATTAAAGTTAGAAAACTTGTATCGCAACTTCGATGCCAATCCAGTATTTTGGGATGATGTTCTTCTGGATGCAGTGCTTCAGCAACCAAATTTGCAGCTTGAGCTGAATACGGAAATTGATGAAGTCAAACTTTCTGGTCAATGCATTGAAAAAGTGGCAGGAACCCAGCAAGGAAGCGAAAAGCGCTTCGAAATAACGGCGAAATATTTTATCGATGCAACTGGAGATGCTGTCATTGGACAGCTGGCGGGAGTTTCACAGGTCGATGATTCGGTAAGCAATTCAACCATGGGCAATTCAATCCTATTCAATACATGTAAAGAGGATCATCCGATAAAATATGTAGCACCTCACTACGCATACAATCTCCAGCAAATCGAGTCCATTCTTGGCCACGGAGGTCGTGTAATTAGTGAAAATATGGGCGGAAGCGATTGCTGGTGGTTCGAGTATGGCGGACTTCAAGACACAATAGGAGATTCCCAAGATATTGCTTTGGAACTCAGAAGAATGGCTTTGGGTGTCTGGAATTACATCAAAAACAGCGGCCATTATAATGCGGATAATTATACTCTTGAGTGGATCGGAAGCATCCCGGGAAAACGCGAAAGCCGCCGGATGAAAACCGAATATGTTTTGACAGAGCAGGATATCATTCAGAATAAACGTTTTCCTGATGGAGCATTTTATGGTGGATGGTATATCGACTCGCATCCCAGTGGAGGGTTTGCAGATACAGAAGAAGATAACTGCAAGCAACGGCCCGTGCAAGTTTATCAAATTCCGCTCCGCTGTCTATATCAACGAACTGTTCCCAATCTCCTTTTTGCAGGCCGCAATATAGGAATTGAACGCGGAGCATTTTTCTCTAGTCGAGTTATGAACACTTGCGCACTAGCGGGGCAGGCGGCTGGAACTTTAGCAGCTACATGTGCTAGACAAAATAAGGTACCTTGTGACTTAATGCAAACGGAAGTTACAGATGTAATTCATCAGCTTCAGCAGGATGACATGTTTATTCCTGATGTACCTTTTTATGTGCCCGGTGATTCAGCGAGAAATGCTAATATCACAGCGAGCAGTTGCTTGAGTACGAACAAAAATAAACAAAATGGAAAATTGATGCCGCTTGATCATGGTGGCTATGTAGTATTCCCTGGTGTCTGTGGCAAAGTGGAAGTCAAGGTCTTTTCCGAAAGCACACAGCAATTGTATGGAACAATGTCATCGGCTATGCTTCCAAACCATTATGACGAAGACACGATGGGAACCCCAATAGTCTGGCAGCTGGAAGCAGGAGAACAAACAATTAGTGTTGATGTCCCCAAACAGTCTGTTGGCAAGTTCGTTATGCTACAAATTCAGCCGGCTCAGGGCGTGAAAATTTTCCTTGCTAATGTAGAGCATACAGGGATTATTTGCGGGGAGCAGGGAAGTCCTGAAATAAACGAACCTATAATTTGCTATAAAAATTCTAGTGAGCGCATTTATGATACTTCTAACCTGTCAAATGGTTGGAATAGACCTTGGGGACAGCCCAACCAATGGTGCGCTGATCCGGATGATGAAAATCCCTGGCTTCTGTTTACTTGGGAAAAAGCTATAGAGATCAATCATATAAAATTTTTTCTTGATCCGGATCTTTCTATGGAATTGCCAAGCAGCAGGGCAAGTCATTGGCAGGCAAGCCACTTGTATTATCCTCGGACATCGATGCCGCCTCATCTTATTAAAGAGTTTATAATCGAGGCTGAGAAAGCTGACAGTAATTGGAAAGTGATTGCACACATAAGCGAAAATTATCAACGATTGGTCGATATTATGGCCGATGAAAAAATCACAACACAAAAACTGCGTATCAGATTTATAAAAACATGGGGCGGTTCGCCAGCAATATACTCAATTCACATTGTGTAAGGCAAGAACGTATTTGATAGTACATAAAGGTGTGTGCACCACCTTTACAATAAAGAAACAAAAGCAATATTAAGAAAGAAGGAAACACTATGAAAGCGAAAAAAATGTTTTCGGCGATGATGGCTGGCGCTATGGCTTTGTCTTTAGTGGCTTGTGGTGGATCTTCTGCATCCAGCAGTACGGCAGCATCCTCTGCTACACAAGACACCGCAGCAACTTCTACCGCGGATTCTGCCCCTGTTAACATTGTGTGGGCAGGGTGGTCCGGTGAGGAAGAAGCAAGCAAAGATATTTTCCAGCGCATGATGAAAACGTACGAGGATCAAACCGGCAATACCGTAAGCTGGGTCGGCTGGACTTGGGCTGATACTGCTCAGCAGTTGCTGATTCGCACCCAGGGAAATGAACAGCTAGATCTGGCGCAGACGGACATCGGCATCTTCAACACTGTTGCACAGGCTGATGTTCTGGCTGATTGGAATGATATCCTCGGAAAGGATTATTTGGAAGCAAATTTCGAACAATCCGCACTGGACGTTGGTAATATTGATGGCAAACAGCTCGGACTTCCTTGGAGTATGGCATCAATCACAATGGTCTACAATCCGGAAATTCTGAAAGCCGCTGGCTGGGATGCTCCTCCTACCACAATTGAAGAATTCGAAAAGTGCCTTGGCGATATCAAGGCAGCTAACCCTGATGTTGTCCCCTATGCCGTTTCTACCAAAGACGCAACTTGTGCTGGCGACTTTATGCCTTGGCTGTGGACGTTTGGCGGAGCAATTTTCAATGATGATGGTAGTGTTGCAATCAATAGCGATGCTGCAGTTGAATGCGTGAAGTGGTATCAGAGCCTGCTCGATAAGGGCTATATCGCAATGGATACCGGCCGCAGTGAAGCTCGTCAGATGTTCGCACAGGGTAAAGTGGCGTTTTATGATGATGCAGTTCTCGCAAAAGGACAGGCCGTCAGCAATGGTGTTGCACCTGAAGACGTTGTAAATGTTTGCTCTGCAATGGAACGTCCGGTTCTGAAAGCCGGAGACCAGCCGCAGTCTACCATGTGGGGTCATATGCTTGTGGCCTTTAAGAATTCGCAGTACCAGCAACAGGCAGCTGAACTTGCAAAAACGTTGGTAAGCGATGATGTTGCCCTCGACTATTTTGAAAACAATGGTATGCCTCCTGTAACCAAGAGTGCAGCGAACACAGACGAAGTTAAGAATAATGCTTATCTGCAGGGCTTCATGAAGGCTACTTCTACAGCTCGCATGGAAGAAACAGCCCGCATGACCAATGCTAGTGAAATCAAATCCGTTATCACTGAGGAACTTCAGTTTGCACTTCTTGGTCAAAAAACCGCAGAACAGGCTGTTGCAGATATGGCTTCCCGTCTTGAAGCGCTGTAAAAACAATTACTTCTGATTCTCTTCAAATAAGTTTCAGACTGGTAATCTTATAGTAGTCGATTATTAACTCCCGACATTGTGTTATATGTGAATCCGATGTCGGGAAGTTTATTTACCATTAAAAGAGGAAATGAGAATGAGCAAAATAAAAAATGGCGGGCGATTAACCGATGCACAGGTCGGGTTTCTGCTAATAGTTCCAGGGCTTGCATTCTTCATTGCGATTATTCTATATCCTTTTTTGGATGCAATTATGACGAGCTTTACGGATAAATCCCTGCTTTTTCCGACCTATAAGATAATTGGCCTGGAAAATTACGAGAAAGTCCTATCGAATCCGTATTTTGGAAAAACTGTGCTGACTACGGTTATTTTTGTGCTGGGAAGTACGATTTTTCCTTATGTACTTGGTATGATTTGGGCCATTGTTCTAAATCAGGGATTTAAGGGAGCGGAATTCCTTCGCGGCGTAACACTTGTCAACTGGATCGTTCCGGGTATTGCAATTGGATTCCTTTGGACATGGATATTCAATGGGCAGTATGGCATACTCAACAGTTTTTTGGAAGCAATCGGATTGATTGATGATGGCATCCCATGGCTCGGCCAAACAAGTACAGCTCTGATTTGCGTCATTATTGCTCGAACCTGGCAGATGCTTCCCTGGTACATGGCATTTTTGCTTGGCGGACTTCAAAGCGTTCCGCTGGATCAAATTGAGGCTGCACGCATTGACGGAGCGAACAACTGGGTTTGCTTTTGGCGTATCATCCTTCCCAGTATGAAGCAAACTGCCATTCTGGTATTTATGCTTGGCCTGATTGGCAACTTACAGCATTTTGATCTTCCTTGGACTATGGTGCAAGGCGGCCCGGCACGTGCCACGACTACTTTGTCTATCGAAGTGTATACTACAGCATTCAAAGACTGGAATATGGGCAAAGCCGCTACTGTTGGCACTATCTGGGCAATTATTCTTGCATGCTTTAGCATCATTTATATTCGTCAGGCTAATGAAAAGGATTAAGGGGGAAAAATCAGAATGTTTGAAAAGACTAAGCCGTTTAGGGTATTCTTCTGGTTATCCTTGCTGTTGATAGGCTTCTTTGTATTTTTCCCCTTGCTGTGGATGATCAATACGGCCCTTAAGCCTACATCTGAAACATTTAGCAACTACTTTTTTGTGGGCCCTCTCACGCTTGATAACGTTATCCATATCTTGACTGATTCAACGATTATGACCTACCTGAGAAACAGCTTGTTGGTATCGTTTGGATCTAGTATTCTGGCTACGATTGTTTGCTCCTTTGCTGGCTATAGTTTTGCCAAGTTCCGCTATCGCGGGCGTGGGTTTGTGATGGGACTCTTTATGATGAGTCAGGCATTCCCCCAAGCGATTCTTCTTCTTTCAATTTACGAACTAATGCGCAAGACGGGTCTGCTCGGCAGTTATTGGGCACTGCTCATTAGCTATGTTGTATTCACCTTGCCTGTTGGCACATGGACGTTGAAAAGCTATTTCGATCAGATCCCGGATTCTCTTATTGAGTCCGCAAAGATTGATGGCGCCGGTCATTTCCGAATTATGCGAAGCATTGTGTTCCCAATGGCTGTCCCTGGCATGATTTCTATCGCCATTTATGGCTTTGTTTGGAGCTGGAATGACCTGCTGTATTCAATGACGTTGGTCACAGATCCGGCTAGACGTACCTTGGTTCCCGGTCTTGTTATGACTTTCTTGGGTGAAGCATCTACTAACTGGGGATACATGATGGCGGCTTCTATTGTGGCTGCAATTCCTGTTACAATTATTTTTGTATTCCTGCAGAGATATTTTATTCAGGGACTTACAGCGGGCGCAGTAAAAGGGTAAACAATCTATAAGCGCAGTTTAAGAAAAGCGATTTGATGTGGATTTTTTCTCTATTGTCAAGTTGCTTTTCTTTTTTGGGATTCCTTATAGTAGATGCGTCAAAGTATTGGATTTTTCTGCCGAAAGGGATTGTAATTTCTATAGATAAATCGGGAGTCCCCACCATTTGTGTGGGAACTCCCGATTGTCGTTCTATATTCACTTAGTGGTTTTCCGCTTTTTATTCTTCTTCGTGCCCGGCTTTGTACCGCTCTTTTTGAGTGGGGTGCTTGCCTGCTTGATGGCTCTGACTATGCCGTAGTGTTTTCCACATTTTCGGCCGATCTCGTTGAAAAATCCGTGGCTACAAAGTCCAGAATCCACACCTTGGGAATCATGTACTTCGGGGTCTGCATAATGGTTTTCAGCCTGCCCTCGCAACACCACTTGGAGATCGTGTGGCGGCTGTAACCTAACACTTCGCCGACCTGCTCGGCGGTCAGTACATCGGGGCTGCGGTCCAGAAGTTTTTCATACCACTGGCGAACCAGCAGGCGGTCCACGATTTCATAATTGAGCTGGCGATCCAATGAGGTCGCTGGCTTTTTGTGTTTTGGGCAGTTGTAATACCATCCGCTGGGAGGAGTATAGTGCATCGGATCGGACTCTCGGCGGTAGAGATACTCGGCAACGTCTTTCTTGGCAATTTTGTAGCACCGGGTTCGTCTGCCGTTATTCTTGCAGTGAACGAGACCTGTCTGCAATAGATAGATGGTGGTTCGCGTTCCGATGTGGCAGGCTTTGCGGAATTCGTTGCGGCACATCGGGTCAGAGTAGGGGGTTAGGATCTCCTCAATTTTCTCGGCTAAGGGGTCTTGCTGGACGGCTTTTTTCTTCATTTTCGATTCTCCTTTTGTGTTGATTTGAACCCAGAGAATCGACTATCTGGTTACCAGCTATCTGCTTTACTTGGCTGATTTGGGGTTATTTTCTTGCATTTTTGCATCAAAAAAGTTTCGCCTGTACCCGCAAATCCGCGCTGTGACAGGGCGTGTTGCCCTTGGGGTTATCTTGCATCCTATCTTGCATTTTTTCCAAAAAGGTGTCATTTTGGGGCAAAAACGGCGATTTTTTTACTTTCTGTCGTACTTACATGGTTTATTCCATGCTTGTGCCGCTTTTGCTTACAAACATCGCTCAAAATCTGCGAACGAACCAGCCAGTATTGGCCCGAAATGCCATCTTGCATTCAATGCGGCAAATTACTCGCAATCAATTTGGCAGCAATGCCACGTGGGTTCGAATCCCACCGCCTACGCCAAGTATCACTACTCAATTCTACATTGGGTAGTGATTTTTTGTTGCCGCTTTGTAAAATTCCCGTACTTTTCTTATAAGCATCTCCCCTTTATTTTCAAGTAGTGATTTTCGGGTTCGGTACAAATCATACCAGCAATCGCGGCAAATAGCTATTCACAGAACTACACAAGATTCTTCCCGCAGCTTGGGTACAAATTGACAGCAAAAAGGCGGCACCTGATTTCTCAGATGCCGCTGCTGTTCAAATTACCACTTCTTTATGGGCTGCGCCTCTGGCAATGTCAGCGTGTTTGCCATCGTCCGGGCGCTCAGGTTCTTGGATTGCGAATCCAGATGCGCGTAAATGTTGGCCGTGGTGGAAATATCGCTGTGTCCCAGCCACTCTTGAATCTGCTTCATCGGCACGCCCTCTTTCAGCAACAGGCTGGCACAGGAGTGGCGCAAATCGTGAAAGCGAATCCTGCGCAGACCGTTCTCTTTCAGCAACTGTGGAAAGCCTGTCGTCACGGAATCCGGCTGGATCAGATTTCCCATCGCATCCACAAATACATATCCAAGGTACTCTTGATTATAGCAGTTGCCGCAGATTTTCTGGTTGTACTCCTGCTGCTCTTTGACGGCTTTTAAGCGCTCCGCAATCGGGTCTACCAGCGGCAAGGTGCGCAGACTGGATTTTGTTTTGGCGCGGTCAGCTTCTACCAAAATCTTCTTGCCATCAATACGGGTGCTGGTCACGATGTGGCGAATGGTCAGCGTCTTAGCTTCAAAGTCGATGGCCTCCCACCGCAGCCCCATCACCTCGGCACGGCGCAAGCCGTAAAAAGCTGCAAGCTGGATGATAAGTTCCAGCTTATGGCCTTGGGCGGCTTCAAAGAGCTTTTCCATTTCCTCGGCGC
>ERZ772889.1059-NODE-1059-length-26694-cov-3.595480_pt1 | contig 26694 bp, 20 predicted proteins | sample MGYA00512127_ERZ772889 | MGnify/ENA primary metagenome ERZ772889 (study PRJEB29015, sample SAMEA2737689) | human gut metagenome | biome: human gut; feature: human-associated habitat; material: faeces | place: China | collected 2012 ...
CTCGACAAGGTTTTCCGCGCTGTCGTCACCTGCGTATGCGGCTTCCGTGATGTCGTCTCCCGCTTCGATGAGCTGTCTGAGCACCGCCTTGTCTTCGGAATCCTGTTTGGATCTGACGCAGTCAGCGCACTTTTGGATGCGATCCCGGATGTTGTTATGAATGGCCTGACCGTCTGCGGCGGACTTCTTCCGGCAGTAGGTATGGCGATGCTGATGAAAATGCTCTGGGACAACAAGATCTGCATGTTCTACTTCCTGGGATTTGTCCTTGCAGCATACTTAAACCTTCCGCTGATCGCCCTTGCCGTGATCGGTGTGATCATTGCCATTTCCATTGGTATGAACGATTACAAGCTGAACCAGCTTGCAGCACAGAGAGTAGCAGTTTCACCGGCCGGTGGTTCTGACGAATATCTTGACGAAGAAGAGGAGGAATTTTTCTCATGAGTAATTTAACGAAATCCATTCCTGCAGATGAAAGAAAAATGCTGAGAAAAGCGTTCTGGCGTTCCTTTACTCTGTATGCGGCAGTAAGCCCGGCAAAACAGGGAGCTTCCGGTTTCTGCTATTCCCTGATGCCGTTTATCAACAAATTTTACAAAAACGATGAGGAAGGCAAAAAAGCTGCCCTCACAAGAAGTATGTCCTACTTCAATACAACCATCACCTTATCTACATTCATCATGGGTCTTGTGGCATCCATGGAGAAGAAAAACAGCGAGCAGAAAGATTTTGACGCAAGTTCCATCAACGCGGTGAAATCTTCCCTGATGGGACCTCTGGCAGGTATTGGTGATTCCATTTTCTGGGGCGTTCTCCGTGTAATCGCAGCCGGAATCGCAGTAGGACTTGGTGCATCCGGAAACGTTCTGGCACCGATCGTGTTCCTGCTTCTTTTCAACATTCCGTCTATTCTTGTGAAATATTACGGAACATTCCTGGGATACAAACTTGGTTCCGAATACATCCAGAAGGTTTATGCAAGCGGTCTTATGAACATCCTGACAAAGGCTGCCAGCATTGTAGGTCTGATCATGGTCGGCGGTATGACTGCCAGCATGGTAACCTTTAACTCCACTTATGAACTCACGATGAAAGGTGAATCTGTTCTGAACCTCCAGAACATGCTGGATCAGATCTTTATCGGCATTGTTCCCCTTGGACTGACACTTCTGTGTTACTACCTGCTGAAAAAGAAAAATATCAGCATCACAGTTCTGATCATTGGTGTTATCATCCTGAGCATCCTTCTCTCTCTTCTCGGAATTGCATAAGCCTTAAAGATAAGGATAAAATCAGAACTGCAAAAAGGCGGGCCCGATCGGTCCGCCTATAAAAAAGCCAAAAATAACGAAGGAGACACAGAAAAATGAAAGATTGGTGGAAAAATTCCGTTGTATATCAGATTTATCCAAGAAGCTTTAAGGACTCCAACGGAGACGGCTTCGGTGATCTTCAGGGTATTATTGAAAAACTTCCCTACCTTCAGAACCTTGGAATCGACGTGATTTGGCTCAGCCCTGTTTTTGACTCCCCACAGGACGACAACGGTTACGATATCAGTGATTACCGGAAAATTTATGCAGGTTTCGGAAGCAACGAGGACATGGATGAGCTGATCAAAAAAGCTCACGAACATGGCATCAAGATCGTTCTGGACCTTGTTGTCAACCACACTTCCGATGAGCATGCATGGTTCGTGGAAAGCCGGAAATCAAAAGACAACAAATACAGTGATTATTACATCTGGAAAGACCCGAAAGCAGATGGCAGTGAGCCAAACAACTGGGGTTCCAGTTTCTGCGGAAGTGCCTGGGAATATGACGAAGAGCGTGGCCAGTATTACCTTCATTTCTACAGCAAAAAACAGCCGGACCTCAACTGGGAAAATGAAACTGTCCGTAAGGAAATCTATGATCTGATGAAATTCTGGATGGATAAAGGAGCTGACGGATGGCGAATGGACGTGATCGCATCCATCTCCAAAGACCAGTCCTTCCCGGATTACCCGAAGACCGATGACCGTAAGTATTACACAGGAAAATATCACAGCAACGGACCGAGACTTCATGAGTTTATCCATGAGATGAACCAGGAAGTACTTTCCAAATATGACTGTATGACGGTTGGCGAGGCACCAGGTTCCACACCGGAAGTTGCAAGACTTTTCACAGATCCGACGAGGGAAGAGCTGAACATGATCTTCACATTCGAGCATATGAACATTGACCGCATTCTCGGTTCTGTAAACCGCAAGTGGGCGTTGAAACCTTTTGATCTCCGCGAGCTGAAACGTGTTATGACCGATTGGCAGAACAAGCTTTATGGTAAAGGCTGGAATGCTCTGTACTTCGAAAACCATGACCAGCCACGTGTGATCTCCAGATGGGGAAATGACACCACTTACCGTGAGGAATGTGCAAAAGCTTATGCTACTGTTCTCCACGGCATGCAGGGAACTCCTTATGTATATCAGGGCGAGGAAATCGGTATGACAAATGTACAGTTCCCGCTGGATGAGTACGAGGATATCGAGGTACGTAATGCGTACCAGGATCTTGTTATTAAGAACAAAACCATCTCTGAAGATGATTTCCGCAAGGCTGTATGGAACAAGAGCCGTGACAATGCCAGAGTTCCGATGCAGTGGGATGACAGTGAGAACGCAGGCTTTACAACCGGCAGGCCATGGTTCCGTATTTCCGACCGTTATCAGGAGATCAATGTAAAAAAAGCTCTGGAAAAAAATGACTCCGTGTTTTATTATTATAAAGATCTGATCCGGCTGCGTCATGAGGAGGAGCTTCTCACAGAAGGCAATTATCAGCTTCTTCTTCCGGAAGACGAGAAGATCTTTGCATACCTGAGAACTTCCGACAAAGAGCAGTGGATCGTGGTTGCAAACCTTTCTGAGGATACAGTAAGTACAGAAAGCCTTGCAGGATATGTGTCCGATAAAGCGGATATCAAAATCGTAAACTATAAAGACAGAACAGGAATCAAAGAGGATTTAAGACCATACGAGGCGTTTATGATGAGGATCCGGTAATTCCTGTACGGGAGGATTTATGGAGAAATACATCATTGCAGTAGATATGGACGGAACGCTTCTGAACAGTGTCAATAAGATTTCCGAGAGAACAAGAAATGTTTTGCAGAGGCTGATCGATGACGGACACTATGTAGTGCCGGCAACAGGAAGGACCAGAGAACTGATCCCCCAGGAATTTTCCGTGCTTGAGGGAGTGAAATGGGGAATCGTGGAAAACGGCTGCGTTGTCTGGGACTACGATAAAAATGAGATGATCTGGCGGAAAACCATGCCAGAAGGAATGGTGAGCAAAATCCTGAAAGACGTGGAGAACAGTGGCGTAAAGGGCTGGATCGCAGAGGCATATGCAAACGGAATCGCCTATTCTGATGCAGATGCCAGGGATTATGTGGTATCTGTAGCGGATAAAGCTCTGCTGGAAAAAACTTTTGTAGATTATTTTCTCAGCAGACATGTATATGTTAAGGATTTTTATCATCAGAAAGATATTCTGGATCAGGCAGAGAAGATCAATATTTATTTTGATGATATGGAGACCAGCAGGGCACTTCGTGAGAAATGGAAGGATCTGGATGATGTGGCAGTGACTACTTCCATCAGCGGCAATGCGGAATTTAATGCAGCAGGCGTGGACAAGGGTGTGGGTCTTGCTATGCTTCGCACAAAGCTTGGTATTGACCGGATGCATGTGATCGCTTTCGGAGACAATGAGAATGATCTGGAAATGCTGGAGGGTGCAGGTATTGGTGTTGCTATGGGCAATTCCAAACAGTATGTAAAGAATGCAGCTAATGAGGTGACCGGAGATAACGATCATGATGGTGTGGCGGAATTTCTGGAGAGGTTTTTCGGGCTGTAAGCTGTGGTTGATCGTGATCGTTGATATAAGGGACAGGGAAATGTATTTTTCTCTGTCTTTTTTTATTTGCATTTTTGGTGATATAAGGTATGATAAACGAAGAGGATGAGGGGATTGCTGGTTTTGACCGGTAGTTACCGGTGAAAATTATTTGAGGAGATCAGGAGGATATTTTTTAATGAAAAATCTGATACCAAAGCGTATGATGGAGTATATCATTATCACATTTGCTGTTGTTCTGATGGATGTGGGGATTTATGTGTTTAAGTTCCCGAATAATTTTTCCTTTGGTGGTGTTTCGGGTATGGCGGTTGTATTTTCGCATTTTATTCCGATGACGTCTGCTCAGATCAACCTGGTGATTAATCTTATTTTGCTGGTGATTGGGTTTATTATTCTTGGACGGGATTTTGGAGTGAAGACGGCTTATGTTACGGTTGTTTCTTCTTTGCTTCTGAATGTGTTTGAGAAGGTTTTTCCAATGGATAAGGCTCTGACCGGGAATATTATGCTGGAGCTTTGTTTTGCGATCATTTTGCCGGCGTTGGCTGCGGCGCTGCTGTTTTTTGAGAATGCTTCGGGTGGTGGCACGGATATTGTGGCGATGATTATTAAGAAGTATTCGACTATGAATATTTCGGGTGCACTGTTTTTGGTGGATTGTGCGATTGTTGTTGTTTCGTTTATGGTGTTTGATCTTACTACGGGGCTTTGTTCTGTGCTGGGGCTTATGGCTAAGACGTTGTTGATTGATAAGTCGATTGAGAGGATGAAGCTGAATAAGTATTTTACGATTATTTCCAGTAAGCCGGATGTAATTTGTGAGTTTATTATGAAGGAGTTGAACCGGAGTGCTACGGTTTATCATGGGGAGGGTGTTTATACCCATAAGGATAAGAAGATTATTCTGACTGTGGTTGATGTGGGACAGGCGGTGTTGCTGCAGAGGTTTATTGATGAGGTGGATCCGCAGGCGTTTTTGATGGTTACTAAGAGTAGTGAGGTTGTTGGGAAGGGGTTTATGAGTTATATCTGATTATATTTTTATATTTGTTTGACGGAAGTTGGGAGAGTGTTCCTTGTGGCCTGGGTATGGGCTGCAGGGGATGCTCTTTTTTGTACGGAGTGGGTTGCAGACCGAAGTGCGGATTGACGGACGACGGACGCCAGGGAGACGGGTGCTGGTTTGCTCCGGGCGGGAGGTAGTGGTGGCTGTGTGGGGCTTTTGGTGGAAGTGAGAGGGTGATGAGTGCTAGGGGGGAGTGGATTCCTGGGAGTTGGATGAGCCATCAGCGCTTCGCTGGATGGCTGGGAGGAAAGGCTGAGTTTCCTGGTGTCTGACGGTAGGGATGGGGTGTTGGCGTTGCGTTGGATGGCGGATTTAGTGTGTGAAGGTTTTGTGAAAGGGTTTGACAGGTGTAAGTTTTTATGGTAGGATACACACTTGCGTAACAAATTTAACAAAATTGTAACAAATGAACGAGTGATGAGCGTGGCGAAATGGATTGTGTATGTCTGACTGAATGAGTGTATGTGTTGCTGCGTGGTTTTCTGAGAGGAGTTTTTATTTTTATGTTTTATAAGAAATTTGCTGCTGTTGTTCTGAGTGCTGTTCTTGTGGGGGCGGTTCCGTGTTCTGTTCTGGGTGCTTCGGATGTCAGTTCTGTGACGGATGGAGTGGTGGAGGAGCTTTCCATGGAGGATGATTTCTCGGACGGAGCGGATTCTATTTCTGCTTTGGCTAGTGCTCTGGCGGATAAGACGGTTTCTGAGGTGCAGGATTATCAGGAGGCGAAGGCTGAGGCTGAGGTGATTGCACAGGAGAGGCTTGAGGCGGAGGCGGCTGCTGAGGCTGCGCGTAAAGCGGAAGAGGAGCGTAAGGCTGCTGAGGAGGCTGCGCGTAAGGCTGAGGAAGAGCGGTTGGCGAAGCGGCAGGAGATTGTGGATTTTGCATTGCAGTTTGTGGGAAATCCTTATGTTTATGGGGGGACGAGTCTGACTAATGGGGCGGATTGTTCAGGGTTTGTAATGTCTGTGTTTGCACAGTTTGGGTATGAATTGCCTCGTGTTGCGGCGGCTCAGTGTGCGGCTTCCGAGAAGAAGGATGTTTCCAATATTGAAGTTGGTGATCTGGTTTTTTATGGTGATGGTGGGATTGACCATGTGGCTCTTTATATTGGTGATGGCAAGATCGTTCACGCCAGTACAGCAGCTACGGGTATCAAGGTTTCCGACTATAATTACCGGGCTCCGGCTGCAGTTGGTACGTTTGTGGAATAGAGAATAAGTGACAGATAAGAAAAAACTTCGGTTTTGCCTGTGTTGAGACGGGTGGAACCGAAGTCTTTTTTCTGTGGATTATACTATGCTTTTTTCAGGGTTTTCCGGTAAACTGTGACGGATACTATGGCAGTAAACACCTCTGTGATCCAGAAGGCGTTCCATACGCCTGTGGGGCCCAGGAAGCGGGATAAAAGCCAGGCTACTGGCATGATAACGATGACGTAGCGGAAAAGGGAGATCACGAGGGATTGTGTGCCTTTTCCCAGGCCTTCCATGGCACCGGAGGTGGTAACAGAGACTGCGGAAACAAGGAAACCTGCGCTGATGATCCTGAGAGCTTTGGAACCTGCTGTTATGGTTTCCGGGGTGTTGGTGAAAAGGTTCATAAGCTGTGTGGAGGCCAGGAGACAGATGATGGTTCCAAGAAGCATGATCACACAGCTGGATTCCAGTGTCAGCCGGAAAATTTTTTTCACACGTTTCATTTCCCGGGCACCGAAGTTGTAGCCGATCAGCGGACGCATTCCCTGAATGATACCATTGGCCGGAAGATACAGGAAGGTCTGTAGTTTATAATAAATGCCAAGAATTACCACGTAACTGTCTGAATAGGCGGCCAGTACAGAATTTAGAAAGGAGATCAGGAACGATGGCAGTGCCAGGTTCAGGATTGCGGGAACACCGATGGCATACAGGCTGAGATCCGTTTCTTTGCTTGCTTTCAGAGCTTTTGGCGTTACGCGTACCGGAATAGGCTTCAGAATATAAAAGGCCATATATACCACAATGGTGAGCACCTGACCGATGCCTGTGGCCAGAGCCGCACCCTGGATTCCCATTTTCGGGAAAAATCCGATTCCCCAGATCAGGAACGGGTCCAGGATGATGTTACTGATACATCCCACCAGCAGGGCGATCATAGACACTTTCATTCTTCCCACAGCCTGGAAAAGTTTTTCAAAGAAAAGGCTGATGGTAATTACTGTGGAAAACAGGAAAACGATGGTGGAATATTCCAGTCCCATCCGGATTACGGTTTCATCCTGCGTGTACATCCGAAGAAACGCGGGCATAACGGCAATGCTGATTACAGTCATCAGAAAACCGTGGATTACAGACAGGAGAAAACCGTGGGTTGCGGCTGTGTCTGCCATTTTTTTGTCTCCTGCACCAAGGTGGTAGGAGACTCTAGCGTTGATTCCGATTCCAAAGCCGATGGCAACGGCGTTGATCATGTTCTGAACCGGATAGACCAGGGAAAGGGCAGCCATGGCCTGTTCACTGATCTGCGCTACAAAGAAACTGTCCACAATGTTGTACAGCGAGTTTACAAGCATGGAAAAGACCATAGGCAGAGCCATGGATGCCAGCAGCGGACCTACAGGTTTTTCCTTCATAAATGTGTCGTTCATGAAAAATCCTCCTTTATATCAGAATCGTATGGATATCAGGTGTGGGAAACAGAGCGTGCTTTTTTACACAATAAAAGCCACACAACCTGTCCCTTCTGAATGGGGCAGATTGTGTGGCGAAAAAAGTCGGAACTGAAAAATCCACACGTTGTTTTAGTGCCTTCACCTTAACAAAAAATGAGCTGGATGTCAATAGGCATACGGTTTAAGAATATCTGCCTGACTGCGGGCAATTGCGGGCATAATCGGGCTGAAAAATACCATTCTGGCAATATGCACAAAACCTGTCGAATCATGGTGGATAAGTGAAAAACTTTCCAAAAAGTTTTCCACATGACAAAAATCCGCAAATCCGCTAATAATCAAGTTATACACAAAATTATCCACATTATCCACAAGGATAACAATGTGGATGACCTGATTTACATAAATAAAATGAAACGTATGTTTTGTGTAAAATGATAAATCTGTAAAAAACGTTAAAAATATTTTTAAAACTATTGACATTTTTAAATTCTAAATATCATAGAATATTTTACAAAAAAGACATAATTCAAAAGAATAAAAATGAATAATCAGAAAACAATAAATAAATTCTTGTAAAACTAATCTATTCAAAAGGAACACTATCAGATGTATGGAAATGTGAGCAAAAAAAGAACAGTGCCCGGATAAAACGGGCACTGTAACGTGTTGAAAAGTCATTTTCAGGTGTGGATAAGTGTGGATAAATCTGCTTATCCTCCCTGTTTCATACGTTTGATCACCTTCAGACGGGTAAACTCTTCACGCTCTTTTTCTTCCAGGGCATTGGTAATATCCCTGGTGAGAGTTTCATATCTGGGGATGGTGATGTTTTTCAGGGCGTTGGCACGCTTCTGTGTTTTTTTGATGTTGGTGGCAAGACGGATGGCTGCGTTTTCGATCATGGAGAGCTGAATGGACAGCTCTTTTACACGCTCGAAGGCTGCCTTGGCCTCGTCCAGAGACAGCTTGGTGCTGTAGTAGGCGTAGGTCGGTGTATTGCCGGCTTTTTTATCGTATTCCACAAGCGGGATCTCGGTTCCCATGACACTCCTGGTTTTGATCCGGATGGAATTTTCCACAGGAACGGTATGGGAGATCTGATCTACAAAAGCGATTCCGATCTCCATGTTTGCTTTCTGCAAAGCAGCGTAGGCGGTGCGGAAAGTCTCATCAATCTGGGCCTGGATATCCTTTGCCTGGTCGATCAGCTCCATCATTTCACGGATCAGGATATTACGCTTTTTGTCCATAAGCTCATAGCCCTGTCTAGAAAGGGCCAGAGAATTTTTTGCAAGTATGAGATTTCCCTTGGTGGGAAAGGTATTCGGATCCATAAAATCACCTCACTAACGGACGGTTTCTCTGTAATACTGATCCAGAACTTTGGTATCGATACGGTCGAGTTCTTCTCTTGGGAGAAGTCCCAGAAGTTCCCAGCCTTTATCCAGAGTTTCAATGATGCTTCGGTTTTCTGTCTCAGACTGTCCCACAAACTCTGCCTCAAAAGCTTTTCCAAATACAAGGTACTGCTTATCCAGCGGAGAAAGCTCGTCTTCGCCGATAACCGATGCCAGGGCTCTTGCATCGCCTACTTTTGCGTAGCAGGAGAAGAGCTGGTTGGCAACATCCTGATGGTCGGCACGTGTGAAGCCTTCACCGATACCGTCCTTCATCAGACGGGACAGGGACGGCAGAACGTTGATCGGCGGGTAGATCGCCTGTCCATGAAGCTGACGGTCCAGTACGATCTGGCCCTCGGTGATATATCCGGTAAGGTCAGGAATCGGGTGGGTGATGTCGTCGTTTGGCATGGTCAGGATCGGGATCTGGGTTACAGAACCGGTGCCTCCACGGACGATTCCCGCACGCTCGTAAAGAGTTGCCAGTTCACTGTACAGATATCCCGGATAACCTTTTCGGGAAGGAATCTCACCTTTGGAGGAGGAAACCTCTCGCATAGCCTCGCAGAAGGAGGTGATGTCAGTCAGGATAACCAGAATGTGCATGCCTTTTTCAAAAGCAAGATATTCAGCAGCAGTGAGGGCAATCTTCGGTGTCAGAAGACGCTCTACAACCGGGTCGTTGGCAAGGTTCAGAAACATTACAACGTGGTCGGAAGCACCGCTTTCCTCGAAGGTCCTGCGGAAGAATTCGGCTACGTCGTATTTAACGCCCATTGCTGCAAAAACAATAGCGAATTTCTCATCGGAGTCTGCGCCAAGGGAAGCCTGCTGAACGATCTGTGCAGCCAGCTTGTCATGAGGAAGACCGTTTCCGGAAAAGATCGGCAGCTTCTGGCCGCGGATCAGGGTGGTCAGTCCGTCGATGGCGGAGATGCCGGTGTTGATATAGTTTCGCGGATATTCACGGGTTACCGGGTTCAGCGGAAGTCCGTTGATATTCAGGCTGACTTCCGGTGTGATCTCGCCAAGTCCGTCAATGGGCTGGCCGATACCGTTAAAGGTACGTCCCAGGATCTCCGGGGAAAGCCCGATCTCCATAGGATGTCCGGTAAGACGTGTGTGTGTATTGCCGAGGGACATATTATCAGTTCCCTCAAAAACCTGGATAACAGCCTTGTCTTCATAGATTTCCACGATACGGCCGATCTTCTGTGTGCCGTCTTCCATGTGGAATTCCACGATCTCCTCGTAAGATGCGTTTTTGACACCCTCAAGGACAACAAGAGGGCCGTTTATTTCACTCAGGCCAAGATATTCGATTGCCATAAACTGATCCCTCCTTTAACCGTTTCTTTCCAGTACGTTGTCGTAGAAGCGGTCGATATCTTTATGATACTCATCAAAACGTTCCAGTTCTTTGTTTGGAACTTCGTATTTGATGGCGATGATACGTTCGAAGATATTATCCTCTTTCAGTACGGAAACCGGCATGCCACGGTTTACAAGGGCACGGCATTTCTCGTAGAGATAAAGGATGGTTTCCATCATCAGGAACTGTTTTTCCATTGGGACACTGGTGTCCTCCTGGTGAAAAGCGTTCTGCTGCAGGAAGCCCAGACGGATGACTCTGGCAATCTCCAGTGTCAGTTTCTGGTCATCCGGAAGAACGTCGCTTCCGATCAGTTTTACGATTTCCATAAGAGAACTTTCCTGATTGAGGATCGCCATGATCTGGTTTCTGTCGTAGACAAATTTCGGGGAAACATGCTCTCTGTACCAGGGAGTCAGATCCTCCAGATATTCGCTGTAACTGGTCAGCCACTGGATCGCAGGGAAGTGACGGGCATAGGCGAGGGCCTTGTCCAGTCCCCAGAAGCAGCGGACAAAACGCTTGGTATTCTGAGTGACAGGTTCGGAGAAGTCACCGCCCTGAGGGGAAACCGCACCGATAATGGAGACGGAACCTTCTGTTCCGTTCAGGTTCTGCATCATTCCCGCACGCTCATAGAAGGCGGAAAGTTTGCTTGCCAGATATGCAGGGAAACCTTCCTCTGCAGGCATTTCCTCCAGACGTCCAGAAAGCTCACGGAGAGCCTCAGCCCATCGGGATGTGGAGTCTGCCATGATCGCTACGTCGTAACCCATATCACGGTAATATTCTGCGAGGGTAACGCCGGTGTAGATGGAAGCCTCACGGGCTGCAACCGGCATGTTGGAAGTGTTGGCGATCAGGGTGGTTCTGTCCATCATCAGGTTTCCGGATTTCGGGTCGATCAGTTTGCTGAAATCCTCAAGAACCTGTGTCATTTCGTTTCCACGCTCACCACAGCCGATGTAGATGATGATATCTGCGTCAGACCACTTGGCGATCTGGTGCTGGGTCATGGTTTTTCCGGTTCCGAATCCTCCCGGAACAGCAGCAGTGCCGCCCTTGGCAATCGGGAAAAGAGTATCCAGGATACGTTGGCCGGTAAGAAGCGGAACGCTTGCCGGGAAACGTTTGTAGGTCGGTCTCGGCACACGGATCGGCCATTTCTGTGCAAGTGCCAGTTCTTTTTCAGTTCCGTCATCAAGACGAACGGTAACGATGGGTTCCAGAACCGTATAAGCTCCGTCAGGAACGGCATGGATAACAGTTCCGTGTGTGATCGTCGGCGGAACCATGGACTTGTGAAGGATAGAAGCGGTTTCCTGTGTCTCGGCGATAACCGTACCTGCGCCGATGACATCGCCTTCTTTTACTGTAATGTGTGTTTCCCATTTTTTTTCGGTGTCAAGAGAGTCAACGCTGACACCACGGGAAATATATTTTCCAGAGGCCTGTGCAATCTCTGCCAGAGGTCTCTGGATACCATCAAAAATATTGTGGATGATTCCCGGACCAAGGAGAACGGAAATGGCGTCTCCTGTTCCGATCACGGTTTCTCCGGGTTTCAGTCCGGTAGTTTCCTCAAAAACCTGTACGGTGGTCATATGTTTCTTAAGACCGATGACTTCGCCTACCAGTTTTTCAGGGCCTACATAGACCATCTCGGAGATCTTGAATCCGGTGTCGCCCTTTAAGTAGATAACAGGACCGTTAACACCGTAGATAATACCTGTTTTACTCATGTGCTGGACCTCCGTCAAATTTGAATTCTCTGTAAGCTGCCTGGTAACCTTCCTCAAAGGAATTGTCTATGAGGATGTTTTTTTCAGGGATGATCGCCTTGATTCCGCCGATAAAGGACTCGTCGGAAAGCTTCAGCGGAAAGCCGGTTTTTACAGTGAGAGATTTCAGACGAGGTTCATCTTCTTTTGAAAGATAGATCTGGATCTCATCGTGTTCCGCGAAGCAGACAGCTTCTTCAATTTTTGTACAAAGATATTCTTCATAACGGGAAGATTCCATGAATTTCAGGATCTGTTCCCGGTCGTTCAATACCTTATCCTTCATAATAGCAGAAGTAGCCAGAGATATCGTCGCTATCGGGGTCTTGAATTCGTGCGTCATATTATTGATAAAATCGTTCTTGATGACCGATAATTTCTGTTGACGCATAATGATAACGATCGTAATAATAAATACGAACATCAACCCGAAAATACAGAATCCGGAAGCTAAAAACAGCCACCCCATATTTTCCAGTAAGACCGGCTGCACCGACTCAAAGCTCACCCCCAGATAATATCCTTTTTTGACTAAATCCTGTTGAAACAGTTCCACATAATAAAAATTCTTAGGAGCCCCACCTTTTACCCTGTTCAGCAGTCCCTGTTTAGTCATAATCTCATAAGTGAAAGGCAAATGAATATTATAAGTCCGGAAACCATACAATAATAAATTATCGATATCAATATGAGCCAGACGTTGTTCGGCAGATACATTTTCCGGATCTTTTTCATGAAGCAAACGTATCAGAAATTCTTGCATCTGCTGACTGAATTGTGCCAGTCTGGCAGCCCGCGCCGTACTATCCCGCTGAGGTAACTCCATCGACCGGATCGTTTGCTCGATAAATTCCTGATCCATTTTCTTCCCGATTCCGGAACGGGCATACGGGACAACCGAAAACAAATAGGAACGCTCTCCTTTCAACCGATTGATATCGTTATTCAGAATATTAAACAAATTGTTGGAATACCATTCAGAGGAGGTTCCCCCTTGCTGGGAAGCGATCAGGTCATTGTAGTTTTTAATCTCCCCGATCTGTTCATTCATTTCTTGTTTGTATCTCAGGTAATTGAATTCATCGATCCGGTTGACCACCCGGTTCAATACATCGTATACCTGCGAAGTAAATTTCGTTTCCCGTTCCCGGATAGCATATTTTATCCACAGCCATTGCACAACGACTACTGCCGTAAATGCAGCCATCATCACAACCAAAAGAATTTTAATAATTGTCTTCTTTATCATACTCCAGGAATATCTCCGTAAAAATAGTATTTATTACAAAATAATCAAAATCTGTATGATATGAAAATAAAAGGGGGTACCGGACAGGTACCCCTAAAAACAACTAAGTAATAAAAACGGGAAAACAAAACCATTTACATGGCTTTACTTTTATTGCAATTTTTCTGCAGTAGTCTTATAAACATTACTTTCCTTATTGGCAATCTCTTGAACAGCTCTCTCTGTAAATCGAGACTATCTTTCAGTTCGTCTTGTAATAAGAAAAGAGACAATTCCATCGTCGGGTTAACTTCGATCAGGTTCTTGACATATTTAGCACGAGCGCGGATATAACGTTGTCTTTGCAACTGATGAACTCCCAACAATACTTCTTCTTCTTTCGATCTTTTGGGTTTTTCCATGATCTTTTTGATTGCTTTGTCGATCGGTTCGATCGGTCCTTCATATTTCTCCTTGAACATTTTTTTCAACTTCGCATATTCCATATCCAGGCCCGAACCTTTCACTTCAATTTGATCGGGGAATTTAATTTTTCCCTGAATCCATATCTGATCTTTACTATCGAGAATAAATTCTAATGTATTTTTTCCTGCCACATCCACCCATACTCTAGCTGGTATTTGCAATGCCTCTGTTTCGAGATCGATATTACCGTCCGTAACATCTTGCTGGGCTAAGATCACCAATCCTTGTTGTCCCGGCATCTCTGCCAACAATTTTACAGTACCCTGTAAACCAATAACTTTTCCTCTGACTTTTACCTTATTAGAATTACATCCGGCTAATAAAAGCGTAAAAGCAATTAAAAATAAACAAATCCTTTTCATTTTCTTATATCACTTTGTAAATTTTATAGCGCAATTTTCTACAAAGATATAAAAAAACCAAATGAACCAAGAAAATTTAAGAATTTGTTTCGGTTACAAAAGTTAAAAAGCGTGTACCCTTAAAGCTCCAATGTTTCAAATAATTGCAAAATCTGTCCCGAAGGTCTGGGCGCATTCGAATTTAAAATTTTCCCATCAGGCCCGATCAGGATAAATCTCGGCACACTGATAATCATATAATCTTCTGCAAATTTATCTGCAGCCCCACTAAAGGTATGATTTCCAGCATAGGGATTCTGATGCAGAAAATTTAGCCAGGTATTCTGCTCGTCAGCGTTTCTTCCCACCGCGACAGTCAAAAATTGAATATTTTTACCGGCATATTTCTTTTGTAATAAATTCAAATAAGGCAACTCACTTTTACAAGGTACACACCAAGTCGCCCATACCATGATATACAAATAGGATCCCCGGAAAGCTTCTAAAGTCACTGTTTTCCCCTCGGTATCCCGAAGGGCAAAATCAGGAGCATCGTGTCCCGGTAGAATCTTTTCCCACAATTCTACCATACCGTCGATATAAGCGATTTTATTCGGATCCGTACATTCCTGATGGAAAACGGACAACAAATAATCAGCTCCCTCAATTCCGTTATTTTCACAGATATAATTATAAACGAGCTGAGTCAGTAAAAAACTCTTAATCGTCGGACTATTTACGGTAGCCAGTATATAATCGGCAATCCCGTCGGAATAATTCTCCCATCCCTGAGCACCGCGACTTCCTTGTATATAAACATAATTCAACAAGAAATCACGGTAATCTTTTGCTCCGATCAGCCTTTCATTATTAATCGAGAAAGAGGATAAGAAATCGGAAAAAACACTCCCCGGACGATAGTCTTCGTCCGGATACATATTCCTCCGGAAAGAGGGATACAACGACGCTCTTACAGCAATGGAATATCCGATTCGTTGTTTTTCCAATTCTGTAAAAGAATCGTCAAAATTTTTCGCTTCCAGCAATTTCACCTTTTCATCGATAAGTGCCCTCATCTTCTGCACGAACTCTTCTTCGTTCAGCGCGTAATAGTCTTTATCGAAAAAGACTGCAATCTCCTGTTCTTTCAGGTAGCTATTGATCCCACCCAAACTCCCCCGAAAATACAAAGACCCTGAGAAATTTTTTGCATTCACATAAATTTCCAGATCCTCTCCCGGACTCAGATAAAGATTCAGGGCATTATGTAACATCGTGGCATATCCACCTTTTACCATATCGATCTTACCTGAAAAAAAACCTTGCTGATCCAAGGACAAAGTATAAATGCTGTCGTCTACCAAAATACTGACAATAGAATCTCCGTTCTCAATCCGTCCACTGACTTGTACAACGTCACTTTTCGAACATGAAAACAAAGAAACCAGCACCAATATTAAAACAATTATTTCTTTCATTATTTTTCAGCCAATTATCAGCCATAATAAGCCATATTACTCTGATTAGCAAATATAAAACAACAATCGGGAAAAATATGTTAAAGAAAGGCTAAAAGAAAAGATTGTTCTGAATAAGAAAATAAAAAAAGCTGCGGAAATAAAATCCGCAGCTTTATATTGAACTATGGCATTCAACTTATTTTACAATAGCCTGGAAATCAGCATTGTCAAACAATTTAGCGAATTCCATATCAGTAGCAGCTAATTTCTTCATAGAAGCATCTTTGCTACAAGCAGTTTTCAAGTTAGAAAGCACTGCACTATTATCGTTGTTACGGGCAGCGATAACAGCTTTCAGGTAAGAAGCCAAAGCAGAATCATCTTTACCTTCATTCAGTTTTTTAGCAGCTTCGTTATTGTTACCTGCCAGGATATTAGCTAAAGCAGCATTGACACAGTTGCATTTTCCGAAATAGTCTACAGCAGCTTTATAGTCACCTTTCATGATAGCCACGATACCTTTGTTGTAGTTTACTTCGTTGCCAGCACCGGTAGCAGCACCGAACAGTACTTCAGCTTCTTTTACGTTACCGTTGATCAATTCAACAGCACCTAAGTTGTTCTTAATCGTTTTATTGTTTGCAGACAGAGCATTCGCTTTTTCGAAGTCAGCTTTAGCCTGAGCAACTTTACCCGTTTCGAACAGAATCATACCTGCGTCATTGAAACCTCTCCAATCGTTCGGGAATTGTCTCATAGCAGCTTCGTAGATAGCTAATTTATCTCCATTATTATCGAACAGCGTAGCTGCATACAGTAATTCTTCAACATTCAGAGCAGAAGGATTAGATTTTGCCAGGTTACGGATTTCTTCATCCGATTTACCGATGCGTTCTGCATTTACAACAAATTTAGAACGTCTCAGTTTCGGCAGGATTTGTTCAGCCACTACAGAATAAGCAGAAGAAATATTTTTGATTTCTCTTTCTCTTACTTCAGGATCTGAATACATAGCCAGTACACGCAAGATCAATTCTTTGTCGCGGATATTAGATTCTTCCATCGCTTTTTTGAAACCTTCCCAGTCTTCAGCCACAACATATTTTTTGAAGAAATCCAAGTCTTTGTATTCTTCTACTTTATTTTTCTTCATGTTGTTTTTAACGAACTTGTCAGCAGCACCTTCCCGGTTGTTAGCCAAATTCTCGTTAAAAGACATCGGACCATCAGGAGAAGCATAAGACTGAATCTGGATATTTTTCAATTCCATATCTTCTGCAGCTTTCGCATCTTTGATGAATTTTTCCATTGCCTTGATTTCTTTTGAACTCATTTCTTTGGTACGGATCTGAGCAGAATTGATCAAATAATAGATAGCAGCTTCCTGTTCTTCCTTGGTGATTCTTTCGAACTGATCCGCACCGATAACGATAGCCGGAGCATTATTCACCATAGTAGCGGTAGCAATCACACCATCAGCAATTTTACGGGATTCGTAATCAGCAGATTTTTTACCTTTAGATCCCTGAAATTTCACATACAAGCCGGAAACTCTCATTCCTTCTTCAAAAGGAACGGTTCCACTATAATTGACAGTCTTTTCGGTAGCATAAGGTACAACCTCGTTGTTTCCCTGCACTTTTTCGCCCTGGAAAGTTTTAGGTTCATAAGCTTTTTCTCCACCATTTTGGAATTTTAAAACCGGAGTAGCAACCAAAGTTACTTTCTTGTTAAAATATTTAGCAGGAATAGTAGCATCGATTTTAAGGTCTACTTGGCCACCTTTAGCTTCCAGCATTTCAGGAGTTACCTTATAAGCAATGTTCTTTTCTAATCTTTTCATCTTATTCAGAGATGAACAAGAAGCAACAACAAACCCGGCTAACGCAACGGTAGCAACAGTTTTCAATGTTCTTTTCATAATCACTTTCAAATTTATTCTTAATATTCAAATTGGTTGCTCAATAAGCAAAGCAAATGTATAAAAAAATATTAAAACATTCACTTATCTGGAAAAATATTGAAACTAATCTACATTAATTTTATGCATCACTAACTTTTCTGCTTTTTCGATGGCTTTTTCTATTCCTTCCGGATAGGCCCCTCCCGCAGTTGCGAAGAAAGGTTGTCCGCCTCCGCCACCTTTTATTTCCTGAGCAGCTTCACGCACGATCTGACCGGCATTCAACCCGTAGTCTTCTGCTATACTATTACTGATCATCACGGTCAGGTGAGGCTTCCCGGCATTTACACCTCCCGCAATGAAAATCACTTTTTCATATTCCCCTTTCAGTTGAAAAGCGATATCTTTCGCTTGAGCTGCGGGGATAGACAAATTCGTAATAATCAGATTGATATCCCGGTATACCTTTTTCTCGTTTTTCAACCGTTCTTTCAATAAACGTAAGCTTTCTTTAGCAAATTTTTCAGTTTCCTTTTTTAATCCTTCGTTCTCTTCCAAAACATTCTTTACACATTCCATCAAATTTTTATTGGATTTGAACATTTTCTCCATTTCCCGGATGATAGCAAAGGAATTATTGATGTACTCTTCCGCTTTATCGGCTGTGATCGCTTCAATACGACGCACACCGGCAGAAACCGAACTCTCAGACAGAATCTTGAAAAAACCAATTTGTCCGGTAGCCGGAACGTGTGTACCTCCACACAGTTCGACAGATTCCCCATACTTGATCACCCGGACCAGATCGCCATATTTTTCCCCGAAAATCGCTAAAGCTCCCATAGCTTGTGCCTTAGCCATAGGGACACTGCGATGTTCTTCCAAAGGAATATTCATACGGATCAACCGGTTTACAATGGCAGCAACCTCGGCCAGTTCTTCATCGGTCACTTTCTGGAAATGTGAAAAATCGAACCGTAAATGCTCGTCACTCACATAAGAACCTTTCTGTTCGACATGCTTTCCTAACACTTTCCGCAAAGCATAATCCAGCAGGTGGGTAGCCGAGTGATTATTAGCGGTCAGCACCCGCTTATGTTCATCCACTTTCGCGATGAAAGTCTGGGTTACATCCTCCGGCATCTTCTCCGCCAAATGAATGGTCAGTCCATTTTCTTTCTTAGTATCGATAATCCGGATAGTCTCTTTCTCTCCGATCAGTACTCCGCTATCACCTACCTGTCCTCCTCCCTCTCCATAGAAAGGAGTAATATTGAATACCAGGTGATAGAAGGTCTTGTTCTTGGTAACTACTTTCCGATAACGGGTGATTTTTACCTCCACCTCGGTATAATCATATCCTACGAACTCCTGAACATCGTCGTCGATCAATTCGATCCAATCGTCCGTATCTACAGAAGATGCTGAACGGGAACGCTCTTTTTGGGCTTCCATTTCAGCTTTGAATTCCCGGCGGTTAACCACCAACCCTTTCTCCCGCAAGATCAACTCGGTCAAATCGAGTGGGAATCCATAAGTATCGTATAATTCAAAAGCAACATTACCGGGAATCGTCAGAAAATCTTCTGCTTTAGTTTTCTCGATAATCCGATCCAGCAATTTGATACCTTTATCCAATGTCCTCAGGAAGGCATTTTCTTCTTCCCGTATCACTTTTTCAATCAATTCTTGCTGAGCGACCAATTCCGGATAATGTTTTCCCATCACTTCTATCAAAACAGGCACCAACCGGTACATGAAAGCTTCCTTCTGATCCAGGTAAGTATAAGCATATCTCACCGCTCTCCGCAAGATCCGGCGGATCACATAACCTGCTTTCACATTCGAAGGCAATTGCCCGTCTGTAATAGAGAAAGAAATAGTACGCAAATGGTCTGCAATCACCCGCATAGCCACATCGGCATCGTGTGACACCCCATACTTCAAACCGCTAAGCCGGGATATTTCATCGATGATTGGAGTAAAAACATCCGTATCATAATTAGAAGTTTTTCCTTGCACAGCCATACAAAGCCGTTCGAATCCCATTCCTGTATCCACATGATGATTGGGCAAATTTTCCAGACTTCCGTCCGCTTTCCGGTTGTATTGCATAAATACAAGGTTCCAGATTTCGATCACCAGTGGATTATCCTGATTCACCAGTTCACGACCGGATTTCAATTTTCTCTCCTCCTCGGGCCGGAGGTCGATATGGATTTCAGAACAAGGCCCACAAGGTCCCATATCCCCCATTTCCCAAAAATTATCTTTTTTATTGCCGAAGAGGATTCGATCCTCGGACAAATAATTCATCCAAATTTTACGGGCTTCTGCATCTCCTTCCAATCCGTCCTCTTTGCTTCCTTCAAAGACAGTAGCGTACAACCGGTTTTTATCCAGCCCCATTACTCCGGTCAGGAATTCCCAGGCAAAAGCAATCGCATCTTCTTTGAAATAATCACCGAACGACCAGTTCCCCAGCATCTCGAACATCGTATGATGATATGTATCGTGTCCTACCTCTTCCAGGTCGTTGTGTTTTCCGGAAACCCGGAGACATTTCTGCGAGTCCGCGACACGCCGGTGTTTGGGATTGATATTCCCAAGAATAATATCTTTGAACTGATTCATTCCTGCGTTTGTAAACATCAACGTAGGATCGTCCTTAATCACCATGGGTGCCGAAGGGACGATAGTATGTCCCTTACTTTCAAAAAAATCCAGAAACTTTTGTCTGATCTCTGCTGATTTCATATCTTTTTAATGAACAAGTTGTAACTATCGTTTTTTGTACTCAGAAGTACAATAAAAAAACGGGATTGTGTTTCCACGTCCTGAACCTGCCCAAGACTGTCTCTCCCGTATCGACGCAAAATAGAATTGCAAAATTAGATTATTTCTTTAACTTTGCATCGAAAATTATCAATTTTATAATAAAAAATGGCGAAAACAGGTTATCGTTTTAATCCCGAAACACTGTCTTATGATAGAATACATGTCTCCGTAAAAAAGAAACTATGGTCGCTGGTCGTAAAATTCTTTTCCAGTTTATCCCTGGCCCTGGTCATCTTTTTGATTGTTTCCGCTATCGTCGATTCTCCGAAAGAAAAGGCGCTGAAAAGAGAAAAAGAAGAAATACTGGCTCAATATCATATTCTGAACAACGAGCGTATGGACGAGGTATTGAAAAATCTGGAAACCCGGGATGACAATATCTATCGGGTGATATTCGAGTCCGAACCGATCGACGCTTCTATCCGCCGGGCAGGTTCGGGAGGAGTAAACCGGTATGAGTCCTTGAAAGACATGGACAATGCCGAATTGATCATCAATACCAGCAAAAAACTGGATGAATTATCGAAAGCGCTTTATATCCAAAGTAAATCGTACGATGAAATAGAAACATTGGCGAAAAATAAGATCGAAATGCTGGCATCGATACCGGCCATCTTACCCGTATCACTTAAAGATCCGAGTACCCGTTTTTCTTCCTCCTACGGCTATCGGATGCACCCGATTTATAAAACGGTAAAACTCCATGCCGGGATGGATTTTTCCGGAGCCGTCGGTACGCCGATCTATGCAACGGGAAACGGAAAAGTCGTATATGCAGAAATTCATCAAGGTTATGGAAAATGCGTATTGATCGACCACGGCTTCAATTATCAAACCCTTTACGCTCATATGAGCGCTTACAATGTTAAAGCAGGCCAAAAAGTCAAACGTGGCGATATCATCGGATATATGGGTAATACAGGGATGTCTACCGGGCCTCATATTCATTATGAAGTAAAGAAAAACGGCATTCCTGTCGATCCGATTAACTATTATTTCAACGATTTAACAGCCGATGAATATGATAAACTCGTAACAGAAGCAAACAATAACGGGCAAACCATGGATTAAGCGGCAACTTTATACCTCAGATTATGGAACAGGAGAAACAACCATTAAAAGTATACTACTCAATCGGTGAAGTCGCCGATATGTTCGGAGTGAATACCTCACTGATTCGTTTTTGGGAAAAAGAATTCGACGTCATCAAACCACATAAAAACAAAAAAGGCAACCGCCAGTTTACCAAGGCAGATATCGACAATTTTCACCTGATCTATCATCTGGTCAAAGAAAAAGGCATGACACTCAAAGGTGCTCAGATGAAATTACGGGAAAACAAAGCGGAAACCGAAACCAACTTCGAAGTGGTAAAACGCCTGAAAGCAATCAAGGAAGAATTACTTCAGATTAAAGACCAATTACAATAATCAGGACTTACGGTCCCAAGTACAGACATGCAAAACCAGCAACGGCCCCTATATGTCAGAGACATCCTCTCTATTTTAGAGGACTTCGCTCCTTTGAGTTTACAGGAAAGTTACGATAATGCCGGACTCATCTGTGGCAATCCGGAAGCCGAAATACATTCGGTTCTGTTAAGCACGGATATTACCGAAGAAGTAATCGACGAAGCCGTACAGGGAGGACATGATCTGCTCATCTCCCACCATCCGCTCACGATACAGGGATTAAAAAATCTGCGTCCGGACAGCTATGTAAAACGTTGCCTCATCAAAGCCATTCGGCACAACCTCAATATCTACTCCGCACATACCAATCTGGATGCCGTATTACACGGTGTCAGCGGCAGAATGGCCGACAAACTGGGATTACAAAACCGGAAAATCCTGCAACCGGGCGGTAAATTATTCAGCCTGTGCTTCTACACGCCTGTTTCAAAGGCAGAAGAAGTAAGACAAGCCGTATTGGGAGTAGGCGGAGGCCACATCGGTAATTACAGTCACTGTTCATTCAACCAGAAAGGAGAAGGCACCTTTCACGCCGAGGCAGGCAGTCATCCCTATGTCGGAGTGATCGGGACCCTTCACCGGGAGGAAGAGATAAAAACCGAAATTACGGTCCCTGAATACCTCCTCTCCAAAAGCATAGAGACTTTACTGAAGGTACATCCTTATGAAGAACCGGTATGGAACATCGTTAACCTGGATAATACCAATCCTGTAACGGGTTTCGGAATCATCGGCGAACTCGCCGAGCCAGCCGATAGTCTGCCTTTCCTGCAACAGGTAAAAAAGACTTTCCGTTGTAAAGTCGTCCGTCACACTGCAATCTGTAAATCTCAGATCCGGAAAGTAGCCGTCTGCGGCGGTTCCGGTGCCTTCCTCACTTCGGCCGCAATAGCTCAGGGAGCCGATATATATATCACCGGAGACTACAAATACCACGATTTCTTCCAGGCAGAAAATCGGTTGATCCTGACAGACATCGGGCATTATGAAAGCGAACAGTTCACAAAAGAGATTTTTTATGAGTTAGTTACAAAAAAAATATCTAACTTTGCGATTCAGTTTTCGAAGGTCGAAACAAATCCCATACATTATTTATAATAGGGTGTTTCTTCCTCTGATGGTTCAAAAATAAATTAGAGTTACTTTATAAATATGGCAACAAACAACGAAAAACTGCAAGAACTTTCTGTCGAAGAAAAATTGCAGCATCTTTACGAGCTACAACGCATTGATACCGAGATCGATAAAATCAAGACATTAAGAGGGGAATTGCCTCTTGAAGTTCAGGACTTGGAAGACGAAATCGCCGGTCTGGAAACCCGTCTTGAAAATTTGAAAAATGAAATCAGTGAAGCTGACAAAAGTGTAACAAACAAAAAACAGGAAATCACCAAGTCGGAAGAGCTGATAAAAAAATATTCAGAGCAATTGGATAATGTCCGTAACAATCGGGAATACGATGCCCTGACCAAAGAAGTCGAATTTCAGAAACTGGAAATCGAATTACAGCAAAAAAGAATCCGGGAAGCTCAAAAACTGAAAGCCGAAAAAGAGGTAAATCTGGAAATTTCCAACAAACAATATACAGAAAAGAAAGCAGATTTAGAAGCGAAGAAAGCGGAACTGGACGACATCATCGCCGAAACCCACAAAGATGAAGAAGCATTGATCAAAAAATCCGAAGAATTATCTCAGAATATCGAAGAGCGTTTGTTGACAGCCTACCGGAAGATCCGCGACAATGCCCGCAACGGTCTGGCAGTCGTCACCGTCGACCGGGATGCTTGTGGAGGTTGTTTCAATAAAATTCCGCCACAGCGGCAATTGGATATCCGCTCCCGGAAAAAAATCATCGTGTGTGAGTATTGCGGACGAATCCTGATCGACAAATATATCTGTGACTATGACGGCAGCATGCAAAAAGCAGATCTCGAATCAGCGATGGAAGCTCAAAAGAAAAAAGGAAGACGAATCAAAAAATCAGAAGAATAAGAAAAGGCTGCAAATGCAGCCTTTTTATTATCATTTTAAATCTAAAATTTCAGGCATGATTGCTACAAATTACAATCCGAAAGCAAGCGAAGAGAAATGGTACAAGTACTGGATGGATCATAAACTATTCCATTCGGAAGTAGATAACAGCAGAGAACCTTACTGCATCGTCATCCCTCCTCCTAACGTCACCGGAGTTCTACACATGGGGCACATGCTGAACAATACAATACAGGATGCTTTGGTACGCCGGGCCCGTCTGTTAGGGAAAAATGCTTGCTGGGTGCCTGGCACGGACCACGCTTCGATAGCCACAGAAGCCAAAGTAGTAGGCAAGCTTCAAAGTGAAGGAATAAAAAAAACCGATCTGACCCGGGATGAATTTTTAAAACACGCCTGGGATTGGACACATACACACGGCGGAATCATCCTCAAGCAATTGAAACGCCTGGGAGCTTCCTGTGACTGGGACCGTACTGCTTTTACCATGGATGAAGAACGAAGTGAAAGTGTACTGAAAGTTTTTGTCGACCTTTACAACAAGGGACTGATTTACCGGGGAGTACGTATGGTCAACTGGGATCCGAAAGCACTGACCGCTCTTTCCGACGAGGAAGTGGTTTACAAAGAAGAGCATAGTAAATTATACTATCTCCGTTATAAAATAGAAGGCGAAGACGGTTATGCCCTGGTAGCGACCACCCGTCCGGAGACCATCATGGGAGACACTGCTATGTGTATCAATCCCAAAGACCCTAAAAACCAGCATTTACGGGGAAAAAAGGTGATCGTTCCTTTGGTCGGGCGCACGATACCGGTTATCGAAGACGAATATGTCGATATTGAATTCGGTACAGGCTGTTTAAAAGTAACTCCAGCTCATGACGTCAACGACTATATGTTAGGTGAAAAATATCATTTGCCTTCTATCGATATTTTCAATGACAACGGTACGATCAGCGAGCAGGCCGGAATTTATGTCGGCATGGACCGTTTCGACGTACGGGAGCAGATAGAAAAAGATCTGCAAGCAGCAGGGTTATTGGAGAAAGTGGAACCTTACACCAATAATGTCGGTTTTTCGGAACGGACCAATGTGCCCATCGAGCCGAAACTATCTATGCAATGGTTCCTGAAAATGGAACATCTGGCAGAGATCGCTTTATCGCCGGTAATGAACGACGATATCCGTTTCTTCCCTTCTAAGTTCAAAAATACCTACAGACACTGGATGGAAAACATCAAAGACTGGTGTATCAGCCGTCAACTTTGGTGGGGCCACCGGATTCCGGCCTGGTATCTGCCTGAAGGCGGGTATGTCGTCGCTTATAACGAAGAGGAAGCTTTACGCTTAGCCCGGGAGAAAAGTCATAATTCGAATCTGACCATTGCAGATCTACGACAAGATGAAGATTGCCTCGACACTTGGTTTTCTTCCTGGTTATGGCCTATTTCCTTATTCGACGGAATCAACCATCCCGGAAATCCGGAAATCAATTATTACTATCCCACGAACGATCTGGTGACCGGCCCGGACATCATTTTCTTCTGGGTGGCTCGTATGATCATGGCCGGTTATGAATACGAAGGGAAAATGCCGTTCAAAAATGTATATTTCACCGGTATCGTACGGGATAAATTAGGCCGTAAGATGTCTAAATCCCTGGGAAATTCTCCTGATCCGTTGGATTTGATCGACAAATACGGAGCAGATGGGGTACGGGTAGGGATGTTATTATGTGCTCCGGCAGGAGGTGATTTACTGTTCGATGAAAGTCTGCCCGAACAAGGCCGTAATTTCACTACCAAGATGTGGAATGCGTTCAAGTTGGTAAAATCCTGGGAGGTAGCCTCCATCGACCAACCGGCCCATTCCCGTTTGGCGTTGGAATGGTTCAACCACTTGTTGGGAAAAGTAAACGAAACGTTGAATACCCAATTCGACCAATACCGGATCTCCGAAGCACTGATGACGGTATACACCACGTTCCGGGACGAATTTTCATCCTGGTTACTGGAAATGATCAAACCAGCGTACGGCCAGCCTATCGATCGGAAAACGTATGAGGAGACGCTGAATGTCTTCGAGCAACTGTTGCAATTACTGCATCCGTTTATGCCATTTATAACAGAAGAGATCTGGCAAACCTTACGCGAACGGCAAGACGGTGAAAGTATCATGATTTCACGACTCCCGAAGGCGACAAGTTATGACGAGAGTTATCTGTTACGCTTTGAAGCGGTAAAAAATATCATCGTAGGTATAAGAAATATCCGGAAACAAAATAATATCGCTTTCAAAGATGTCCTGGAGCTGAAGGTAAAAAAGAACGAACGTTATCCGGCTTCCTTCGATAGTATCATCCGTAAAATGGGAAATATCGGTCAGATCGGATTGGTTAACGAACCGGTCAAAGGAGCCTGGAGTTTTATCGTCGATACCGTCGAATATTTTATTCCGGCACAAGGTGAAGTAAACACAGCCGAAGTAAAAGCCAAACTGGAAGAAGAATTAAACTATACCCGTGGTTTTCTGACTTCAGTGATGAAAAAACTCAGTAATGAAAAATTCGTCAACGGTGCTCCCGAACAGGTAGTAGCCAATGAACGTAAAAAACAAGCCGATGCAGAGGTTAAAATTGCCGCAATCGAAGCACAGTTAAAAGGATTGTGACTTTTTACCGAAATAAACTATAGCGAAAGGGGCTATCCGACTTTGAACAGCCCCTTCATTTAGGGATATTCAGTAAATGTCCCTATAAAATACAATGGCATATGAAGATGCCCC